>PR_CR_10_Liq_1_inCRDRAFT_1000123_pt1 | contig 42369 bp, 40 predicted proteins | sample PRCRCaboRojoPR_3_FD_10241 | JGI IMG/M metagenome (IMG submission 10241) | reverse complement strand
ACAGCCCATGCCTCAACAGCCCATGCCTCAAGCTTTTCAAGCACCTCAACAACCTTGGTACGGAGTGCCTCAAGGTTTCCCTCAAGGAAATGCTTTTGGGTTCCCAAATCAAATCCCAAACATGCAAGGATTTGCTTACCCAAATCAATACTCACAAGGGCTTCCACAGAACTTGAACCAAGGACCCATGAACTACCAAGAACCTCCTAAGCAGCAAAGCTCAAACCCCTTTGCAGCCCACGACCCCTTTGAGGAGCACTTTTCAGACCTCCCCACTCGCAAATAATGCTAAATCTTAAATTTAAAAATGAAGCTGTTAGTCTTTTTGATGCCTTTAGCCCTAGCTAACTCCTTAGTTCAGCACTTAAAAGTCCAAAATGAGCACCTTAAAGACGCCAATGCCTTGTTGCACAAACAACTGAAACAACTCACAAGTCTTTCAAACTTCACTAGTCAAATCCAAGAAGACTACTTCTACAACAAAAAAAGACTCCAGGCCCTTCTGGAAGAGTACCAAACTGAACCAGACCAACTCGTAAAAGCTGCAGTAGCCAGTCAAGTCCTCAAAACACTTGTTGGTCTCATAGAAGACGTAAACATGATCGGAGGTTCAGTAGAAAGCACTTCCACTGAAGAACTCATGGAAGTATACACTCAACTAGACCACTTCATAAGCCAACTGAACTCTGCAGAAAGTACCAAAGAGTTCCAGCGAATACTTTCTGAGTTTTCCAGAGCTATTGACCGGAAGCAATTAGTCGTTAAAAGCATGCAAAAAGAAAACTCTGAGTTACTTGGAAATCTGCAAGTCAAACAGGGATACATAAACCAACTTACACAAGAGTACAACTTTTACTCTAGTAAAGTCCAAGAAACTCTTTTAGAGAAGCAAAAACTCGAAAAACTTTTCCAGGAAAAAGTTGACTTAGAAACAACTGAAAGAGGCAACTCACACAGCCTTTCAAGCTCTAAACACGCAGAATATCACTTCAAAAAACAATCCCAACAGAACTCTGAAATCCAGAGACTCCAAAAAGAGATTTCTGATGGTAAGTTAAGGCTTGAAAACCTCACTTACGAAACCAACAACCTGCACTCGCAGCAAAACTACCTAGAAAGCAAGGTTTCCAGTTTAAAAAGGAACTTAGAAATTGCCGACTCAGAACTTGCACAAACCTACAAAGAAGATTTCCAAACCCGCTCTCAAATTGAAGAACTAAACGCCAGTGAGGAAACAGCTTCACTCCAAACCAAGATCCTAGAACTCTTCAAAGACCTCAGCACTTGCTACAGCGAACTAGAGTTCCAAAAGTACTTAGAATCCATGCACACACAAAACCTTAACATGGCTGACCTGGAACTAAGTGAAGCCAACAAAAGACTTGCACAAGCCCAAAAAGCAAGAGACAAAAAACTACAAATCCTTTCAAACAGAGTCCAAAACTTGGCTTCTCAAAAACAAGACTTGCAGAGTTACTTAACCCAAACCCTAGAAAAACTTGAGTACCTGAAGTCTGCAACAAACTTAAACTTTGAAATGTTTAATTAATATAGGAAGTGGTGAATTGAAGGAAGACCAGCCCTTTCTGCTAAAATGTGGTGAGGACTAGTGCCTATATTGCGAGCTATGCTTCTTTGTAAAGAACTTGAAAGGTACGCAAAGGTGTTTACAAGGCCTAGGTCCAGCACACTTTTGCGTTGGCGTTCTCTTTCTTGAGTTGTTGCTAGTCTGTAACTTCTAGGGTTCAGTCCAAGTGGGTAAGGCAACGCTTCTATCAGGCCATACTGCAAAGTGTGCAGTTTCTTGTAAGTGATTTCGTTTGATATGAACAAAGCTGAAACTGCCCCTTCTTGACTGATCATGAGTAAGGCGTTGTTCAACTTCACAAAGCAAAATATGTTAAGTCCTGTGTGGAAGTCCCCAATCTTGTCTACTTTGGTGGTGGCTGACTGCCTCGAAAATATAAGTAGGTTTTTGAACTCGTCTGCAACTACTACTCTGTTGAAGTGGAAGGCACCTGTGATGGGGGCTAGTTCTCTTAAGTACTGTCCTGTGAGTTTAAGGTTCTTTTGACTACTAGCTTCTTCAAAACTCAGCAAGTACATTTGGTTTCTAGAGTCTAAACAAAGCACGTCGTTTCCTTGGATGTCTATTCCTGCAGCCATGGTGTAGCCGTAGTAAAAGGCTATGGGTGCTAGCCACTCTTGTTCTTCTTCGTCTACAAAAGTGAAGATCTTGATTTCTGATCCCACGCCAATTAGCAAGTACCCATCTATGCTTCCAAGGGCCGAAATGGCTCCTTTGAGTCCTACTTTCTTGTGAAGGGGCTGGTAAACAAGTCGGTTGTTGTCAATAGCAAACAACAAAATCCTTCCTGTGGAAGAGTCTGCTTCAGTGCCTACCATTCCAGTGCCGATGGCTAGGTACTGGTAAGGGGGTTCTAGTTTCCTGTTGAAGTTAACTGTGCACATGCTCAAGATTACTTCGTTTTCTTGGAACTCTTGGACGTTGCTGACCTTTTTAAGTCCAGTTTCTTCAGTGAACAAGTACACTTTTAGTTGGTACTGGATAGGTCCGTTGTCTGTAAAGAAGGACACGTAAATAAACTTGTCGTGCACAAGAACGTGTCTGGGAGTTTGCGAGCACTTTTTGCTTTTGAGTAGCATGGGCAAGTGCATAGAGTTTTCGTACATTTCTTCAACTTTAGAGATCTTAAGAGTGCTTTCTTCTCTGTAGAGGAAGCCCCCTTGGCAGTCAGAGTGATGGAAAGAACAAATTGTGTGCACTTCACCTTTATTGGCATTCACATGGAAAGCTAAGGTGTTCTTAGTAGTGTCTGGAACTATCCAGAAGTTGTTAAGCGGGTGGATTACAAAGATTCCGGGTTTTAAGTCATAAAACCTTTTCTGGGCAAAAATCATTTGGTCGCAGTGGCCTATGTTAACTGGGACAGAAACCCTGCTGAACTTGAAGTTTCCAAAACTCTGATAAACTAGAACTTCGTTAGTAGACAGCCTAGCAATAAGCACAGTTAAGTCACCTTGAGACCAAAGCATAACTTCTTCTAGAGGAGGCATTTCTGTGCTTCTGTAACTAGGTAGTTTGTAGTTGGGGTCTGTAATTGAAAGGTCGATGTTATCTTCTTCGTTCAGCAAAGCTGGTCCTTCTGCGAACCCTGGAATGCCTAGCACGGCTTCTCCTTTTTTTATGTCAAAGACTTGCAAGGACCCGTCTGGACGGCCTACAGCAGCTAGTTTGTTGGTTCCTACCTGGCACAAACTCACTGCAGAGGCTTGTCCTAGAATAGGAGGTAACTGGGTGTGTTCGTGGTCAGTAATTTTAAAGACTTCTACAGTTCCGTCCATCAAAAGTACACAAAAGTACTTTCCGAGGGAAGTTACTTGCCAGATTCCGTTGCAAGGGAAGTCCTTAACTAAGACTGCTTGGTTGTTCAGGATGCGGATTCCAGCTTCACAAGCTTGATAGATCCTATCAGGGCTTATCCTCCCAGTTCCTACAGTTGCAACGTCGCTTAAGAACTGAGTAGTTTCGGTGACTTCTTCTATAGTTTCTTCGATCTTAAGTACAGAGGTTTCTTTTTTTTTACTTATTAGCACGTAGAGGTCGTAAACTTCCCCAGAAATGCTCCAGACAGTTTCGATCTCTTCAATTCCTTCCCAAGTGTCTTTGTCGAAACTTTCAAACAAAAAGGGGTTCACGTACAAAGAGTACCGCGAAATATAAGAGTTAGTTCCAAACCCGTGGCAAACAAGAATTTCTTTAACTGTTTCTTCGTCGCTTCTAGTTCTTTCAACTGCTATTGCTGAAATAGCCCCAGTCAGTCCTGGCAGTTCGTCAGCTTTAGTTAGACAAAAACTACTGAGTGAACTGAGTTTGCGTTTTTTGTGGGAGTCTTCTTCTTCAAGCGGCTGAATAACTTCTTGGTTTGTGAACTTAAGCAGAAACGAGTTGTGGATCCTAGAACCCACAAACAAGTAAGAGTCGTAGTACAACAGTTTGGAAGCGTAAGCTTGGTACTGGCAAGTTAAGCTTAAAACTACCACTGACTCCAAGGTACTTCCTTGCAGGTTTTCTGTGTAGTTGAGTCCCAAAAGCAAGAGTTCTCCTGTGCAAAGCAGCAAAAACATTTTATAGGCATCTGTGAAGGCGTGTGTGGAGTTCTCTGTGTAGTAAGGAAACGAAAACTCCCTTTGGACGTTGTTGCCTACGAAGTAAGCATCTTTGTAACCCAAAACAAGCACTCCATTCATAGGAGGCTGCAAACCTATCATTTTGTGACAGGTGCCAGGGAGTTCGGCACTCTGAGCTTCTAAAGTGGCTTCTTTGAGTCTGAAGTTGATGTGGATGAACTTAACATTCATGTACAGCTGTAAGGGGGAAGGACTGCTCATAACGCCTACTACGGGATCAGAGTGTCCTCTTAACAGTTCGATTTGGCGAGGAAACACAGGCAAGTCTATGAAGAACACGGGGGAGTATATTTCTTGGCCCAGGTAAGAGTGAATGTACACTTCGTCCTTAGCATGCCTTCTTGTGGTTTTCACAGGGATCACAAACATTTTGTTGTTTGGAAGCATTCCTACCAAGCACCGGAACTCTGGGTCCACCATTAAGTTGAGTTGCTTAATTCCTTTTTCGTTTTCGAAGCTGTGGAGTGAAAGGATCGTGAATGAGTTGCTTGAAGTGTTAAACTGCAAAGTAGAGAGTTTAGCGTCCTTCACAGCCACTACAAGCAAGTCCCTTTCGAAGTTGCTGTGCTGCAGACTCACCATAGAGTCTATTTCGCCTTGAAGAGGCAACTTAGTGATTCTTTTCATAGGAACTTCGTAGGTGTAGAGTTCTATTAAGTTATGCTTGGCTAGGGCTATTTCTGTGTTTTCACTAGAAAACTTTCCTAGTACGCACTGCGTCACACTAGAACAGTCAAGGTACTCCTGGTACAAAGAAAAGCTTTCCATTTATAATGCAAACTAAGAAAAGCTTGTTTGCTCTCAGAATGGGACTCTCGCAAACTCCTAGTGACCAAACAAGTCCTTTGCAAACTCCAATACGCGAAAAAGACCCTCAGGAACTTAAAAGACTCCAAAGTTCACACACTGAGTGCGACCCTAAAGGGTTTCCTAAAGCTCAAAGCATACTTGTGGAACAACCCAGCCAAGAAGAAATACACACTCAAAACTTGTCTAGAATCCAAGGGATGTCTCCTTCGGAAATCCAAAATGCCCTTTCAGAAATCCAAAGCAGCATTCCAAAGCACTTAGTTGAGTTCCTCAAAAAAAGAGGTCAGAAGAAAAACATCAAGCCAGCTCCACAACCTCCAACTGCCTCCTGCATGCACTCCAACAAGGTTCCTTGTCTTCTGCCAGAAAAGTACAGGTTTGACATACAAGGAAGTGTAGTGCAGGAGTACCTCGACTCTGGCTGGGAACCCTCTGAAAGCAGTGGGTTTTCTTTGCTAGAGTTAGCACTTATGATTAGAAGTACTTTGCCAGCTCAAAGAGCACTGGCCTTGTCTTCAGTTTTGTACGTTTTGGACAGAAACCAAAAGTTTTCCTTCCAAATTGGGTTTGACTACTTAGTTGAAAACTGCGAGTTCGAAAAGATCTTAGTAAGTAGTTTAGACGACTCCAACAAAAACGTGCTAGTTGAAGCTACTAGGCTCTTGGCTTTCATAGTTAGGCAAAAAGCCAGGGTCATCAAGCCTTTTGACTTAGTTCTGACGTTTAAAAACAACTCTTTAGTGTCTAAAGAAGCCAAAGCTAAGTTGGCTTACTGGGAAGAAGAAGAATCCCGGGTCCAAAACTATACCTTAGAAGCTAACTCAAATGACTTCTTAGGCCATTTGGTGCGTTTAGGAATCCTTAGAAAAATAACTAGTGTCTTTGGAAAAGCTCAGGAAGAAGGAGTTTACTTCAACTTGCAAGAAGTACTACTTAGTTTAGCGATGCACTCTGTCTCTGCAGCTTACGAAATAGCTAGGAATAATGAACTTCTGGCCACTTTAAGTCTCCACAACAACCTTAAGGTGTTTTGTTTCATAGTGAAAGCAGCTGTGAGTATTGCTTACAAAGTTAAAAGACTCACTGACTGGGAAACTAAACTCATTAACAACATTTGGTCTAACCAAAGACAAGTAGTTAAAGACTCGCTTGTTTTGGCCTATGCTTTTTACTGCCACAACCAGAGGTTTGAGGCTTGGAGTGTTTTAAGGGGCCAACTTTTGGAAATCTGCAATGCAAACGACCAAGGAGTCATTGCTTATGCTTACTACTTGTTGGAAAGGGTACTTTGCACTCTAAAGAACACTTCTGAATTTAAAGCTTTCACTGAACTAGCTATTTACAAGTTTCTGGCTTCTTCTGGATCTCTTAAAACTCACACAGCTGTAGTTAAGTTTTTAAAAACTTACTATGCACAAGGGGGCTGTTTAGGACACAACTCCGAATTTCCTGATATTCTTGAGTACTTGACAAACTTGATGTCTAGACACCAACTAGAGAGCTGCAAAGTAAAAGTGACTTCTGAAGTCGCCTCAAAGCATCTTTTTAGTCCTCAAGAGTTAGTGAGTGAAGAGCATTTAGAGAAAAAACTGTTGCGGGTAGCTGAGTTTCACCACTACTCAACCTCACTAATTAGTTTGCTTTCACTGTCCACAAGTGGACTTGAAGGTATCCTTTCCAGTACTTTGGAAACTTGTTCAAACACTCTAAGTAACTTTAAGGAGCAATTCAAAAGTGCCATTCCAGAGTCTCTAGTATACAGACTGAAGCCCTTAACTTACTTGTGCTTCAACCTGATTAAACTTTGTGGAGCCCAACACCTAGACAAAATTCTTAACACAATAGTTTTTTTAGGTCCCTACGACGAATCTATCCTAGAAAGCTTGCTAAGAATGATCTCAGAAAAAACTCCAAAGTACTACCTAGGGTTTTTGTCTTCACAAAAGCACTTAGAACTGTCAGATGCTTACTTCAAAGGCTCCACTAAATTGCCTACTCAGTACTTGAGTATGACAGAGTCCCAGTTTTTGCCTTTGCCTTTTGACTGGCTGTTTTTGCCCTTGACTCAAGAGTCCGAAGTAAACGAGTATCTTGAGTTCATTGGGCTTTGTTTGCCCCAAGCTGAACTTCCTAGTTACACTGAAGCTATTAAGCACATAAACCTTTTTTTTATGAGAAAAGACATTAACTACACAGACTACCTTTGTTTGTTGAAACCGATACTTAAACACATTGCAGAGTGTCCGAAGTTCTTCGAAAACGTTTCTGCTATTAAAAATAACATTTTGGACTTAGGCAGAGACTACTTAGCAAACAGCTTCTTAGAAGAAGAATACACTAGGTGGGTGAGTTGTTTCCTCAGAGACCAAGTAGACTCAGAAGTGTCAAAAGAACTCTACTGCGAAATTGAAGTGCTGGGTTACAGATTCAAGAACTCTTTGAAAGACCCTTACGGAGGCTGGAGTGCGTACCAGAACTTTTTAGCTAACTTAGAGTAGACTTATTTCGAACTCAAGAACATCTAGAGATAGCATGTGCCTTTTAAGTAACTCTCTTCTAAGAATCCACTTAAGGATGGCTTTGATTTTTTTGAGCTGAGTGCGCGAAAAAGTGTCTTGGTAACTAATTTGTTTGTTTTTGATTAATTTGATGAGTTTCTGAAAGTCGTTTATTTGCAAGCTTTTAGTGTGTTCTAGAAAGTGACTAGGCAGCTTGTAGGGTTCTAAGTCCAGCAAGGTCCTGCTTAGGATGCACTCGTAAATGTAAGAGTACGAGTAAACAGAGGACTTACTAATACAATTAGTTGAAACTGGAACTATTTCAATGGTGTCTGTAGAACAAACTTCAGACACCACTCCACCGTGTTTCTCGATTTGTTGTTTTATGAGTTCTTTGCCCCAGCAATCCTGTATGTAGAACTTAATGCTTTTCCCGTGCTTTTTAAACAAGTCCATTTAAATAACCCCCTTAGTTAAACTACTGAACTTAGACAACACAAGTTCTGAGTAAGGATGCTTGTGGTTAAGACACTTTGTTTGGAATTCAAGGGTTTTAAGTGACACAATATACTTCTTAAGAAATTCTCTCTTAAGAGTCCAGTTAAGGATTTCTTTGACTTCTCTAAGTTGGTTGTAAAGACTTTGGAGCTTAAGTACTTTGTCACGGACCTTCCAGTCCTTTTCGCGGAGGGTCATTTTGTTTCCTTTGGGGTTGCAAAACACCCTTTTGAGGTTAGAGTCACTGGTTGTTTCGCTAAGCCAGAACTCCCTGAGCAAAGGGTGGCCTAGTTCTAGTCTTCTTTGTCTCCAGTACTTGTAGCACTCCTCTGCTTTAGTTAGTTTTTCGAAAGGAACAAAGTCTAAGGCTTTTTCTAAGTCAATAGGGGGGCCTTTTCCTGTGACTCGTTCCCATTTATTAATGCAAGCTCCACAAAAGTCCAGGTCGGTGTGGAGTGCTTTTCGGTCTTCTTCTGAAAGAACATACGGAAAGGACCTTTGGAAGCCATTGTACCTGATGTAGTAGTCTGGCCTTTCAAACAAACACTGTTTAGTTTTAACTAACTCGAAGCACTCAGGAGTTTGGATGAGTCCGAAAGGTTCCAGAGTTTCACTAGAGTCGTTTGTACAGTGAACCAATTGCAGCTTTTCGTCGTAGTTAATCATTTTTATAATGAAAAACACTGAGAAAAAGAAAACCCTCAAGAAAAAGATAAGGGACCTCAAAAGGTCAATAGAAGCCACACAAGAACCTGAACTCAAAAAACAAAAAGAAGACTACCTACACAAACTAAAGCTCATGAAGAAACTCACTTTGCACAAACCAGCCCTTTGGGAGAAGTACAAGTCCATTAAGTTCTTCGAAAGAAAAAAAGTCGAAAGGAAACTTAAAAAACTCATCCAAAGAATCCAAACTGAAGGAGAAACCCAAGAACTCCTTGAGGAAAAGGCCAAACTTATGGACGACCTTAACTACATCAAACACTACCCACTTAACAAAAAGTACGTTTCTTTGTTTGCTGAGAACTCAGAAAACTCAGCCGAGTCCAGAGAAATGATGAGGCAACAAGTCAAGTCCATCATCAGAAAAAAACAAGAAAAGAAAGTCAGGGCTCTCCAAGAAGAACTGGAAGAAAACTCCAAAGACGACTTCTTCGAAGCTCCTTTTGCAGAGGACTCCACTTAATATTTAGTCTAAGTCAAAGTGCTGCATTAGTTGTTGGATAGTGTCTAGTGCTTTTTGTCTGCGTTCTTCATCAGGCAAAAAGTTAGCTTCTTTAGCTGTTGACTTGACTTTTCCAAGCAAGTACTCAAAAGTGTCTACTTGGGCTTCTAGACTTTGAGTGTCTTCTTGCTCATTAAAAGCATAAGGGGCTGCTGCACACTCTATGATTTCCCTTACTCGGCTCAGTCCCACTAACTCACTTTCTTCTTTTATGAACCCTTTAAAGTCTTCTAAGTCTTGGTAAGTCACTTCTATTTCCTGTTCTAAAAGGGTTGCTTCTAGTTCCTTTCTGTTCGAAAACAGCACTTTGTACTCGGCTTGCAAAAGCAGTTCTGAGTTACTTTTAATCCAGGTTTCAACTTCCTCAGAGTCAAGAATCACGGCAGCAAAGCTTCCTTCCACGTATGGTTCTTGGAAACTCCTTATTTCTAGTTCTGCTTGAGTGCTGAAGTACTTTGTTTCCAGGTTCAGTTTGGTGAGGTCGGAGTCTTGTTCGTTTGACTTAAGCAAGCTCACAAACCTTTCTGCCTTTTGAAAGTTTTCAGAAAACACAACTACTTTAAGCATATTATAATTTACTTAGCTTAGTCCTTAGGTATATAACCTATGCTGGAAAAAGCAAAAGCAATGCAAGTTCCAGAAAAGATCCCAGTTACAAGTCCTGTAGCCATAGTGTACCCAGCTATATCCTTCATCTTTCCTTCGACCTGCGAGGGTCCTAGTATCATCAAACAAGTTGACGAGTAACCATTTGAAAAAGCGTATATGGCCATGTTCAAAAACTTAAACCAAGTCCCCTCAAACAACCAACTCGGGGACACACTTTCAGCCACCAGTATGAAAGTTCCCCAGAACAAGAACCTTCCTAGTGTCACTGCCCAGAGAATGTTTTTTCTTGGAATGTAGAACCCAGCTGAGTTCCTTCCTATAAAGTCAAACAAGTTAAAAGTAGTAATCATCAAAGTCGCAAATATAGGGTAGCTCAGATGACTAAGTAAACCTTACTCTACTTGAGTAGCTATTGCAACGTGTGCAAGCATTCCAAAAGTTATGAAGTAGCAAAGCCACACTTGGAACAAGTACTCCCAAATACTACCAACCACATCTTTAAACCTAGGCTGGGTTTGGTCAGTAATTGGACGTTCTTCAGACACTGAGCTCAGTTCTTCATACTTAATAACAGAGTTGTCCTTTTCAGCTTCAACACTAGTAGTACCAGCAATGCAACTCTTAACCAAAGGGTGTCTCATCAAGCGTAGTTGGGCAAAGCAACAAACAATCAGTATAGTTCCTGATATTATAAAGTAAACTGCTGTGCTTTCCAAAAGTCCAGTTGAGCTATCAGGGAAGATCCCTAAACAAATCAGTCTGATAACGTTTATTCCTAAACCGGCAAGTCCATTGCCCACCATAACTAAGTTAGTGTAAACCCCAGGCATAGTCCCTGCTAGCCCAAATACACTTGTCTGCGAAATAGCGTTGACACACCCACTAATGAAAATTCCGATCCCCATTACAACGAAAGCACCCAGTTCGCTCAAAAGTACAACGAAAAAAGGAATCATAGCTAAAACAGCTGCCATAACCACGTAAGGCAGCACTATTCTAATGTTGAACCCAAACTTGTTTCCGTAAAGGATAGTGAGTGGCTGGAAAATGATGTAAGGGGTGAAGTTCAGAAAGGGGAAAACAGCGTTTGTATTGTAGTCAGGGAACTTTGTGTTGAACCAGTCTAGCCCAGTGAGGATTGCGTTCCAACTGATTAGGACTCCTACTCCTTGGAGCAAGATTTCTACCTTCAGGCCTAAATCTTTCATTATATTGAACAATTAGTTAGAACTTCATATTTATGCTGCGCAGTACGAAACGCTGGATCAGCAGAACAAGCCTGCCCCACCCTTGGTTTGAAATGGACCACCATCTCCTTAAGCCTGACATTGAGCTGCAGAAAATTATCAGAGCTAGAGAGCGGATGGGCGGACTTGCAGAGCCAACTCCTGAGGTAGACACTTCCTACATGGAGTTCAACCAAGAAACCACTCCGCTCTACGACGTTTCCAAACAAGACTTTGAGGCCTTTCCAGAGTACTTAAGTATGTTTATTCGCTTTTACGCAAACTACAACCCAGACTTGGTTATAAACAACGCTTTGGAGCACCCCTCAGTGCCTTTTAACACTCGAATTCAGAAACTTGAGGAGTTCGACAGGAACTACACTGTGAACGAAATAGAAAATTTAGACAGAATGGACTCGCGGTACATAATATCGAGGTTCACCCCCCCGAAGTTCAAACAACTCATGGACGTTGTGCTGAGCAAGGTCCCTTTGCACGGATCAATGGTGCCTATGAACCAGTACCAGGCGTATTCAGATTTGAACTACGCCCTAGACAAGGTGATATTTGCTTTTCACTTTGGAGAAGGAGCTTTTTTCAGCGAAGAAGAAGAACTAACTCTCAAAAGACTAATGGTGAGACAGATGTCTTCTGGAGACTGGCTGGATAAAAGAGACATTCCTTTTGTCACAGAGGCAGAACACAACTTTTTGCTAGGCATGATAAACTGGCCCGGCTCTGAAGAACACGAGTACCGGTGCACTTACCGGCCCTACTTCAAAGACTTTGAAATCGAGCAGTCTTGGGTCTTCCGAGACAGGTCTTTAGCCAAGCTCACCAAAGGAATGTGGCTCAGGAAGATCCAGAAACCCAGAACCAGAGCAGATATTATAGGCCGCAACATAATGGAACGCCTCAAGTGCTACTTGTCGTGTCCCGAGTTCAGAATGGCTTTTATACTGCCTTCGAGTTTCGTTGCAAGGAACAACTTGTTGATTCTGCATGTTTGGCTCATGAACGAAAGACTCACAAGAATAGCAGCAGACATCATGCAAGAAGTAAGCAAAATCACGTGGAAAGACTACCTTTTCGACTCAGAAATCCGGAGACAAACCAAAAACTCCAAAAAGGTACTTAAGTTCATTGCTTTTCTCAACGAAAAACTAAAAACTATGTTCAGAACACAAACCGAACGCAGTTTATACAGGGTCAAAGTCCACCCTTCTCAGAGAAGACGCATCAAAACAGTCTGCGAAAAACAAGCTGAACAAGTAACTTACCTACTGTACAAACACTTTATGAGTGACAACAAAGAGTACGACCAACTCAACCCACTCATGCAGTTGATATTCTTTCCACAAAACCGCAAGTCCACTCAGTACTCTTCTTTTGTCTTCGAAATAGCAGAATACGTACAAAAGCACAGAGAGTACCTCAAAACCCTAACTCTAGAAGACTTCCAAGCTTGTGCTATTGACTGGGACGTTATGCGCATGGATAAAAAAAGCATCCAAGCTCGCATGAAGCAACAGTTCGAGTTCACAGACGAACTTTCTACAGACCTCACTCAAGAGGACTTGAAGATCATTTCTGACCTAGAAACTGACTTGGAACAAGAAGAACCTACCCGGGAAGACGTTCCTAAGAAGCCTTCTTACCCCAAGGACGAAAAGTACAAGCCTTTGAATAAATAGTAACTTATAAGTTCTTCAGTGAAATAAGACACCTAGATGCTGCAAGCATCATTCTGAGGTTGGCTTCTTCGACGTCGTGAGAACCCTCCACATAACCGTGTTCAGCTATTTGGAAGTTTTCTTCCATCCTCGAGCAAAACATTGCGTGTTCTATGCTTATAGCCATGTCTAGCAGGGCCAAACTTATTCCAGTGGACTTGCAGAAGCTTGCTGCTGACTCCAAAGCTACTATTTGGTAGTTGTCTAAGTTTTGGCAGTGGGTTTTGAACTGCTCTACTGAAGCTTCTGAGAACTTAGGCGACTCAAAGCCAGTGCAAGTAGGGGCTTCAATGGAATACTTCTGCTTCAAGTGCTGAGTAACTGGTTTCAGTGCTTGTTCTTGCTTCAGTGCTAGTTCTTCTGAGTCTTCTCTGTAGCTACATTAGTGTTACGTCCCATATAGTGTCGTTGTGAAGAAAAGCTAGAATGCGTTCTACAAGTAACTCGTGTATTTGTGTGGTGGAAAGGTCTATAGCTGTAGAAACTAAGTGCATCTACTTAGAGTGTACCATAGGCATTGAGTGGCGCTTAATAAACTTGTCTTGGGCTTGCCATTCCGAAGCAACAGCTACTGCAAGGGCTTCAGTTGGAACAACTACAGGGTTGAGTTCAGGAGTTTTGAGACTTCGGCCGTCCAGCACCACAGCGTAGCCTTTAGAGACTTGCTTCACGCCTGCGTGTTTGTAAAACTTTTTGACGAGGGAGCTGGATCTTGCCTCTGGCATAGTTCCTAAAGCCCTAAGTAAACCCATTTATTATGCAGGGTTTGAGGGAACTTGCAAGCAGATTTGCGCAGATTTCTAAACCTAACTTCGTGAAAGTTGTGGAGATGGGGCCTAGAGACGGACTGCAAAACGAGTCTAACATTGTGCCCACTGCAACTAAAGTTGAGTTCATCAACAGACTCAGTGAATGTGGCTACAAAGCTGTTGAAGTCACTAGTTTCGTCTCTAAAAAGTGGGTTCCCCAGATGGGCGACAACTCTGAAGTTTTTTCCCAAATACAAAAAAAACCAGGAGTAAGCTACCCTGTGCTAACTCCTAACCTCAAAGGCTACGAAGCAGCCCGGTCTGTAGGTGCTCAAGAAGTTGCTATTTTCGCAGCAGCTAGTGAAGGTTTCAGCAAGAAAAACATCAACTGCAGCATTGAAGAGAGCTTAGACAGGTTCCAGCCAGTTATGCACTATGCCTACAAAGACGGAGTCAAGGTAAGGGGGTACGTGTCTTGTGTGATGGGGTGTCCCATCCAAGGAGAAGTCGACCCTGAAAGCGTTAGGTACGTAGCTAAGCGACTCCACGAAATGGGCTGTTACGAGATTTCTTTAGGCGACACTATAGGAGTGGGGACTCCTGAACTCACTGAAGAAATGCTTTACTCCGTAATGCACGACATTCCAGCTTCACAACTAGCAGTACACTTCCACAACACTCACGGAAGAGCTATTGAAAACATTCTGACTGCCCTGAACAGAGGAATCTCTGTAGTTGACTCGTCCATAGCGAGTTTGGGGGGCTGTCCATACGCACCTGGAGCTACTGGCAACGTGTCTACTGAGGACGTGGCTTTTGTGTTAAGTGAACTTTCAATAGAGACTGGACTAGACACGCAAAAGCTGCTAGAAACTGCTAAGTGGGTATCTGAGCAACTGGGCAGAGACAACAGGAGTATTTACCAGTTAACGTAATAAAAAAGGCTTAAAACTTCTTCTGAACGCCATAAATAAAAGTTGACGAAACCTACCAGAAGTAAAGGGTGCAGTTGTTTATCCCTACAAAAGATTTTTCCTTTTTTAGAGGTTTTGGTTTGCATGAGGTCTGTTAAGTCTTTGATGGAAAATGTCCCTGAAACCTCGCATGAAAAAGTCTTTTCGTCGTAAAAAACCCTAAGTACAACTGTCTTTTGTGTGTCAAAAAGTTTGATTTGTGTGTTTGTGATTTTTGTAGGCTGCCATTCCTCAACGTGGTCCATCAGTTCAAACGCCTGGGCAATTCTATCATTGTTCAAATTAGGCCCTTCGACAAGTGCACCGATGAGGTGTTCCAGTGCTTTGTTTTTGAGTTTCTGGTACACTTGGTGTCCGTTTGGGCAGACTTGCGGACAAGATATCCACCACCGGGTGAAGCACAAATCACAGTCTGCATAGAACTTACATTGGCAATTGCAAGGAAGCAAAATCACAGGAGAACGCATAACTTGCCGGCAGAGAGGACAAGTGAGCAGTGAACTCAGCACTTTAGGTTGCAAAAGGTTGCTAGGTAAAGGGTGCTTGGCGCTCACTTGGAGATCTTTGCTGCGCGTGGGGATTTTGCGAGTAGGTCGGACGGGTTGGTTATTTTGCAGCATGAGTCCAGGGTGTTTGTTCCGCATGTGATTTCCTAGGCTTTTCTCACTTGTAAACCCTTGTCCGCATACTTGGCACTGTATGGTCGTCTGTGCTGCTTCTAATATGGGGTGGTCAGAGCTGCCGTTTAAGAATTCGGATTGCTTCTCAAGTTCTTCTTCACTTTCGAATTCACTCGTTGGAGCTATATTTAAGACTTGCAGAGGCTTCAGGTTTTCTTGTGAGTGTATGTCCATTTTATTAACTATTTAGGTGTAAACGTTTAAGGTAGCACCAAAAGTGGGTTTCCTAACTTGTAGAATAAAGAGCTCATTAAAGCACTGATTACTCATTAAAACCAGAATGTTAGGGTTATTACTCCATTTCAGTGGACCTTGCTTCTTGGAACCTGTACAAGTCTATTTCGTTAGAGCCTGGACTTCTGTCTTCTAGTTCTACAGGTTCGTAGCCTTGGTTCCTAGGCATCTTTCTGAACTTCTTCACAAGCCAAATGAACACTAACCCCACTCCTAAGTACGCCAAGCAGTACCCAGTAGTGGCAGTCCAGTTCTGCTCAGAAGACAACTCTTCGCTTAAGCAGACTCCGTCCACTCTTCTGTACCCTTCAGAGCACAATTCGCAGTTCTCTCCTGCGTAGCCTTGTTTGCAAACACAAGTATTTCCTATTTTTTCTTGTTTAAAAGAACAGTGAAGTGTTTCAGTCACTCTAAAGACCGGAAAAGCAACACTGGGAGGAGAAAAAAGGTCCCCTTTAGAAGTGTACAAAAGACCGCCTACTTGCACAAACTTGTAGTCCCTGTCTAATTTAAGTTTCTTAGTGGCAAAGTGTACTTCCCAGTCAAGTCCTTTTTCGTCAAGTGGTGCTACTTTGGAAGGCTTGAGTAGAACTTTAGACTTGGTTTTTTGTAGCATAAATACTTTTAAAAGGTACTCTTTGTTTGTGAAGTTATCTATAAGTAAACCTTCGTTTGTGTAAGCTTGTTTGCTGAGTTGAACAACTACCTTAAACTCAGTTTCCTCAGATGAAACGTAACTGAGTTTTTTAGGCTCCACGTCTACTACAAAGGCTTCTGGGTCTTTGGCTGACTGGACTTCGTAAGAAGGGGTTTCAACTAACTTGCACTCGTCAGAGTCAGTCCTTTCAAAGCCTTCTGCACACTCATTGCAGTTCTTTCCAGAGTAGCCTAGGCTACAAGAGCACTTTCCAGCCACAAGTACTCCATTTTTGCAGTCTTTTAGAAACAAGTCTTTTTGGACAGTTGTGAAACTTGGGAGTTCTAGGTAGCTTTTTATAGGGCTGAGTTGCTCGTCGTAAAAGAACCCAGAAGAGTAAGCGAGTTGATAAGTAGCCCCAGATTCCATAAGGTCAGGTTCGAACTCAAGTCTCCACTTAGTTAAGTTCTTGTTAAAAGGAGCAACAAAGTTAGGTGTGATTTGGTTGGGTCCTACTAAGCTAAAGGCTTCCTGGAAAAGGTTTTGGTGTGACCTTCTAATTCTAGAGCCTTCGCTAGTATAAGGAGTGCTTGAGAACTCTACCAAAGCCTTTACTTGGTGTCCTAGCTGCACAGGAGACTCTACGTTAAGAGTGGCTTTAGTGAGTTTAGAAGGAAGAGGCAGTTCAATGCAAGCCCAGTCCTTTTGTTCGTAGCCTTCTAAACACTCGTGGCAAGTGGGTCCTGTGTAGGGATAAGGACAAACGCACTGCATCTTTTTGTTGCAGACAGCTTCTGCTTTAGGGTTGCACAGACAAGGAGTAGTGCAGTACACATGCCTTAAGTGGTCAGAAGACACTTTAAGTGACTCAGCTTGAATGTTCAACTCGTAACAAGTGCCTGCTTTTAGTTTGGAAGCCCTAAAGGTAGCTTTGAGTTTATTAGGAGAGTTTTTGGCAACAATAAGGTGAGAAGGATAAACTTGTTCGTTGCGTTCGTTGAGGAGAAACAAGGTGTTTTGTAAGTCTTTGGAAGAAGGCAGAGGCTTTTGGAAGTCCAAAGTGAGTTTTAGGTCTTCTTTAGCGTTGTGGTGGGTTTTTTGGTCAGGTTCTACAAGTAAAAGGGTGTTCATAGTTTCATCCAGACTGGAACTAGGAATGAACTCAAAGTTAAACAAGAAGGGAAAGCAAACACTGATTTCAGGGTGCCTTTCTACTAAGTGAGCTGAAGCTATAGCTTGCTTGAGTTTTAACTGGTAAGTCCCGGGTTCTACTTCAACTCCTTCAAGCACACTTGCAAAGTTAAACACTTCTCCCAACTCGTCGTCTGAAAGTAGATCCCACTGACTAGTAGCCACAGTCTTTTCTTGCTTCTTAAGCTGCAAACTGAGGTCGTTAGTTAAGAAGTCAAAGTTAACTTCTGCAGACAAAACTCCTGCGACAGAAAAGCTAAGTTCAGTTTCAAACACAAAAGGATAACTAGAAGTTACTCCTTTAGGAAGGTTTTCTCCGTTGATCCAACTCCCCATTATCGCATAAGTGTCTGAGCCGTGAACCTCTCCTTTAGACTTAACGTTTATAGTTGGCTGGGGAAGCAGGTCGTTGTGGGACTCTAGTTTACACTGGAGCATGTTAGAAACTTCTTGTTTGGTTTCAATTACTATTTTGAGGTCGAATGTGTTGCAGTCTTCAGAAGTTGACTCATAGATGTAAGTAAGCACTAGGTAGTAAGGAGTTTTTTGAGGTGGAATTTCTAGTATGAAACTTCCCACTGAAGACCCACTTCGAGAGTAACCAACTGGTTCGTGGAAACTGCTGTCTTTGTAGAGAGCTGACTCTATTAGGATTTGGGAGTTGTGTGACATAGTCATGAAGCGGGCAATTGAGGGTTTGATTCCAGAGATTTCGATGACTTCAGTTTCTACTTGGTTTCTGATTCCAAAAACTCCGTGGAAAGAAACAGACCCGTCTTTATTTTGTTTTCCGTAGTTGCCAGCTTCTTTAGAAACCAGAGAAGGAGGCAGCACTCCTCCTAAACAAGTGTCTGCCTTCTGAACTTCTTGGGAACTTATAGAGATACTTAAGGGGTAACAGATGCTTTTTTGAAGGGTTCCTAGTAGCCTTAGTAGGTAAGACCCAGCTTCTAGTTCTGAAGCCAACTCACTTATGTTTTCGATACCTGAAGAGGACTTCAGCAAGTTAGTTTCTAAGTCGTATAGTTCCAAAAAAATGCTGCCTGACAAAGAGTTCTCGTAAGAAAGGTAAGCTTTGAAAAAGGAGTCTTTGGGCAAGTTAACTGCGATGTAGTGGTCCAGTGGACCACTCAAAAGGTAGTCTTTAGAAAAAGCCACTCCTTCGTACATAGAAAGTATTTCTTGGGACTCTTCACAAGAAAAGTAACTTGAGAGTTCAGTGAACTCAGACTTGGGAAGAACCTGCAAATCCATCACAAAACTAGGACAAGAATTCTTAGGTGGCAAAAAGGTTTCACTTTCATAGCGAATTTCTAAGTTGTAGGAACCCCCCTTAATGCTGGTTTCAAAAGTCTCTGCTCCAAAGAGTAGTTTTTCGTCTGCTTGAGTGTCCCCTACAACTCTCACTCTGAAGTTAATTCCTTTAAGGGGCTCTATAAACACTTTTAAAATGCTTTCTTCGTCAACGTGGAAGTCAAACACTGTCATTTGAAGCAGCAAGTCCATTTCTAGGGTTTTGCGCCAATGCAGTCTTCCGTACTCAAGTTGCCCCACCAAGTTAAGACTATAGGACTGGTCTGGGTAGTTGCAGGTTTCAGACTTACGCACTAAAGCACTGATGTTGTCCCAAAGTGCTACATCCTCTACAAGTGCACTTGTAGAAAAAGTAAGGCAACTGGGAAAAGGCGACCTGGAAAGTTCCCTAATGCGAAGGGTGTAGTCTCCTTGTGACAAGGGCACAGGCGACAGTTCGTACCGGTGAGGGGCTTGGAAGCTCCCCCACTCAACTACTTCTTCCCCACTAAGGATTTCCATAACTAAGTCCGCCTGCACAAAGGAGTACTGCAAGTGCCCAGTTATCATACTCCCTGCCGAAGTGACTTGCAAAGGCGTGGTTGTTAGGGTTGGTTTGGTTTTTTGAGGAAACTGGAAAGTTTGTGACTCAATGAGTGAAGAAAAGCCTTGATCAGTGTTGAAGAAAAACAAAGGCACTCCGTATTCAATGGTTCTTTCAGAAATTATTTCGTTGGAAGGGAGTTCTTTGATGCAGTTAGAAGTGGACTCTTGAATCAAGCCAGTAGGAAGTATTTCTATGAGGATAGAGTAAGTGTGGCACTTCTTTTGTGTACTGGGGTAGAAAAGCACTTCTAGTTTGTAGTCTGCTGAGCCTTTGTGACTGAGTGTGTATATGGGAGGAGTCTTGGTGGAACCATCAGTTGCCACTACTTTAGAGTCCTGTTTAAGAACTAAGCGCATAGCTTCTCCTTGACTCTCAGCTAGCACTCTGACTAAGCTGTCTTTTTGGAGTTTAAAAGAAACAGAGTTAGTCACGTTTTTGTAAGAGTTAGGAGCTATTACATTTGGAGAGAAGTAAACAGTTTTAGGCAGCAAAAAAGGGTCAGTGCCCGGAGTTCCTAGTTTGTCAAGTGTGTTGAGGCTTGAAGGCAGTAAGTGTGCGTCTTTTTTGTAGCAGTTCCAGTTTTGAATTTGTTTTTGTTCAGTTTGAAATATTTGAATTCTTAACTGGAAAGCACTGCAAGTAAGTAAACTCTCAGTAGTGTTTTGGGTAGGTCCTTTGTTTAGGGTGAATAAGTAGTTTCCGGGAACTAGTAACTCTTGAAAAGCCTTTCTGTTGTGGTTCCCTAGTTTCTTTACGTCTGAAGTGTCTCCTTTGATTATAGAAAGTTTCTTTTTGTGTCTTTTTTGGAGAGTAATAGTTAAGTCGGAGACTACAAAGTCTGAAAATATTTCTAAGTAAAGCTTACCGAAGTACCCGTAGGCTTCTGCTGGGACTCTAAATTCACTAGAAAAACCACCCTGCACCAAGTATACTTGGTCTGGCTTCAAGTTTACTTTTTGGTCAGAGTTGAGTTTGCTTTCGAGTTGCGAAAACCAGTTTTTAAGGTCTTGAGTGTTTTCCTGGCAGCTTTTCATTGAGTAGTGTTCTAGTAAACTTTCAACTGAACTGTAAGGGGAAATTCCTATTTCCAGCAGAAAAGTTTCACAGAACTTGTGGGAAGGATCCTCACTTATGCTGTTTTGCACACTAAACTCAAGAGTGTAGACTCCCTCTGGAATCTTTTGCAGAATGCCTTGTGTCCCTCCCATTACCTCTGAAGCAACTATTAGTTGGTTTTCTTGGTCCCTTAGTTTTATTGACAAGTCTATTCCTAGAGGCTCTGTGCTAACTACCCTTAAAAAACTCAGAGTGTTTACTTTGAACTCAGAAACTTGTTTGGGCGACCTTAAGTCAGCAATGACTCTGTCTTCAAAACGCAAAAACCCTCTGGAGTCCATAAGGCCTGGAGAGTTCAAACTAAAAGGTATGTGGCCTGCTTCACAGTTGAACCTGTCTTCTCTTTCAATCAGGGGTTCCAAACTCACATGCAAAGTAAAAGGAATCTTTCCAGAAACTCTTGAAAGCATGTCACGTTCTGCAGAAGTCATCCCTGAGTAGTAAATAGAAACTTCAAACTCACCAGCAGTAAAAGCTGTGTAAATTGTAACTGCGTTCTTGTCTATGTGACTACCAAATACACAAGACCCCTGCTTAATGCACTTGAGTGAAGACAAGTCAGAAGGACTTTTGGTGGACTTCGAAAACAGAATTCCTAAACCTCCACTTAACAAAAAGTCGTAGTGCATTGAAAAAGTTAACTTCCAAACTCCTGTGAATCCCAGAGTTTTAAGTTCTGGCTCTGGCTCTGGGTTTTCGAACTTGAACCTTTTCAAAATAGAGTTTTCTAAAGGCACAGTAGCAGATTCTACGTAGTACTTGGCGTGAGTTGTAGTGAAAGGCAACAAGTCTTGGAAAATGGTTTGGGGGTCTATTTCTGGGTAGCCTGGCTGGTACTCTTCCATGTCGTCAGGCAGAAGGCTTTCTAAATCTGAGTAAGAGTGAATGGCTAGACTCAGGTACAAGTTAGGCTCTTCACAGGTCCAAGTGTTCAGTGAGTCTGCTTGTTCTTCGAACTTAAGCGTTTCGATCTCTAGTGAGTAGCTTCCTGGAGTTAACTTGACTGAAAGCATTCCGAAGTTGTTGACTTCTGCGTCTTGGTAGTCAAACACAGTGCCTTCTTTAACTAAGCAAATGTTTGAGTAGTGCAGTTTAGGTTCAATAAGGGCGCGGAACCAAGAATCTTCTTGGACTTGGAACTCCCATTTGACCTTTTCTTGGGGGGCAAAGAACCTGCCTGAACCTTCTAAGTGGTTTGTGTGTTTGAAAGAAGGCGTAAAGTCGTAGATAGAGTTAGGAAGTTGTATTAACTCGCAACTCAAAGCAACTGAGATTAACCCTGCTAGCCATAACATATTTCTATCCGTTTAAGTGAATTAAATTGAGAACTTAAGTCGATAGTATTTGACAGAAGCAACTTACCATCTTACAACTAACAGATTAAAGCCACTCGAAGTACCAAGCAAAAAGTCCAGCCACCGCAGCCCCAGTAAGATACTTGCGACTTCCACAAGTAAGGCTTCTATAAACACCAGCTGCCTTTGTGAAGAAGTTAAGTAGTTTTTGCAAGCACCCTATCAAAGGTTCGATTTCTTCGGGATTCCTTCCTAACTGGGAAGCAACTACCTGACTAAGCATCTTCTGCATGTTAGGGTTAGCCATCATTTGAGTTGGGTTTCCAGGAGTAGCTCCAGTGCCTACCATGTTTTGGATTTGGCCAATAGTTTCTGGAGTGAGCATTTCAGACATTTTGGAGATTTGTTCAGCTGACATGTTAACTCCTTGGGCTTTGAAAATGTTTTCCATAACGCGAGGATCCATAGACTTAAAACTTTCTGCCATTCTTTGCAAGTTTTCGGGGGACATTTTGGACAGGTCTTCGTAGCCTTTTTGGATTTGGCTTTGTGACAAGTTAGGCAAGTCGGGGACTTGAGGAGTGTTTTCAAGGATGCTTTCAGAAGTGACTTTAGAAGTGACTTCAGAAGTTGATAAGTCAACTCCTCTGTCTTTTTCTTGGTTTTTGAGTTGGTTTGCTTCTAAAGCTTTTTGGATTTCTTCATTTAAGCCAATAATATTTGGGTCATTTGGAGACATCTTAAGTGCTTTTTGGGCTTTTTCAGAAGCTAACTTGAACTGGTTTGTTTTGTAAAGACCCTGTGCGTACCTGTAAAAAGCTTTAGCGTTGTCGCCATAAACCAGAACCTATATAACTTTTACCTTTTTGCTTTGTGTAATGATTTCTTCCCATTGGAATTCCTTAGCTAAGCAAGTTGCTAAGTTCATTCTGCAAGAAACTTCTAAAGTTTTTAACTGTTCAGAAATAGGTTCTTTGCTAAGCACTTCTAAAGCTTCTTGGTACTTCTGAGCAGCCTTTGTGAACTCTCCGTGCTTGAAACTTTGGTTGCCTTGGTTTTTGATGTCAGTAACCTTTAGCAAGTTGGGGCTGAGTTTTTCTTGAGGTGTGCTTTGAGGAGCCATGTTTTTCATTGCGTTGAGTTGTTCGTCGTTGAACCCTGACATAGCACTAGCAGCGTTCCTCAGCATGCTGGGGTCGCCTTGCATTCCTGTCATAGCCATCAAATTCCTAAGTTGTTCATCAGACATGCTAGAAATCCTTTCAGAGCATTGTTTCATGTTCTGGGCGTTCATCATACCCTTCATAGATTCAAACTGAGCTGGGTTAAACATTTTTATAGCCTCATATTATGAGCAAACTCTCGCGCACAGATGCTTTGAAACTTACCAACTTAGTAAAGCACCTCGAAAGGTTCCCTGAATCGGTTTGGTTCAAGCAGCCAGTGGACTGGAAGAAGTTAGGACTCAACGACTACCCAGAGATAATCAAGAACCCTATGGACCTTTCCACAGTCAAAAAGAGCCTCACAAAAGACCAGTACGCAGACTCCTCTGAAGTCATTTACGACATTAACTTGATTTGGGAAAACTGTAGAACCTACAACTCCCCTGGCACCGAAGTAGTCAGTGCTGCTGACTTTTTACAAACAAAGCAAAAAGAGTACTGTGAACAAAACAGCATTGAAATGAGTCTGCCACTTAAACGCAGAAGGGACCCTAAACCTTTGGAGCTCAAAAAAGAACTTTCAAACCTTATTAAGAAAGTAAGTCACGATACCCTAGCACACATAGTTACTGTAGTGGAGTCTGAATGTTCAACTGCTGCAGTCCAACTTGAAAAGGACAAGTTGCTTATTAAACTTGACGAAGTAGAAAACGAAGTTTTTGAGAAATTACAAGAAATCATTCAACAAGACACTACAAAAAAGGAATTATAACTAATCTTCGTCACTGTCCAAAGGACCGTCGCCTCTTTTCCTCATTACTCTATAAAAGTCGTCAAAGGTAATGTACCCGTCTTGGTCTTGGTCAGCTTCTTCAACCATTTCAATGAGTTCTTCGTCCATTAAGGTTTCGCCCAACTCAGTTGCTACTCTTTTTAAGTTTTTAAAAGAAATCCTTCCTAAGTTGTCTTCGTCAAACAATCTGAAGATTTTTAAAATTTCTTCGCGAGTCTCTTTTTGGGACATGCGCGGCATAACTACTGCTTGGAACTCTTCGAAGTCTAGTTTGTCAGTTAGGTCTTTTTCGAAGTCTGAGTAAATCTTTATAACTTCTTGTTTTGAGAGTTCGAAACCCATGGCCCGCATGGCTGCTTTGAATTCCCGAGCGTCCAAACTGCTTGTGTGTTCCGTGTCAAATATGCTGAATGCTTCTTTCATCTCAGCTATTTGTTCGTCTTCCATTCTGTGACGTCTTCTTGCAGCTTGCTTCTTAAAAGGACTAGAAGGCGATTTTACAGGGGACAGGGCCATTTTAAATTAGCATTAACAGCGGATTTTCTTTGCTGTTTGTGTTCTTTTGAGTCTCTGGCGGTTCATTTTGAAGGCCATAGCTCTGAGTCCTCCGTCTTTAGCTCCAGTTACAATGAAGTCGTCTCCTATTTCTAAGCTGGTTACTACTGCTTTGTGACCAGGAATTAGCTTTATGTTCTTTTCTTGGGGGTTGTTGAGGTCAAACACTGCTATTTCGTACTGGTAGTAAGTGGTGGTTCCTGTGGTTGCAGCTAAGTGACTCAGCACGTCTCTTCCAGTGTCCAAGTCGAGTATGGGGTAGTCATGCACACTTAAGTACAGAGCTTGCTTCATTTTGCGCATATCAAAAGCCAAGAGTCCACACAGTCCAGCAGCTCCAACTGCCAAGGTGTTGTTGTCCTCACACAGTATCGTTTTAAAGACTCCTCTTGGGTTGCGGTCCGCAGTTATGTTCATTGACTTTAAAAGTCTAGTTGGAATGGGAGCTGTTCCTACTTGGGTGTCTACTCTTAAGTCCCAAACTTTGACTTTATTGTTTTCGCCTGCAAACAAAAGTGGGTGCTTCATGTAAATACTTTTGAATCCATTGGCGAACCCAAATCTATTGGGTATAGCTTGGTTGGGGTTAACGTGGTAAACTTCTTGTCCTGAGTGGTAGTCCCAAACACACACTTCGTTAGTGAGTCCTGGGTTTGCAGCAACTAAGTTGTTGTCGAAGGCAAGTGAGTTGACGTGTGAAATGAGTCCTTCAAAGACAAATTTACACTTCCCAGACTTAGTGTCCCAGACCTTCACAGAGTTGTCGTAACCCCCAGTAACTAGGTGTCTGTCGTTGATTTTCTTAGAACAGTTAATTGGCTTTTTGTGGGCTCTAATGACTTTGCATTCTTCTTTTTCGCCCCAGATTCGGATTGTCTTATCTGAGGAAGTAGTAACTATTCCGCAAGGAAAACGGTGGCCTGAAAGCACCCAGTTAGAGTGTCCAGACAGGGTGCGGGCCCTCATCTTTTGGAGGTCCCATACACAAGCAGTGGAATCGCGGGAACTACTGATGAGTTCTGAGTCGTTTAGTGTTAGGTGAGTAATCATATCGGAGTGGCCTTCTAGAATGTAGGTTTCACTGGCTTTGTCAAATATGTTTTGGGTGATTCTTTTCTTAGCAGACAGATGTTGCTTTTTCTGTTTGCCAGACTTTTTATGCGGAAACAAATCTTTCCACAAAACATCCAACTCAGAAGCAGCATTGAGCTTTTTGCAAACTCCACTTACACAACAGAGTTCTTTGATAGTTAAGTACTTTAGAATCTCAGAAAGCATGTTGAAAGACAAGTTAGGTAGTTTGAAGCAGTCATCAGATGACATTTACGAAATCAGTTAGAATGGAAAACCAAGAAAACTTAAGCGAGATCGAAAAGATCCTAGCTGGACAGAAGTGGAAAAAAAGAGGCAAGTACTGCAGGTCTAATAACAGAAACTCCTTAAGAAACAACTCTCCTAAAAACAAAGGGTGCATTTCGTTAATTCACAAACTGAGAAATCCCAGTTCTAACTTACTCCCTCCACTCAGAGATAACTTCAGGAAACCCAAAAGTCCACTTAAAAGCTGCATTGCAAAACCCCAATCCACCCACAATGAAGTCCATTTAAACAACAGCAGAATTGAAACCCTCAAGAAACTCGCTGTGCCCTATAAAGCTCTGTTCAAAGCACTTGATAGAATTGTACAGAAGCAAAGATCACTAGAAAACATTAGGATTCCTTTGTTTCCTAAGTCTCCTTTCGGGTCACATAAGCCGCTTGTACATAAGTCGCCTAGGTTTAAAGAGTTCCCGAAAGAGTACAAAAACTCCCCTGACGGACACACAGCTATAAAGCTCGTACTTATGAAATTCCGCAAAAACATGTCCAAAAACACCAACCAGTCCAGAAAAAGTTCTTTGCCTGACTTCTCAATTAGTAAAACAGTGCACTCCAGGAATCTCTCTTACGGAGGAGAGCTTTATAAATAACGTATTAAATGGAAACTGGCCCCTTAGAAATACTTAAACTAGCAATTGACGAAAACGTGAAGGTAAGACTGAAAACTGGCGAAAACTTAGAAGGAGTTTTGAAGGGGTTTGACGAGCACATGAACTTAGTACTGCTCAACAGAACAGACTCTTTGTTTGTTAGAGGAGACACAGTGCTGCTTATTCGGCCCTCTACTTACATAGCTACTTAGTAATTAAAATGGGAAATGGCTGCACTAAAATCAAAGTCCATTCCGAAGTCCGTCTTGGCAAGTCAAAACCCTCCAAAAAGTACGTTTTACCCGAACACCCTGTTATACACAGAAACGCAGTTAAAACTGAAGAAGACTACTCAATGATACTCAAAGCACTCAATGGACACTTTATTTTTACGAGTTTAAGTGAAGAAGACAAGGAAGTAGTTAGTAAGTACATGGAGCTGTACACCTTTTATGGAGGCCAACAAGTAATGACCCAGAACTCAGACTTCTCAACTTACTACGTAGTGCGCAGTGGGACTTTAGAAGTGTTGATTGACGGTAAAAGAGTCAACAAAATACACGAAGGAGAAGGCTTTGGAGAGCTAGCTCTGCTCCACGAAAAACCCAGTTCTGCTACTGTGAGGTGCATGGACTTAGTTACTTTGTGGGGCATTGAAAGGAAGGTTTTCAGAAAAGTAATCGAAGACATTAACGTTAACATGTACGAACAAAACAGGGAGTTCCTTGAGAAAGTGCCTTTGCTGCGCCCTTTGGAATCTGAGCAAAAAGACAAGTTAGCTGCTAATCTAGTAACTGCTAAGTACAAGCCTGGAGACAAGATTGTAACCGAAGGCGAAACAGGGCAGTTCCTTTACATAATCAGAGAAGGCACTGTGAGCATCCAAAAGGGCAACCAAGAAATTGCTCGCTGTGTTACTGGGAACTACTTTGGAGACCAGGCTTTGCTTTACAACGCTTTAAGAACAGCTACTTGTGTGGCTGTTGAAGGGGAAGTTAAGTGTGTATGTCTCAGCAGAGACAACTTGCAAAAAGTGCTGGGGAACAACTTGCAGTTCATTATTGAGAAAAACACCATTATGGAGGCACTTAACAAATCGGCAGTTTTAAGTAGCCTGAACAGTCACCAAAAAGAACAAATCAGACAAGGCTTAGTCATTAATCAGTTCAAAGGAGGAGACGTTGTTATCAGGAACAGCGAAAAGTGCTGCAGCAAACTGTACATAGTAATCGAAGGAAACCTTAAATACGCAAAGACTTCAACGCTACTGGCCGACAGAGCCACTTGCATAGGCGACCAAGACATAACACTGCCCCAGCCAAACGAAGACACCTTTACAGACGACATCATAGCTGGGAACAACAACAACCGAATAGGCGAACTCACCAGGTACCAATTCGAAGTGTGCATAGGAGGCAAGTTTGAAGAAGTAGTTAAAGAAAACGCAGCCACCAACGTACTTATGAAAGTGCACTTGTTTAAGCACCTCAAATCAGAAGACCTTAAGGAACTCTTCAGCATTATAAACATTGAGAAGTATACTGAAGGCAGCACTATACTTAAAGAAGGGTTCCCTTCGGGCAAGATTTACATTGTTAAAAGAGGCAAAGTGGACCTGTTCAAAAAGAACCAACTAGTGCGCACTGTAGCCAAGCTTGACTACTTTGGAGAAAGAGTAGTGCTTTTCGGAAGCAATAACTCAGACTTCACTTGTGTAGCTAGTGGAAAAGTAAGTTTGTGGGTCATCACCAACACTGACTTCACTAACTTACTGAACGACTCTATGAGGCAGCAGTTGCTTAAAAGAGTAGAAATGGAAGATGAAGAGATTTCTCTCAGAGAGCTTGTAGTAGTTAAGTTGCTTGGAAAAGGCATGTTTGCAAACGTGTACCTTGTGACTAACCCTCAAAGAGAAGTTTACTACGCCTTAAAAGTGATTTCCAGAAGGGTAATTGAGAAGTTTGTTATTCATGAGCACGTTTTGCTAGAAAAGCAGATACTCCAGCTAGTAGACCACCCCTTCATAATAAAGCTTGTAAAAACTTTCAAGGACGAGAAAAGGCTGTACTTCTTGCTAGAGTACGTCCACGGACTAAGTTTAGATGCAACTCTTAAAACTGCAGGTCTCTTGACAGTTTCTGAGTCCCAGTTCTACACAGGGTTGCTGGTGCTAGTGCTGCAGTACTTGCACGAAATAGACGTTATATACAGAGACCTTAAGCCCGAAAACGTTATGCTGGACACTGAGGGCTATATTAAACTAATTGACTTTGACACAGCCAAGATCCTTAAAGGAAGGACTTACACTATTGCAGGGTCTCCTCACTACATTGCACCTGAAGTCATAGCTGGAAAAGGGTACAACAAATCAGCAGATGTCTGGAGTTTAGGAATCTGTCTTTACGAGTTCCTTTACGGAGAAGTGCCTTTTGGCGACTCAGAGGACGACCCTTACAGAATCTATGAAGAAATACTTACACTTGACTTAAGGTTCCCAGAAGAACCTGAACTCAGCGAAACCACCAAAGACTTTATAAGTCAGTTACTAAGCAGGTTTCCCGAGTTCAGGTGTTCTGGACCTGTAGAAACTCTTAAGAAGCACGAGTGGTTCTCAGGATTTGACTGGGAAGCTTTGATGAAAAACCGAATTCCAGCTCCTTACAAACCAGACGTAGGCGAAGTTTGGAGGGAACTAGAGGACTCCTTTGAAGAGGATGAAACCTGGGACTACATGATTTCCCTTGAAAGCAAGCAGTCTGAAGAAGAGCTTTTTGAAGTCTGCGACACTGAACTTGAGGAGTTCAAAAAGTCGATTCCTGTGAACTGGGAGGAGTACTTTTAGTGTACAGTTAATCTTTGAGTTTCCTTTTCTTTTTGCCTTCTAGTTCTTCAATCCAAGACCCCTTTGCTTCTTCTTGTTCTTCCATCATGCTCATCAGTCCTTTCACGCGGTTGTACTGCTTAGGGTGATTCTTCAGAATGTGCAGAATGTCTTCTAGCTGGAGTTGACTGGCTCCTTTGCGTGTTGAGCGCGAAAGAGCTTTGAACAACACGTCTTTGAGGTGCTCTATCATGTAACACTCTACAAGGTACGCACTTTCTTTAGTGGGGTGTTCTTCGTCTCCAAAAGCATACATGAGTCTTTGTATTTCTTCTTGGAAAATAGTGTCTTCTGGTTCCTTGGAAGTACTTGGTTGGGCACTGCTGTAACTAGCTACCGACACAATCCTTTGAGACATTATTATTTATTAAAAGCAGTCAAAAGCAGGAATGTCTTCAAGCATTTTTTGCCTTTGCAGAGGAGTTGGAGCTTTGTAGATCCTGTAAAACTTAACTGCGTAATAGATTCCTGGAATAAACAACAACCCTCCCAGTATCCAAAAAGCAATTCCTCGCGTAGGGTCAATGTCCACTACTTCTTCAACAAAGCCTACTATTATCAGAACAGTTCCTAGAACCAACATTACTAGAGAAGACACCAAAGGTCCTTTAGGCAAAGGTGGGAACTCAAGGTGTATGTCTGTTAGTTGGTGGTCCTGGAAGCTACCTTCTTGTCCGGAGTCAGACCCTAGTCTGCGTTCTGAAGAAGGGTTTTTGTTTTCGAAAGTAGGGGGGTGCTCATTAGGTGCAATTATTTCTAGGTTTCTGAAGTCGTCTCTTTCAGGATTCATTTTTATATTAAATTAGACTTCTTCGTTCTTGGCCATGCTAAAACATTTACTGAAAGTGCTTTTGTCTAGATAGTCCACTTTAAGTTCTAGTCCGTTTTCACTCACGTTTTTAATAGCATTGGGACAGTCTTTGTAAACTAAAGCTACTATTTGGGCAAGGTGGGGGGGTTCGAGTTCCCTCAACATAGCTGAGAACTCTAGTTTTTCTTCGTAAGGCACACCGCTTACATAAGTTTCTTGTTTGCTTCTTTTCTGTGGAAGGTCAAGTGGAATTCCGTGTTGGGAACAGTATCTTTGCATGTGGCGCTCCATGATGTCAGCTTGCTTGACAACTGGACACTCAGGAGGGTTGTAGAGACGACAGTTTTCCCAGATCAAAACTAAGTCGTCAAGTGCTTCGTCAAACCGGGAGTACTCTTCGTTCCTTACCTTCTTTTGGACGGTGGAAAGGTCCATAGGGCACTCTACTACGTCTAAGTAGTCAGTGAGTCCCATTCCGCGCCAGTCAACAGGCTGGAGGAACTCTAGTGACTCTGGTTGTTCTTCTAAAAACTTAACTAAGCTAAGAATGCGATTGCTTTCTTCCCGAGTGAGTCCTTTTCTTTTTAATGACATTTATCACTTAGAGTAATGAGATTAACAACACTTATCTTTTTTTTCGTTATCGTTTCTTTGGTTGAGCATTTCTCCATAGTCAGGTTGCTTTTTGGATTTATTTCGGCTTGCAGCGTAAATTGACTCAAGTAAAGTTTCAAAAGCTTCTTTGACTCTGTGTCCGGCTACTGCAGAGGTTTCCATGAATATGAGGTTTTCGGCTTGCGCGAACTTCTGAGCCTCTTCTACACTGACTTCACGAGACTCTGGGTTCCTATCGATAAGGTCTGCTTTGTTGCCCACCAACACAATGATTATGTCAGGTTCAGCTTTGCTTCTGAGTTCTTCAATCCACTTCCTTGTGTTCTGGAAAGTACGCAGACTTGTCACGTCGTATACTAAAAGTGCCCCTACTGCCCGTCTGTAGTGTGCAGAAACTATAGCGTGGTAGCGTTCTTGACCTGCAGTGTCCCAGATTTGTGCCTTGACAGTGCCTCCCGACTTGAGTGGAACAACTCGAGTTGCAAACTCAACTCCAATTGTTGGTTGGGGATTTTTAGGAAGTGAGTTCTTGATGTAGCGAGATACCAAGTGAGTTTTACCTACATTTGCGTCTCCAACCAAAACGATTTTGTAAAGGTAGTCGTACTCGTCGTCGTGAGTGTTGGTCATCTTCGTTAAAATTAATATGAGGTGGTTACCAAACTAACTAAACTTAACTATTGTTTAACATCCCAACTAGCTGGGCATAAAGGTTCAAAAGACACGGCCATGATTATTGGTTAATAAATGGAAGGTGGTGAATCTGACCAAAGACTTATAAACAAGAAGAAGAAGTTCGTACAGGATGGACTGTTCAGAGCAGAACTCCGTGGCTTTTTGGCAAAGACACTTGCTCAAGAAGGCTTTGCAGGCATTGACGTCTTGGCCACCAACACCCAGGTCAACGTGAACGTCTACGCCACTCGCACCGACGAAGTCGTAGGCGAAAACTCCTATAGAATTAGGGAACTGAGCTCGCTCATCCGCAAAAGGTTCAACTACTCCAAAGACTCCTTGGAACTCTACGCTAAAAAAGTACTCAACAGAGGTCTCAGCGCTTCAGTGCAGGCCGAGAGTCTTAGATACAAACTGCTCAACGCTTTTCCAGTCAGAATGGCTGCCAACGGCGTAGTTAGGTTCGTGATGAGGAGTGGCGCCAAGGGCGTAGAAGTAGCTGTTTCAGGAAAACTCAGAGCACAGAGAGCCAAAACAATGAAGTTCAAGGAAGGCTACATGATCAGTACTGGGCAGCCCAAAAAAGTTTTCATTGACGAAGCCATAAGACACGTTAACTTGAAACAAGGAGTGCTAGGAGTTAAGGTCAAGATTATGCTGCCACAAGACCCAGAAGGAGTCACTGGACCTAAGATGCCTCTTCCTGACCAAGTTGAGGTCATTGAGCCCAAGACTGAAGCCTTTTAACACATAAATAAGGCAAGTTCCATAGTTACTTAAAAGGTTCTGCCAAACAGCTTTGGTTGAGTGTAGGGGCTGCAAAGGAATGCCAGGCGTTTATGTAAGAGTTGAGTGAAAGTCCAGAACTGCAGCCCATGCAGTGCATGTGTAGGTGCTTTACACTGTAAAAAGGTGGGTTGTGGAACCTTACCTCCCAGTTTAGGCCCTGGCCGACTTCTGTAAGCAGTTCTTCACAAGCTTTGCTCATGTTGAAAACTAAGTCGCAAGTAACTTCTGAGGAGTAATAGTTCTTGATGTGTTTTTTCGGAATGACTAAGAAGTGCTGTGAACAAGTGGGGTTGTCGGACTTAAAAGCCACTAGTTCTTCTGAGTCGTAAAGTTTGCGAATAGGTTTGGTGTTGTTCACAAAAGCACAGAACTTGCAGTCTTCTTCGGGGGCCTTGTCAAATACATCTGTGGCAACGTTCCAAATAAACACTACTAACACCCCATATATACCAAAAATTATAAGTTTACTTGACATTTTTATTATCTATAGAGCTTTATCACATCCTGCACTGGTTTTCTGCAGATAGGACAGTTGCTGCACTTCTTTGCACAAAACTCACACAGCATGTGTCCACAGGGGTAGTAAGCCACGTTGGATTCTCTAGTAAAGCATATTTTACAGGCTATGTCCTCAGGAGCTGAGTTTTCAGGGTCTACTTGCTTGGCAACTGACTCAGAGTCTTCAGGGAGTTCGGCTACCAGCACTGTTGAGCCAATCTTCATTACGTCTCCTACTAACAAGGGAAACTCTTTGCTAGGCTCTCCTTCGCCACTGAGACGCATCCAAGTTTTGTTGGTGGAGCCTACGTCCATGAGTTTGAACTTTCCTTCTTCATACTGAATTTTAGAGTGGTAACTGCTCATCTGGGAGTCTTCTCGAATGCTATAGGAGTTGTTTCGGTCTCTGCCAATACTCAGCCCGTCCCTTCCTACTTTGATGGTGCTTTGTCTTGCAGGTCCTTCGTACGCCAGCAATTCAATTGATTTGGCCTTTCCATAGGGGTCGTACTTAACGTTGACAACTTTAAACTCACTAAGTCCCATTTGGAACATCATACCTAGTTCCAGTTCGAGTGGCTGCTTCACCATTAGGAAAGTCCCAGTTGTGCTTCCTGTATCGAAGAGCAAGAACTGGTTGGTTCTTTCGTTGTACTTGACTTCACAATGCTTGCGACTTACAAAACTTTCACTGATAATGATGTCGTTAGACCCTGAGTTCCTGCCAATGGTAGCTCCGCTGGTTCCAATGAGGAAGGTGTTGTTTAAGAGTTGTCCTTCAACAGCTTTTAAAGAAAGCACTTCCCATTTCTTTTCTTCTGACTGTTGGTCTTTAGAACTTTCTTCGGAGTCTTGAGACTCCAACCCTTGTGGTTCTTCCTTGAGCTTTTTGATGTTTTCTAGTATTTTGAATCTGTGGAGTCTTACAGGCACTCCAATGTCGTTGACAAGGTCTTCTTCGGTCATTTCGAACAAAAGCATTCCGTCAATTCTAAAAGCTTCAAAAGCTTCTTTGTACCTAGAAAGGTCCAAAGAGTCCAGCCACTCTGTGACTTCTTTGTTGGTCCACTCCTGTGGTTTCTTTCTTTCCATAACGATATTTAAATATGGGTGCTTAATTACCTTTCTTCTTACTAGGAGGCCCGATTTCGTAACTGCCTGGTCCAGGAATGTACTGCTTGCTTTTGGCAATTTCTTCGTTGAACCTTTTGAACTTGTAAGGGTGAATGTTTGGAGTTCTGTCTTTTTTGTGAACGATCTTTTTGGTGTAGGCGTTTTCAATGTCTTTGTAAGCACCTACTGCAGGGAAGCCTTGAGTTATTTTCCCAGTAATGCCTATTACGTTCACTGGTTTGGATTTGCCAAAGGACCAAGTTTCGGAGTTTTTCTTTATGAGCTTTTGGCTCTTGCTGAAGCCGTCGTGGTACTTGCCTGGACCTACTTCTTGTTTCGAAGGAGCTTTTGGAGGCTTGGGTTTGCCCATGCTCCAAACAGGGGCTTTGTTTTCTAGGAGTTGGTAAGTAGGGCTGTGGGCTCCGATATCTGGCTTCTGTTCGGACTCGTACTGCACTGTAGTAATGAAGTTAACTCCAGAGGTCTTAGAAAACTTGCCTCCAGGCAGCTTCTTAAACTTTTGCTCGCTGTTAGTTTGGCTTTTAGGCACTTCGAAGTACTGGGAAGGCGAAGGTATATAGCTTTTGCGTTTCATGACTTCGTCTATAAGTGTGTTCCGTTTGCCATAAAGGAACTTCCCGCTAGACTTAGTCCAGTAAAGCTTGGCGTTGAGCTTGTCGTCTAGAGCGTAGGCAGTGGGAGCAGGGTCTTTGGCAGTTGCTTGGACTTGGTAAGTGATGTCTTTCCGTTTTTCACCTGGGAACTTGTGTTCCCTTGTAAAGTAAAGACAGGGTTTGGGAGCTTTGTAGCCGTCAATTCCCCAGTCTTCTTGCTTGCCTCTTGAAACGTAGAACATTTCTTTCATAGAGGCTTGAGATGCTTCAGAAGCTTTGGACATATTTAGATGAACTAACTTACTTAAAGGTCACTTCTGACTTCAATAGGCATGTTAGCGTTGGTTTTGATGAANTCGAAAAGAGCTTCAGCAGTTCTTTCGCCTTCATACTCTTTAGGAGTCTTGTCTTTTGCAGGGAAGAATTTAATAGTGGGGAAACCTCTGATGTTGATGCCTTCTACTTCGTTTGCGGTGGAGTCGATCTTGGCAACAATTACTGAGTCAATGTCTTTAACCATGCCTCCGAGCTTTTCGTACTCAGGGGCAAGTTTTTTGCAGTGACCGCACCAAGGAGCGTAGAACTCAACAAGGACGTCTTTAGTTGAGTCGTACACTACTTCTTTGAAGTTCTTGCCTACCAGGACTCTAACGTCTTTTTCGTAGTCGTTAGCTGGAATTTCTTCAGACTTGAGGAAAGGACTTAAAACCTTTTGCTTCCAGTCCATAGCGAACTGCCTGAGGGACTCAGCAGTAGCTTCAGCTTCCAGTTTGAACTTCTGGAAGCCTGCTTGTGGGTCCAAAATAATAGCAGTGGGTTGTTGTTCAGGAGTGACTCCCATGAAGTCTGCAAGTCTTTTGTTGACTTCTACTGAAAGGTCAGCAAAAGTAAAAGCTAAGTCGTTTTGTAGGTCTTTAGCTATCTCTTGAATGGACTTTTCGAAGTTGTCTTTGTCTGCTTCAGACCTCAAAAAGAAGAACCCAGGGTTTTGCTTTTGGAAAATAAATTCAATAGCGGAGTCGTCGAAAGGCATTACCCAAGGACGGGTGTTCTTGTCCACAAACTTAGTTAAGTCGTAGGTGTTGAAGGATCCTTCGTAGTCAGACCTGCCGTCATCAAAAGCTTTGAATACAATTACCTTGGGTTTGGTTACTTTGTACTCGTCAGCAATTGACTGGTCTGTCACTTGGTAGAAGTTAGCACCTTCGATGTTTTTAGCTGAGTACTCAAAAACACTAGCTTCAGCGGCGTCTTTGTCAGCAAACAAGACTGCAACTACTTTTTCGTTTTCAATCTTTTTTTGGAGGTCCGCAAGACTGTCAATAATAGTAAAAGCGGGGCCAGCTCGCTTCAGAACCCATGAAACTATTGAGTCTTCAGTCCTGCCTCCTGAGTAGTCAGTTGGGTTTTTGTTTATGAAGTACTTGATTGTGGGGTAGCCTCTTACCTCGTATTTGTTAGCCAAGTTGCTGTTTACAGTGGCATCAACCTTAGCAATGCGAATAGGAGGGTCGTTTTCCTTAAGGCGTTTGGCAGCTTTGGCGTATTCGGGAGCGAGTTTTTTGCAATGGCCGCACCAAGGAGCATAGAACTCAACCAAGATGTCTGGCTGTGAATCCAAAGCCTCTTGGAAGTTGCCTTCGTCCAGTACCCAGACGTCATCTTCTTCTGTGATTTCTGCAAACCCAACGCACAACAGAAGAACGCTCAACCACAGTTTGGAAACCATTTTTTACACGTGTGCTTTCAAATAACTCAACAAGGTGTTGTCTGGGGGTTTAAAGTTATCTGCTCAAAAAAAAAACTCCGAGGCCGGGAATTGAACCCGGGTCTCCAACGTGACAGGCTGGAATACTCACCACTATACTACCTCGGATGTTGATTTTTTTAGTTTGGAAGCAATTAATATTACTTAGTGCTTTTGGGGAACTCCCAAAGTTCTTGTTCGGAGCTGTACTTTAAACTTCTGTAGAGTGACTCCCGGGTTTGCATTTTTTCTACCCAGGCTTTCTGGGTGCCTGCTTGTTTAAGGTCTTTTAGGAACTCAGAAACAGAGTGCATTGCTACTCTCAAAGTGGAAACTGGAAACAACACAGCAGAATACCCCCACTTTTCAAACTCTTCAACACTGATCAAAGGAGTCTTTCCAAACTCAGTCATATTAGCCATAAGTAAGGTTTTGCCACCTAACTCAGCCCCTACTGCTTGGAACACCTCAGAACTAGACAAACCCTCTGTAAAAATCATGTCAGCACCTGCTTCAATGTACTTGAAACTTCTGGCCAAAACTCCTTCTAGTCCTTCTAATGCAAAAGCATCTGTGCGTGCACAGACCAAAAACTTCTCTTGTGTAAATGAGACACTTGCCTTTTTAGCAGTTTCTATCTTTTTTTGCATTTCGTACTCACTTATCAAAGTTTTTCCCGAAAGGTGTCCGCAGCGCTTAGGGAATTCTTGGTCTTCAATGTGGAACCCAGAAGCCCCAGCTCTCCAGTATTCTACTAAGGTTTTGTGGACCATGTCTAGACTGCCAAATCCTGTGTCAGCGTCAGCAAAAACAGGTAGTCCGGCTGAGTCTTTGACTTCTTTGATCTTTCTGCAGAAGTCTTCAAGTGATAAAATACCTATGTCTGGTTGGCCTGAGCTTGCACTAAGAGCACCTCCACTTATGTAGCAGGCTTCAAACCCTGCCTCTGCTGCAAGTCTAGCAACTAGGCCGTTGTGAGTTCCTACGAGCGGCAAGCACTTTTTTGTAGTTAAGAGGGTTTTCATTAAGGTTTATTACTAAGAGTGCCTAAGATAGTTAATAGTGCTAAACTCACACTGAAGATGGTTCCTATGATAACTATGGACATGTGGGAATTCACTCCTACTGGAATAATGGCTTCTAGTTTATCTGGAATCTCCACTTTTGAAGAGCCAACGTAAACTGTAGGNCCTGGCAGAGATATGAGTTTATACTTGTTGTTTAAGGCAGGTTTGTTGTATCTAATGTGAATAGGGTAGGTAAAGCTGACAACTCTTTGTGAAAAGTGGATATGGAACACATGGTCTTTAGAAAGAGTAGCGGGCAGTTCAATGTCTATTAGTTCAGGAAAGCTGCAATTAAGAGTTTTAGGAAATTCTTCTTTGTCCACGAACCAGTCTTTGGTGATGTTCTCAGTGAGTTGAAGAGACTCGGAGTTCTTCAGGGTAATGGTAGTCTTTAGTTCTTTTTTAAACCCTTCACCTAGTAGTTGTCTGTTAAACACTAAGTCTTGGTTTTCAAAGGTAAACTCAGTTTGGAGGCTTTGAACTGCACTCAAAATAAGCAAAAAGATAATTGCCATTACAATGAAACCTAAGGAAAAGGTCATATGCTGCCAAAACATAGAAATAGGAGGACAAATAGCTTTTGGACAAGGCTGTGTGATCCACCCAGACTGCTCTATACTAGCTAACTCTGGACCTATTATGTTTTCAGAATTCAACATTATTGAAGAACGCGTTAAAATACTCAATGACAAGCCCGACACCTCAGTCAAAATAGGCAACTACAACATTTTTGAGGTGGGAAGTCAAGTAGAAAACTCCCAAGTAGGCTCTTACAACATCTTTGAGCACAGGTCAAAAGTGGGGTCTGGGTGTAAAGTAGGTTCAGGCTGCGTTATTACCGCAGGAACTCACCTGCCTCCTGGAACGGTGGTGCCTGACTACACTGTGGTGTTTTCATCTGAGCACTTCAGACCTAACCTTTCTATGAACGAAGAAAGTTTCAGACAAAACGTAAGGGCCCTTGCAGAAGTTCTGGCGAAGTGCCTTCCTAAATACAATAAGTTACAGTCAGTTCAGAGATAATTAGATTAGCAAGCAGTTACAACACTCCGACTTGTTGTAGATCTCTTTAGATCTGTTTTTAGGCTGCAAATTAAGTCTGGTGAACTTAACTTGCACTTTAAGGTTCCTGATAGGATGGACTTCAGGTAGGTTGTAAGGAGTTTCCCTTAGGTTTTTGATGCTTGAGTCGCTGCATCTTCTGGGAACTTGTCCCTCGTTTTGCTTTTTAAGTAGGCAGAATAAGTGCCTTGAAACGTAGTCAAACACTTCGCTGAGTTGGGAGTCTTCCTGAATTTCTTCAAAGCTTCTTTGGACTTCTTCGTCTAAAATAAATACTTTGCTTACTGAGACTTCAGAGGAGTCGTACCTAACTGAGTAGTTATTAGCAATCAAAACTTCGTTTGCCAAGTCAACCAAAATGCTTGAAAGTGCTTTGATAAGTAAACTTCTCGACACTTTTATTTCAAACTTGATTAGCAAGTAAAGCTCTTCGCACTCAATAGTTATTTCAAGCCACATGTCTTGTGAAGTTAGTTCGCAGAAAATTTGGTCGCCAGATTTCACGAAGTCGCTGATGGTTCCTTTTTTGGGTAAAGGAACTTTGTTTTTGGTGAGTTTGACTGCTCTAAGACTTGTGAGCCCAGAAAGGCAAGAGTACCTTTCCATAGCTTCGCCGATCTTAAATCTCAAGAAACTTAGGGAGTCACTAGTTAGTTCTTACTTGGAATTGCAAGTTACAAGGATTATTTTGTTCGGAGCTAGGTTCCAGTGCACTGTTAACTCTACCTTTTTTTGGGCTTTTCCGTCTTTGTCTAAGTAAATGTAGCTTTCGTCGTCCAAAGAACCTAACTCGTCCAAAAGGTCAGTCATTTATAAGTTATTAATCTCAAAACTATCCAATATTCAATATAAATGGCTGAAATTAGAGACATCTTAGCAAGAGAGATCTTGGACTCAAGAGGAAACCCCACTGTGGAGGTAGATGTAGTCACTGCTTTGGGGACTTTCCGCGCAGCTGTTCCCAGTGGAGCTTCTACAGGTGTTTACGAAGCTTTGGAACTCAGAGACGGGGACAAATCGAGGTACCTTGGCAAAGGTGTGACTAGTGCCATAAGAAATATCCAAAACACCATTAAGCCTGCTTTGCTGAACAAAGACTGCACCCACCAAAAAGCCATTGACGACCTTATGGTACAGGAACTTGATGGGTCCAAAAACGACTGGGGTTGGTCCAAAAGCAACTTAGGAGCCAACGCTATACTAGCTGTGTCACTAGCAGTAGCCAGGGCAGGAGCTGCTCAGCTAGGGATTCCTCTGTACCAGTACATTGCAAGACTTTCAGGGAAGCCTGAAGACAACTTTGTAATGCCTGTGCCTGCACTTAACGTTATAAACGGAGGAACTCACGCTGGAAACAAACTAGCTATGCAAGAGTTTATGCTGCTGCCTACTGGAGCTGCTTCTTTCAGCGAGGCACTTCGTATAGGAGCTGAAGTTTACCACAACCTTAAAAGTGTTATTAAGGAAAAGTACGGTTTGGACGCTACAAATGTAGGTGACGAAGGTGGGTTTGCTCCTAACATTCAAAGCAGTGACGAAGCTTTGAACTTACTAATTGAAGCTATTGAAAAAGCTGGGCACACTGGAAAGGTCAAACTTGGTATGGACGTAGCTGCTTCTGAGTTTTACTTGCAAGACTCTTCTAAGTACGACCTTGACTTTAAAAACACCCAAAACGACGGGTCTCAAAGACTCTCAGGCGAAGAAATAACTAGGGTGTACAAAGACTTTGCAACCAACTACCCTATGGTTTCTATTGAAGATCCTTTTGACCAAGACGACTGGAACTCCTACACTGGTTTAACTGGAGAAATCGGACAGAACGTTCAAATAGTTGGAGACGACTTACTAGTGACTAACCCTACTAGAGTGCAAAAAGCTATAGAGCAAAATGCCTGTAACGCCCTTTTGCTTAAAGTAAACCAAATAGGGTCTTTGACTGAAGCTATTGAAGCTTGCAAGCTTTCAATGGACAACGGCTGGGGAGTGATGGTCAGTCACAGAAGTGGTGAAACTGAAGACCACTTCATTGCAGACTTAGTAGTTGGCTTGGGGACTGGACAAATTAAAACNGGAGCCCCTTGCAGGTCTGAAAGACTTGCTAAGTACAACCAACTACTGAGAATAGAAGAAGAACTCGGCCAAAAAGCTCGTTACGCTGGGGAAAACTTCAGAAGGCCCTAAGTAATTATTAAAGTTTCGGTGAATAAAAGGGGTCTTGAAGGGGAAGCGTCACTGTGCATGTTAAGTATCTGCAGGTTGAGCATATACAGTCCGTCAGGGAGTTCCTCAGTAGAGTACTTAGCTAAGCAGCACAGTTCAGTAATGGTTCTAGACTCTTGACTTGAGTCAAAAAACTCGTGGTGTGCAGGAAGTTCTTTGTCTGTTTCGTGGTCCACAGAAGGCAAGTCTGTCAGGAGGTGCACAAACCCCTTTGACTTAAGGTAACTCATAGCATCTCCAGTGAAGTAAGGCGCGCCTGACTCTGTGAAGTCGACACAGTTGTCTTTTGCCTCTGGAGTAAACAAAGTGCGCACAATGACAGCTTTGCAACGCTCAAAGCTTCTGCCCTCCAACACACTTTCTAAAGACTCGCGAGTGATTTGATTGGTGATTTGGGGGGTGACTAGTACTGCTTGCATGTAAGGAGGAATCTGAGGCAAGATTTCACTGATAAAAGGTCCTTGGGCTGAAATGTGGCCTAAGCACTCTGTGTGTGTGGAATGGGTGTGGGGAACGAAGTCAGTGACTTTAGCACAATTTACAGAACTTCCTTTAGACTTGTCTAAGACATACTCAATCTGAGGCTTCTTGAGACCAAAAGCACTAGGTTGCAGGGAACTCTCTGAAAAAATACAGTAAGACAAGTCGAAGCTAATCATTTATAAGTTACTTATCTCCAGGTTTTTTAGGACCTTCGACCTTCTGTTCCTCTGTAAGGGTTTCTTGAAGTCTTGAAATCTGAGTCTCGATTCTTTCTTGTTCTTCAAAGAACAACTTTTCGTCCAAAACTTCTTCCAACTTTTCCATGATTTTCTTTCTCTCTTCTTCTTTCATTTCGCTGATTTCAGACTCTTCCATCTTCTCAAGTAACTCCAGAACTTGCTTTTTCTCGTAGTGAAGGATTCTGTCAATCGACTCCTCAAAGATAGTTTTGATAGTTTCCTCTTCTGGTTTCTCTTCTTCTTGCTCGATACCTATAGCGTCCTCTAAGTATTGGAAAATCTGCGAAAAAACCAAAGCTTCGTCCTTAACTCTTCCTTCTGGCAACGGGTGTGTTGATCGCTTAACCCAGTCTTGCAGCTCGCTCCGCACTTGCTTGTCTGTTTGGAACTCAGTGTCTATGGCACGTTCTCTGCAGCAAGCATGCAGTAACTCCGTTTCCATGTTGGGAATGTTTTCGCGCAGCAGCATGTTGTCTTCTGAGCGGATTTGTTTCATGAGACTTCTGAGTTGCAGCATAACTATGTTACGTTGGAGCTCAGAAAGAGGGAATAGTTTGGGGTCCCACATCCTAGGAAAGCTAACTCCTACATAGCCCAGCAACTTATGAATAGGGACCATAACTAGTTTGTTGAAAGTGCGGAACCCAGTCCAAGGCTCCATGCTTAGCAAGCGGCACACACTTCGGAGTTGATCGGCGTCCATAGCCCCAAAGTTGAAGGTGTGCATGAAAAGGTCGTGGTTTTCAAGGACTAGCCCTCTAGTGATTTTTTGAGGCCTGGCTCGGATGGCTTTTAAAAACTCAGAGTACTTTTCGTCTTCGACAGTTTTTGACTTCTCAAGAAGGAACCGATGGAGTTTGTCAGCATGGATAGGTCTTTTCTCTTGCATTTCTTTGAAGAACTTTTCTTGCTTGGTCTTGCTTAAGAAAGTGCTGGGAACCATGTTGGGAAACACATAAAGGGCAGGGGGCAAAAGGACTTCTGCTCCCGGAATTATGATGAAGATGCTGAAAGGAAACATCTTGAGTAGATCCGAACTGGTTCTGGACATGGCTTTGTGGTCTTTGAGAGTGAAGCTGCCCCCGTGGAAGGTAGCTCGGTACTTCTTTTTGGACAGGTACTTAGCATCGTGGTACAGTAGTTTGCAGCCTTGAATTACTTTTTTGACTTCTTTTTTTAGGATTCCATACCACCTTTGGGTCAAGCTTTGCTGAGAGTCCGAGAAACACCTGCGAGGGGTTGTTTTCTTCAGGCTTTGAAGGTACTTACTTTGGAGTCTTAACATTTTTAGGTCTTAATTTCTATTTGAATTCTTTTTAATAGCATTATATTAGTAATTAGAAGTTCTCAAAAGACATCTTGTTGTTAGCTTGGCTTGTGTTAGGTTTCCCACGTCCACCTCTGCCTCTTCCCCTACCCCTACCTCTACCCCTGCCTCTACCTCTGCCTCGGCCTTGTTTGCTTTGAGGCCTTTCTTCTCT
>PR_CR_10_Liq_1_inCRDRAFT_1000122_pt1 | contig 42546 bp, 41 predicted proteins | sample PRCRCaboRojoPR_3_FD_10241 | JGI IMG/M metagenome (IMG submission 10241) | reverse complement strand
CCGCTCGTGACTCAGCCCCACTGGCGGCGTCCGCTGGCGCAATTCGTCCCAGTGCAGGTACTTGCAGTGCAGGTACTTGCCATGCACAGCGGGGGCAGGGCGATGGGCCAGCATGTCCGATATGGCGCCGCTGTGCGAGACCAACAGCGCACGAAAGGCAGGCGGCGCTTGGGGCTTGCGCATGCTCGACTATCAATCCTTCAGACATTGACAGCAGCATCTCAGCCCAACATCTGTCTATCAGTTTTCCCGAAACTGATAGGACTGTATCAACCTGATGCTGTCCCGCTTCCTGACACGCAGCCCGGAATCTGACCGGTCCGGGGAAGCTGCTCAGACCGGGCTGTGCAACCGGCGCAGCTTCAGGAGTGACGACCGCAAGGACGCCACACCGCAAAAAAAACGCTGCCGTTGGCAGCGTTTCCTGGTCCCGCCCGGCGCACCGCCGGGCACGCCGGCACGCGGCCTATGCGCAGTCGCGGTCGCGTTGGCTGAGGGCCTGGTAACGCGCCCGGGGCCGGCTCACCGGCCGCACACGGTCTCTCGCCACCACCCGCTGCTGGCGCATGCGCTGCACGGCGCGCAGTTGCCAGACGCAGAAGGCGATCGCCGAGCCCCAGAACAGCAGGATCTGCAGGCTTTTGAAGGTGCTGTAATCCATCTTGTGCTTGCCTCGCTGTTGGTGCCGGCGACGCCGGCTTGTCCTCAATGATCTAGGCAAACCAGCCCAGTACAAACCCGCAAAACCCATGGGATCAGCCCTTGGTCGGATACCCCGGCCGCGGCGGCGCCCGTCGTGACCAAAACGCGGCGAGTGCCGAGCCGGACAGGTTGTGCCAGATGGAAAAGAGTGCACCGGGAATCGCGGCGGCGGCGGAGAAATACTGCACCGCCAACGCCACGGCGAGGCCGGAGTTCTGCATGCCCACCTCGATGGCGAGCGTGCGGGCGCTGCGGACATCACGCGTCCCAAGCCAGCCCAGCGCGTAGCCCGCGCCCAGGCCGATGCCGTTGTGCAGCACCACGGCCAGCGCGACCACCCAGCCGGCGGCGGCGATGTTGTCGACGTTGAGCGCCACGATGATGGCGATGATGAGCAAGATGGCTGCCATGGACAGGAGCGGGAACACGCCCTGGACGGGCGCGATGCGGGCACCGAGCCAGGTGTTGACGGCCACCCCCAGGGCCACCGGTAGCAGCACGATCTTCAGGATGGACAACAGCATGTCCCACACCGGCACGGGAACCTGCTGCCCGACGTAGAGCCAGGTGATGAGCGGCGTGGCAACCACTGCAAGCAGGGTCGAAGCGGCCGTCAGCGTGATGGACAAGGCGACATCGCCGCGAGCCAGGTAGCACACCACGTTGGAGGCCGTGCCGCCCGGGCTCGCCCCCACCAGCACCAGCCCGGCGATCAGCGCCGCCGGCAGACCCAGCACCGTCCCGATGGCCCAGGCTGCGAGGGGCATGACCCCGAACTGGAGCGCCATGCCGAGCCCCACCTGCTGCGGGCGGCGCCACACGGCTGCAAACTCGCGCCAGGTCAGGGTCAAGCCCATGCCGAGCATCACCACGCCCAATAAGGGCACGATGGCAGGCTTCAGCGGCGCGAGCCATTCAGGGCGGACATAGGCGAGCACCGAGCCCAGCAGCGCCCAGAGGGGGAACAGGGCCGTGACGGCGGATGCAGTGCGGGCGGACCCGACGGCGCTCGGCATGCTCGGGGCGAGCTCCTCTGGCGTTGGCGATGTCCGATCAGGCGCCGGCGAGGCGGCGGCGCGCGCCGGCGGGCCGCACAGCCCCCGGCTGACGGCGTGGCCGCGGACTGCGCCGGCGGACCCGGTGCGCCGTGCGCGGGCGAGCCCGCCTTGGCCGATGCACCAGGAGCCGGGGGGCGTATTCCAGGGCGAGGCTCAGGATACCGAGGGCGGCGTAGAGCAGACAGAGGCCGAGGGTCAGGAGCAGCAGGTCGAGTGCGGGCAGCATGGTGTTCTCCGAGCGCTTTGCGTGGCGGTGGGAACAGCATGCGCGTATCGGTGACTCATCCCGCGAGCCCGCTGGGAGCGCCGCGCGCCCGCTGGGCCAGGCGTCGGGTGCATCCAATGGCGCCTCAGGATCGGCGCTGGGTCGATCGCCCTCGGCTGGGAAAACGCGCCACTGCACACCGGCGCGCGGTCGCGGCCCGCCCCTGGACCGATCAGCACCAGCCTGCGCCGCCAATCATTCAGCCGGCAGCATCCGCACGGGCGGCTCTTCGGCGATACGCGGCGGGCGCACCGTGGGGCGCACCGGGTGCGGCCGAGCCTGGTGGGAGTCGGCCGCCGCCGGCGGCACCCCGATGGCGGGCGGTCGCACGCGCAGATCGAGGCGAACAGGCTCCAGACGCGGCGCCGTGCTGGAGAGCGCCCCCTCCGTCAGCGACCATTGATCCTGAGCCATGCCGCGGAAGCGACCCGCGGCATCCAGTTGCAGCACCGTGGGCCGAGAGAGGCCGCTTGCCAAGTCGTTGGCGATGTCGACGGGGCCGGAGCGCGGCTCCATGACCCCGGGCGACTCAGGCCGGCTGGCCTGCGTGTCATCGTCGCCGGCCGTCGCGCGCTTGGGCTCGGCGGCGGTTGCGGGGGCGTTGTCGGGCTCGGAGGACGGCTGGTCAGGCGGCTGGTCAGGCGGCTGGGCAGCGGATCCTGCCCCGCTGTCGGGCGGCGAATCGACAGCCGTCAGGGCTTCGGCGGACGGCGCATCCAGGGGCTGCGGGCCGGCCTCCGGCTCGCCCGCTTCGGCCAGCGGCGTGCCCGTGGCATCGGTGGCGGCTATGGCCTCGCCATCGCCTTCAGTGGATGGGTCGCCGTCGGGCGTCGCCTCGGGGTCCGGCTGAATCTCGGGCTCGGCGAAGGCGATACGCTCGGCGCCATCGGCGCGGTCGGCGGGCTCATCGAGCATGGCCAGCAGCCGGCGGTCGCGGTTGTAGATGTCGCGGCGGAAGCCGACCCGGCCCTCCGCGTCCGCCTTGGCGGTGAGGTAGTACAGCAGCACCGGCAGATGCTCATCGAGGTGCACCCAGCGGGTCCTGCCGCGACGGACGACGCTGTTGATCGCGGCCTCGCTCCAGGCGGGCTCATTGAGCACCTGCTCCGCCAGGGTCAGCGGCCGATGGACACGGATGCAGCCGTGGCTGTAGGCCCGCCTGGACCGATTGAACAGATACCGCGACGGCGTGTCGTGCAGGTAGATGGCATGCCCGTTGGGGAACATGAACTTGACGCGCCCCAGGGCGTTGCGCGGGCCTGGCTCCTGTACCAGGTAATACTGGCCGCCGCTGCGAACCCGCTTGTACCCCGCGGGTACGCCTTTGAATTTCTTCTCGATGGACTTGGGCACGGTCCAGGTGGGATTGAAGACCAAATACTCCATCTCGTCCCGGAACATGGGGGTCTGATCCTCCACCGTGCCGATGATGCCCCGCGTGCGCCAGACCTCCTCATGCTCGCGCACCAGGTACAGCTCGAACGCCGCGATGTCGACGAGCAGATAATCCGCCGGCAGGTCGTTGTAGAGCCAGCGCATGCGCTCCAGGTTGGCGCGGATGGTGAGCAGGCGCTCGTCCAGAGGCACATTCAGCGCGCGCAGGGTATTCGGCCCGACGATGCCGTCGGCGGCCAGCCCGGAGCGCCGCTGGAAGCCCTTCACCGCCTCGGCGAGGTCTTCATCGTAGATCTCAGGCGCGGCGACGAAGCCGGGCTCATAGCCGTCGATGACTGCGAGATGCTCGCGAATCAGGGGCACCCGCGCGTCCTTGACGCCCACGCGCAGGTTTGGTCCACCCGGGATGTCCTCCCAGCCGCCGCGGTCCGCGATGGCGAGGTAGCGCTGGTAGCCCTGCTTCAGGTTTCGGTAGAAATCCGGGCTCGGCAGCATCGCCGCCAGCTCCTCTGCCATGCCCGGCGTCGCCAGCGCCTGCGCCATGTCGGCCTTCAGCCGCTCGGCGTCCGCGGGCTCGACGAAGGTCCCCTCGGGATTCACATGGCGGGGATTGTGCTTGCCGAAGCGGAAATGGTGGACGTAGCGCAGCAGGGCATCGGAGAGCAGGAGCTCGGCGCTGGTGCGAGCGGCTGCGTCGGCCGCATCCAGCCCGCCCCGGTCCAGCAGTGCCGCGATGGCATCGGCGTGGAAATCCGCCGGCAGGAAGCCGTCGGCGCGGGCGCGGCGGGCGAGCTCCAGCATGGTGCGGGCGCGCTGGGCATCCCAGGCAGGGCGATACTCCCGCTCGGCATAAAACTCGGCGAGCAGTCGCGGCGAGTAGAGCGCAATGGGCTGCGCATCCGAAGCACTGACGGGTCCAACCACGGGCGGCGCTGCCGTGGGCTCGTCGGTGCCGACGAAAGGCGACAGTGTTGCACGCAGGTCCGCCACGGCGGCACCGGCTGTCAGCGAGAGGATCAGCGCGACCGCAGCGACAAAGGCGCGAGCACCCGCCGATGGCCGGGCAGCACGCGACACGGAGCCGTTCCCGGCGGGCAACGGACGGACTGAATAGACAGGAACGAGCGGCATCTGCGCGACCCCAATGTCGGGCTCAGGCGTACAATACCCGAATCCGAACGGCAACAAAGAGATAGCAGAACTATACAGAAGCCGCGTGAGATCCGCAGCAAGTCGCGTATCGACAACAGCCGGCCGCTGAGTACGTGAATGGAACGGACGTACCGCCCTCCGCGAGGTAGTCCGCGAAACCGGGGCGGTTAGGCCTCGCTGAGGAGCTGCACCCGACCTTCCTCGTCCACGGCCTCGAGACGCACGTCGAAACCCCAGAGTCGGCGAATGTGCAGCAGCATCTCGTCCATGGTGTCGCCGAGCGGGCGGCGGTTGTGGCGAAAATGCCGCAGAGTCATGGAGCGATCCCCGCGCAGATCCACATCATAGACCTGGATATTCGGCTCGCGGTTGCCGAGGTTGTACTGCTCCGCAAGGGCTTGACGCAGTTGGCGGTAGCCCGCTTCCTCGTGGATGGCCGTGATCTCCAGGGTGTCCTCACGGTCGTCGTCCCGAACCTGGAACAGGTGGAAGTCCCGCATGAGCTTGGGCGACAGGAACTGGGCGATGAAGCTCTCGTCCTTGAAGTTGCGCATGGCGAAGTCGAGCACCTTGAGCCAGTCGCCGCCGGCAATGTCCGGGAACCAGTACCGGTCCTCGTCCGTCGGCGCTTCGCAGATGCGGCGAATGTCGCGCATCATCGCGAAGCCGAGCGCATAGGGATTGATGCCGGAGTAGTAGGGCGAATCGAAGTCCGGCTGAAACACGACGTTGGTGTGCGACTGGAGCACTTCCATCATGAAGCCGTCCGTCACCATGCCGTCGTCGTAGAGCCGATTCAGCAGCGTGTAGTGCCAGAACGTCGCCCAGCCCTCGTTCATGACCTGGGTCTGTCGCTGGGGATAGAAATACTGGCCGATCTTGCGGACGATGCGCACCACCTCGCGCTGCCAGGGCTCCAGCAGCGGGGCGTTCTTCTCGATGAAGTAGAGCAGGTTCTCCTGCGGCTCCTCCGGGAAACGCCGCTCATGGCGGCCTCCGCCTTCGCCCGACGGGTCCACCGGCAGCGTCCGCCACAGGTCGTTCACCTGCGATTGCAGGTAAGCCTCACGCTCCGCCTGGCGTCGCTTCTCTTCCGCCATGGACAGCGGTGACGGGCGCTTGTAGCGGTCGACGCCGTAATTCATCAGCGCGTGGCAGGAGTCCAGCAGGAGCTCGACTTCCTCCTGACCATAGCGCTCCTCGCATTCCGCGATGTAGCTTCTCGCAAAAACCAGGTAGTCGATGATGGCATCCGCGTTGGTCCAGGTGCGGAAAAGATAATTGCCCTTGAAGAAGCTGTTGTGGCCATAGCTCGCATGGGCGATGACCAGCGCCTGCATCGGCAGGGTATTCTCTTCCATGAGATAGGCGATGCAGGGATCGGAGTTGATGACGATCTCGTATGCGAGCCCCATCTGACCGCGCCGGTACGTCTGCTCGGTGGAGACGAACTGCTTGCCGAAGGACCAGTGATGGTAGTTGATGGGCAGGCCGACACTGGAGTACGCGTCGATCATCTGCTCCGACGAGATCACCTCCACCTGGTTCGCATAGGTGTCGAGGCCGAATTCGTCTTGAGCGATGCGCGCAATCTCCTTGTCGAAGCGCTTCAGCAGCGGGAAGCTCCATTCGGACGAGTCAGAAATGAGTTTGTCTGGCATGGGTAAACTGCGCTTGTCCAGGCGTCACTGAGTTGCAGACTCAAGACCCTTGTCGTTGTTCAGTCCGGAGTACGGAGTACGGGGAGCAGCGGCGGCTTACGGCGCCGTACTTCGTAGTTCGAATTTCGTACTTCCATTCACGCATCCTGCCGCTTGAACAGCTCCCGGAACACGGGATAGATCTCGTCTGCGCCCGCAATCTCTTCCATCGCGAAGTGCGGGTGCGCCGCTTTCACATCCTGGTAGGCGTACCAGAGGCTTTGGTGCTGACGCGGAGTGATCTCGACATAGGCGTAGTAGCGCATCAGGGGCATCAGGCGGTTGATGAGAAGATCTCGACAGATGGCCGAGTCCGAGTCCCAGTTGTCGCCATCGGAAGCCTGCGCAGCGTAGATATTCCAGCTGCCGGAATCGTAGCGCTCGGTGATGACCTCGTGCGCAAGATTGAGGGCGCTGGAGACGACCGTGCCGCCTGTCTCCCGGGAGTAGAAGAATTCCTGCTCGTCCACTTCCTGGGCGATGGTGTGGTGGCGGATGAAGACGACATCGATCTTGTCGTAGTTCCGCTGCAGGAACAGATACAACAGGATGAAAAAGCGCTTCGCGAGATTCTTGCGCACCTGGTCCATGGAGCCGGACACATCCATGATGCAGAGCATCACGGCTTTGCTGGTGGGCTCCGGCTGCTTGGTGAAGGACTGGTAGCGCAGGTCGAAGGTGTCGATGAAGGGCAGCGCCGCGAGCCGGGTCTTCAGGCGGTCCATCTGCTCGCGGAGCGCGACCACGCGGCTGTCGTCCTCCGGCACGCCGTCGGCGAGGAGCTGCTCCACCTCGGCCTCCAGCTCGCGGATGCGCCCCCGGTGCGGCGCACCAAGGGCAGTGCGGCGAGCGATGGCGCCCTTCAGCGAGCGCACCACGTCGATGTTGCTCGGGGCGCCCTCGGTGGTGTAGCCGGCCCGCACGGTCTTGAACTCGGTGGTGCCCATGAGCTGGTTGCGTACCAGGTTGGGCAGCTCAAGGTCGTCGAAGAGCAGGTCCAGAAACTCCTCGCGGGAGAGCTCGAAGACGAAGTCGTCCTCGCCCTTACCCCCCTTCCCGGCGCGACCCTGCCCGGAGCCCGAGCCTGAACCTCCCTCCGGGCGCTGCACCCGATCCCCCGCCTCGAACTCCTTGTTGCCCGGATGCACCATGTCCCGGGTGCCGCCCTGGCCGTGGTGGAAGATGGGCTCGGAGATATCCTTGGACGGAATACCCACCTGCTCGCCGCCGTCGATATCCGTGATGCTGCGGCGGTTGACCGCATCGGAGACGGCCCGCTTGAGCTGACTCTTGTAACGCTTCAGGAACCGCTGCCGATTGACGGTGCTCTTGTTCTTGGCGTTGAGACGTCGGTCGATGAAGTGGGACATAAAATTCAGTGGCTCGCGTTGCACTGGCTGGGTCGAAGTGATCCGCGCCCCGAAGAGACCGCGTATCCAGACACCCGAGGGCCAAGGGCTGGGGGCCAGGGAGGCTGGGGGCCAGGGGGTGGGGGCCAAGGCGTGGCGCGGTTTTCCTCAGCCCTGAGCCCTCAGCCCCAGCTCCCTCCTATTGCGACTTCCGCACACGCAGGTACCATTCCGACAGCAAACGTACTTGCTTGGGCGTATACCCCTTTTCCACCATGCGGTCGACGAACTGCTCGTGCTTCTTCTTGTCGTCGGCAGAGGCCTTGGCGTTGAAGGAGATCACCGGCAGCAGCTCTTCGGTGTTCGAGAACATCTTCTTCTCGATCACCACCCGCAGCTTTTCGTAGCTCGTCCAGCGCGGATTGGCGCCGTTGTTGTTGGCGCGGGCACGCAGCACAAAGTTGACGATCTCGTTGCGGAAGTCCTTGGGATTGGAGATGCCGGCGGGCTTCTCGATCTTCTCGAGCTCTTCGTTGAGCGCGCCGCGGTTCATCATCTCGCCGGTGTCCGGATCGCGGTACTCCTGGTCCTGAATCCAGTAGTCGGCGTAGGTGACATAGCGGTCGAAGATGTTCTGACCGTACTCGGCGTAGGACTCCAGGTAGGCGGTCTGGAGCTCTTTGCCGATGAACTCCGCGTAGCGCGGTGCCAGGTACTGCTTGAGGAAGCCGAGGTAACGGTCCTGCACCTCCGGCGGCAGATGCTCACGCACGATCTGGCGCTCCAGCACGTAGAGCAGGTGCACCGGGTTTGCGGCGACCTCGGTGTGGTCGAAGTTGAACACCTGGGACAGGATCTTGAAGGCGAAGCGCGTCGAGATCCCGGACATGCCCTCGTCGACGCCGGCGTAGTCGCGGTACTCCTGCACCGACTTGGCCTTCGGGTCCGTGTCCTTGAGGTTCTCACCGTCGTAGACCCGCATCTTGGAGAAGATACTGGAATTCTCCGGCTCCTTCAGGCGCGTCAGCACAGAGAACTGCGACATCATTGCCAGCGTGCCCGGGGCGCAGGGCGCCTGGCTCAGGGAGCTGTTGCGCAGCAACTTGTCGTAGATCTGCTTTTCTTCCGTCACCCGCAGGCAGTACGGCACCTTGACGATGAAGACGCGGTCGAGGAAGGCCTCGTTGTTCTTGTTGTTGCGGAAGGACTGCCACTCGGACTCGTTGCTGTGCGCCAGGATGATGCCCTGGAACGGCAGCGCCGAGAGNCCNTCGGTGGCGTTGTAGTTGCCNTCCTGGGTGGCCGTCAGCAGCGGATGCAGCACCTTGATGGGCGCCTTGAACATCTCGACGAATTCCATCAGACCCTGGTTGGCGCGGCACAGGGCACCGGAGTAGCTGTAGGCGTCTGCGTCGTTCTGCGCGTAGTGCTCCAGCTGACGGATGTCCACCTTTCCCACCAGGGAGGAGATGTCCTGGTTGTTCTCGTCACCGGGCTCGGTCTTGGCGATGGCCACCTGCTCCAGGATGCTCGGATAGAGCTTGACGACCCGGAACTTGGTGATGTCGCCGTTGTACTCCTGCAGCCGCTTCACGGCCCAGGGCGACATGATGGTGCGCAGGCAGCGGCTCGGGATGCCGTAATCCTCTTCCAGAATCGGCCCGTCCTCCTCCGGCGAGAAGAGGCTGAGCGGCGATTCGAACACCGGGGAGTCCTTGATGGCATAGAAGGGGATCTTCTCCATCAGCTCCTTCAGCTTTTCGGCGAGCGACGACTTGCCGCCGCCCACCGGCCCGAGCAGGTAGAGGATCTGCTTCCTCTCTTCCAGGCCCTGCGCGGCATGCTTCAGGTAGGAGACGAGCTGGTCGATCGACTCCTCCATGCCGAAGAACTCCGCGAACGCGGGGTAACGCTTGATGACCTTGTTCTGGAAGATCCGGCTCAGGCGAGGGTCGTTGTGGGTGTCTATGAGCTCCGGCTCGCCGATCGCCGCAAGCAGACGCTCCGCCGCACCGGCATAGGCCATCGGATCGCTCTTACACAGATCCAGATACTCCTGCAGGCTCATGTCCTCCTCGCGGGAGGACTCGTAGCGGGCCTGGTAGCGCTCGAAGATCGACATTCAGCACACCTCGTTTAGGTTGTCTGTCCGGACGCGGGCGGCGGTCGCTCCGGGATGGCGTTCCTGACAAGATTGCAACGCCGAGGTCCAACTGCAAGCTTTGCGCCAAGCAAAAGCTGCGGCTGATGCCCACCGCCGGCTGGGGATTCGTCACTGGGCAGCATGCCATTTTTTGGTGCTGCATGCGCAGCGCGGCGCACCCCTAAGGTGCACCCCCCAAGGGCACAACGACCGGGAGCCGCGCGGCATCCGCACCTGCATAACCGCACTTTGCGCTTAGACAGGCCCCCTCGCAAGGGTTCAATTCCCTGCTCAGGGTGGCCTTGTACGCCGCTGGTCGGCGCCCGTGTCCGCCGGCGCCCCCGCCCGTCTCGTGAGCCACCACCACCAGGCACCCAGCACGCAGACGCCGGCCAGCACGGGTGCGGGGCTGCTCCAGGCCACCACGGCAAGGGTCGCCGCCGTCAGGGCAAGATAGAGCAGCGGCGGCCAGGGATACCAGGGGACACGGAAGGGGCGCGGCAGCGCCGGCTCGGTGCGGCGCAACCGCATGGCACCGAGCACGGTGAGCAGCGACGAGAGCATCAGCGTAAAGCCGGCGAAGGCGAGCACCGCGCCGAAGGTCCCGCTGAGGATGAGCGTCAACGCCAGCGCCAGCGACAGCAGCACCGCCCGAGTTGGTGCACCGCGCCGGTTACGCGCACCGAAAAGGCCCAGCGCGGGCCGATCCTCCGCCATGGCCGCGAACACCCGCGGGCCGGCCAGCAGCATGGCGCTGATGGTGGACAGCAGCAGCAGCGCCAGCATGGCGCTGATGAGTCGCCCGCCCAGCTCGCCGAACAGCCAGCGCGCCGCGAGCGCGCCCACCTCCACGGTGCCGGCAAGGGCGTCCAGCGGCACGCTGCGCAGGAACACCCAATTCAGGAGCAGGTACAGGAGCGTCACCAGCCCAGTGCCCAGCAGCAGCGCCCGGGGCACCAGCCGCTGCGGCTGCTGGACTTCCTCGGCCACATAGGTCGCAGCATTCCAGCCCGAGTACGCGTAGGACACGTACACCAGCGACAACGCAAAGGCCGGCGAGAAGACGGCACCCGGCGTGCCCGCGTCCGGCACCGGCGACAGGGCGGCGGGTGCCGCCGGCAACAGCAGCCCCACCGCGCAAAAGAGCACGATGGCGGCCACCTTGAGCAGCGTCATCACCACCTGAAAGCGCGTACCCAGCCCGACGTCGAAGGCATGGAAGCCCGCGACCACCACCACGGCGACGGCCGCTGTGGGCGTCGGCGCCACCGGCACCACGGTCGCTGCATACTGGCCGAAGGCCATGGCCGCCAGGGCCACCGGCGCGGCGAAGCCGACGGTGGTGGAAATCCACCCGGCGATGAGACCCACGGCGGGGCCGAAGCTGCGGGTCAGGTAGACGTATTCGCCACCGGAGCGCGGCAGCGCCGCCGCCAGCTCCGCATACACCAGGGCGCCGCAGGCGGCCACCAGACCGCCGAGCAGCCACAACAGCAGCAGCGCGGCACCGTCCTGCACGCCCTGCGCCTGAAGCCCCAGCGTGGTGAAGACCCCGGTGCCGATCATGTTGGCCACCACCAGCAGGGTGGCGGCGCGCAGGTCGAAGGTCCGGCGCGGGTCGCCCGCGGGCTCCGCGCTCATCGCGCGGCGCGCAGGCAGGATGCGGTTGGGAACGCTCGGCTCATTCCGGGTCGAGGACACTGAAGCACAGGAAAGTGGCCACCAGGCCGAACGTCAGCAGGCAGCCGGTGGCGCCGCAGATCAGCAACAGACCGGCGGCGACGAGCCAAATGACGAGGCAGGTGCTCTGGTTGGCCTTGTAGGCACGCGAGGCCTTGCGCTCCTGGAACTCGCGGTAGTCGGCACGCCCGTCGCAGAGCCAGTCCAGGAAACGACGCGGCCAGTCGAGGGGCGAATGTCGCTGCGGAGCCATCGGCGGTATAGTGCTCCAGCGTCGTCGTCGATGGCGCGGGCGTGCGTCTGCGCATGCACCTGCAAACCCGCGCCGGCAGCCGTGTTGCGGGAGCATGGCGGCGACGCCCCCCGCAGGCAAGGGGTCCGCCGGCAAGATTGGCCCGGTGGCTCCCCTCCCCGGCGCAGCGGTGGGCCGGAGCGTGCCGGCCCCACACCGCCGCGCCGCCGTTTCCGGCGCCGGCGCAGCGCGCCCACCGCAGCAGCACAGGTCGCGAGCCCACCCGATGAGCCGCATCGACATCCGCATCGAATCCGCCCCTTTCGACCCCTGGGCCCTGCAGGCCGACCTCGCCGGCGATCCCGCCGCCGGCGCGCTGGCGGCCTTCGTCGGTCTCATGCGCGACCAGAACGCCGGCCGAGCCGTGACAGCCATGACCCTGGAGCACTACCCCGGCATGACCGAAGCCGCCCTGGGCGCCATCGCCGATGAGGCCGTCGAGCGCTTCGGCCTGCACGCGGTGCGCATCGTGCACCGGGTCGGGCGCATGCTGCCGGCAGATCCCATCGTGCTGGTGGCCGCCACCGCCGCGCATCGCGGCGAGGCCTTCCGCGGCTGCGAATTCCTGATGGACTACCTCAAAACCCGCGCGCCCTTCTGGAAAAAAGAGGAAACCGACCAGGGCGAGCAATGGGTGGAGGCCCGCGACAGCGACACGGACGCCGCCGCGCGCTGGCGCTGAGCGGCGCCGCGCCGGCCGGGCCACCCGCAGGCACCGCAACGCCGTCGCAAACGCACCGTCAGCGTGCCACCTGCGCGCGGCGGCTGTGGGAGCCCGACAGCCGCCGCGTGTACCAGTCACGCCAGGGCATCCGCGCCGCGAGCAGCAGCGCCAGCACAGCGGCGTAGATGGCGGGCTCCAACAGGTCTGCCTTCACCAGCCACAGATAATGCAGCACCGCGAGCACGCCGATGGGGTAGATCAGGCGGTGCAGCTGCTTCCAGCGCGCTCCGAGCCGCCGCTGCCAGCCGCGGGTGGACGTCACCGCCAGCGGCACCATGAGCGCCAGTGCTGTGAAACCGACGGTGATGTAGGGGCGTTTGGCGATGTCGGCGCCGATGGCCTGCCAGTCAAAAAACTGATCCAGCCACAAATAGGTAATGAAGTGAAGCACCGCGTAGAAAAACGCAAACAGCCCCAGCATGCGCCGCAACCGCACGAGCGGAGCCCAGCCTGAGAGCCGGCGCAGCGGCGTCACGGCCAGTGTCACCAGCAGCAGCCGCAATGCCCAGTCGCCGGTGGCGTGGGTGATGCCCTCCACGGGGTTGGGGCCGATGCTGCCGTCCAGCGTGCGCCAGATCAGCAGCACGACGGGGAGCAGACAAGCGGCGAAGACGGCCGGCTTCACGAGCCGAATGATCCGGTCGGGCCTTGGGCGAGGGTTGGGTCGCATGACGGCGGGAAGCGTGTGAGGTTGGGAGTGTGAAGTTGGAAGTTGAAGCGAGACGTGCGCGGTGCGGCGACCTGCATCGCCATCCGCTGACCACAAGCCGCCGCGACCATGGCAAGGTGGCGCCGCTCAGTGGCGCCGCGGTGCTTCGGCCGCCTGGGCCCCGCCGGCGCCCACTGGTGTATGCGCTCGGTGCGGCCGCTCCCGCGCAGGGCGCAGAACGCCGCCGGATGCGCGAGACCGCAGAGCGGTGTTGCGAGATCAAGACCCGCGCTTTCGCCCCTCGCTGCTTGCCCCTCAATAGAACTTCGCCAAATCCATCCCCGCATACAAAGAAGCCACCTGCTCGCCGTAGCCGTTGAACTTGAGCGTCGGGCGTTTGCGCGCAAACAGCCCCGCGCCGATCATCCGGTGGCTCTTCTGGCTCCAGCGGGGGTGGTCCACCTCCGGATTCACGTTGGCGTAGAAGCCGTATTCGTTCGGCTGCATCATGTTCCAGGTGGCGGGGGGCTCATCCCGGGTGAAGCGGATGCGCACGATGGACTTGATGCTCTTGAAGCCGTACTTCCAGGGCACCACCAGCCGCAGCGGGGCGCCGTTCTGATTCGGCAGGATCTCGCCGTAGAGCCCGGTGGCCAGGATGGTGAGCGGATGCATGGCCTCGTCCATGCGCAGTCCCTCGCGGTACGGCCAGTCCAGCACGCCGCGGCGTTGACCCGGCAGCATGGTGGGGTCGTAAAGAGTCTCGAAGGCGACGTACCTGGCGTTGGAGGTCGGCTTGAAGCGCTTCAGCAGGTCCCCGAGCGGGAAGCCCACCCAAGGTACCACCATGGCCCAGGCTTCCACGCAGCGCAGCCGGTAGATGCGCTCTTCCTGCGGGAAGTCGCGCAGGACGTCTTCGATACCCATGACCCCGGGCGCCTCGCACTCGCCCTCCACCACCACCTGCCACGGGCGGGTTTCGAGCTGATCGGCGTTGCGCTTCGGGTCGGACTTGTCGGTGCCGAGCTCGTAGAAATTGTTGTAGCTGGTGATGTCGTCAACATCCGTCGGCGGCTCATCGGTGGAGAAGCGGCTGGGGCGGACATTCGGAATCGGCTCGCCCGCACGCGCGGCGGACGCCGTCCCCAGAGAGCCGGTGCCCATCGCGGCCCCCACGCCTGCCAGTGCCGCCGCGCGCAGGAATTCACGCCGGCGCAGATAGACCGCCCGCGGCGTGACCTCGGACGCCGGAATGTCGCTCGGTCGCTTGATGAGCATGGACGTACCTCTTGGATCGCAAGTCCGTATTCAGACCCGCGTGGTCGGGAATTGGTTTCAGGGCCGGACAGCCGGCCGAAGCGGGTCTGTTCCCTGCCGAACGCCGCGTCGCGTGCGGCAGTCTGCGCGCACCCTGGTCGCGCACGATGCGGCCGGTCAGCGGGCGAGTGACCGATAGAGGTCGAGCAGCAGCTGCGCGGAATGGGCGAGGCTGAAGTCCCGCGCCAGCCGCTCGCGGCCGGCGGCGCCCAGGGCCGCGGCAGTCTCCGGGGCCGCAATGAGTCGGGCAAGATGCCCACTGAGCGCCGCGATGTCGCCGGGCTCGAAGAGCAGGCCCTCGGCGCCGTCGTGAAGCGCCTCCGGAATCGAGCCCACCCGTGTCGCCACGACCGGCAGCCCCACGGCCATCGCCTCCAGCATGGACATGGGGAGCCCCTCGTCGTACGAAGGCAGGCAGAAACAGTGGGCCGCCTGGAGCCGGGCCTCCTTGTCCGCGCCGATCACGGGGCCCGGGATGTCCACATCGAGCCCAAGCCCTACAGCAAGGTCCAGCAGCCGCTGCCGGCGGCCTGGCTCCGCCTCGAAGCCCAGCAGCGCCACCTGCACGGGCCTTGGTGCGTCCAGCGCCGCCACCGCCCGCAGCAGGTCCTCCTGTCCCTTGCGCACCTCGTAGTTCGCGAGGCAGAGCACGCAGAAGGGCCCGTCCGCGGAAGGCTGCACCTGGGCGCCGATGGGCACACCGTTCGGCACCACCAGGATGCGCGCCGGGTCCGCCCATGCGGACAACACCCCGCGCCAGCCCTTGCCGAGCACCACCACCCGGTGTGCAGCGCGCAGCAGGCGCCGGGCCAGCCAGGCCTGCGCACCGCCGAGTCCACCCAGAAAGCGGTGGAACTGCGCGCCGTGGATATGCAGCACCACCCGGCGGCCGAGCAGGCGCGCGAGCAGCACATCCACACCGTTGCGCCAGAAGGTGAGCCAGGAGCAGGTGTGGATGTGCACCACCGCCGGGCGCCAGGCGATGCACGCCGAGGCGAGCCGGCCGAGCAGACGCAGCTGGGCGGCGATGCCCTGCCACAGGCTGCGGTCAGCGGCGGTGGTCTTGACGGTGTTGATGACGCGCAGCTCGACGCCCTCGGAGAGCGCCTGCACCAGGTTCTCGACCACGCTCGCCATACCGCCCACAGGCGGCGGCAGGGGCCCGACCATGAGCACCCGCGGGCGGGTGCCGGCGGCACGCATCACGGCTCCAGCGCGGTGGGCTGGCCGTTCAGCGGTACCGCATGGCGGTAGAAGCTCGCGTAACGCACCAGCATGGCGTCGAGGGAGAAGATCTGCTCCGCGCGCCGGCGGGCGGCGGCACCCATGGCGCGGCGCTCGGCATCGTTGCGCACCAGGCGGCCGATGGCGCCCGCCAGGGCCTCCGTATCACCCGCCGGACAGAGCAGGCCACTGTGTGCGTGATCCACCAGCTCGGGATTGCCGCCCACGGCGTGGGCCACAACCGGCAGACCGCTGGCCATGGCCTCCAGGATGGCATTGCTCATCCCCTCCAGCTCGCTCGGCAGCACGAAGATGTCGGCGGCGGCCAGGTACTGCGGCACCTTGTCGCTGCCGCCCGGCAGCTGTACCCGGGCGGTGAGCCCCAGGGTGCAGATGCGCGCCTCCAGCGCCGCCCGCTCGGCACCGTCGCCGAGCCACAGGAAGCGCACCCGCCGCCGGGTCCCCGCGAGCACCTGCGCCGCGGCCGCCAAAAGCCGGGCATGGCCCTTGACAGGCGTGAGGCTCGCGACGGTGAGGATCACCAGCTCGTCCGTGCCGAAGCCGAGCGCTGCCCGCAGCCCGTCGCGCTGCTCGCTGGGCGCGAAGCGCCGGCAGTCGACGCCGTTGTAGAGCACCTCGAAACGCTCGGGCGGAATGCCGGCCAGCGCGGCGAAGCGCTCGGCTGAGTCCCGGCACACCGCGAACAGATGGTGGGTGGCAAGCGACAGGCCCCGGCTCGCGAGCCGCCGGCGCTTGGGGAACCAATGCCCGTCCGCGAAGCCGTGGAAGGACCACACCAGGGTGCTGCGGCAGGCGGCAAGACGATGGGCCAGCACCGTGTCCGGCCAGGTGTTCCAGTTCCGGCAGTGCACCACATGCGGGCGGGTGCGGCGGATCAACCGCGCCAGGCGCCACGGCAGGTTGACATCGTGACGACGGCGGTCCAGTACGTGGATGGGGACCTGCGGCGGGACACGGTCCGCCATCTCGCCGCGCTGGTCCAGGCAGACGACGCTCTGCTGGAACTGCCCGGGCGACAGGCCGTTCAGCAGGTTCACGACGCCGTTCTCGAGCCCGCCCCGGGGCAGGCCGTGCACCACCTGCATCACCCGCACCGGTGCGCCCTCGCCGAGGCGTGCGGTGTCCGTCGGTGCGTTCATGCGTAGCCGCTGGGGTTCTCGCGCTGCCAGCGCCAGTGGTCCGCCACCATGGCATCGAGGCCGAGCTCGGCGCGCCAGCCGAGCTCCGCCGCGGCCAGCGCCGGGTCGGCGTAGCAGGCGGCAATGTCGCCGGGGCGGCGGGCGACGACGCGGTGAGCGATGTCCCGCTCCGCCGCGGCGGCAAAGGCACGCAGCACCTCCAACACGCTGTAGCCGCGCCCCGTGCCGAGGTTGTAGGTGACCACGCCCGGGGCTGCGCTGAGCCGCTCCAGCGCCGCCAGGTGCCCACGGGCCAGGTCCACCACATGGATGTAGTCGCGCACGCCGGTGCCGTCCGGCGTCGCGTAGTCGTCGCCGAAAACCTTGAGCTCCGGCAGCTTGCCCACGGCCACCTGCGCGATGTAGGGCATCAGATTGTTGGGGATGCCGTTGGGGTCCTCACCGATGCGCCCGCTCGGGTGCGCACCCACCGGATTGAAATAGCGCAGCAGCGCGATGTCCCACTCGCCGTCGGCGCGGTGCTGATCGCGCAGGATCTCCTCCACGAAGAGCTTGGTGCGTCCGTAGGGATTGGTGGCGGCGAGCGGGAAATCCTCGCGGATGGGCACCCTGGCCGGGTCGCCGTACACCGTGGCCGAGGAGCTGAATACCAGGCGCTTGACGCCGGCCTCGGCCATGGCCCGGCACAGGCACAGCGTGCCGTGCACATTGTTGTCGTAATAGTCGATGGGGATCTGCGTGGACTCGCCGACAGCCTTGAGGCCCGCGAAGTGGATCACCGCATCGAAGCCGAAGTCCCCGAACAGCGCCCGCAATGCACCCGCGTCGCGCAGGTCTGCCTGTACAAAGGCCAGATCGCGGCCGGCGATCTCCTGCACCCGCGCGAGCGCCGCGGGCTTGCTGTTGTGCAGGTTGTCCACGACGACGACGTCGTGTCCGGCGGCGAGCAGCTCGACGCAGGTGTGGCTGCCGATGTAACCGGCGCCGCCGGTGACGAGGACACGCATGAGGGAAGCTCCCATGTGGCGCCAAAACCGCCATTCTAACGGAGTCGAGCCGGCTCGCGCCGCCGACGCGGACCACAGACCCCTGACAACAGTCCATGCAGGCGTTACCCTCAGCCCGTCCCCCAATGAATTCGCGGGGACGGTATACCTAATGGCTGGTAGACCGAAGCGGGTCAGCGACCAAAGCTCGGGCGAGCCTTATGTTGGCGGCGCATCGAATTGCATTCAGTATACCGTCCCCGTTTTTCGGCGCGTGAGTTGATGATGACTGCCTCATTGGATCTGTCGGTGGAGCTGGCCGTGCTGCTGGCGGCGGCCGTGGTGCTTGCGAGTGTGCTCATCAGCCCGCTGGCCACCCGCCTCGGCGCGCCGATCCTGCTGCTCTTCCTTGGCGTCGGCATGCTGGTGGGCCAGGACGGCCCGGGCGGCTTCGTGTTCGACGACTTCGAGCTCGTCTACGACATCGGCAGCATTGCGCTGGCGGTGATTCTGTTCGCCGGCGGCCTCGGCACCCGCGTCGGGGACATCCGCGTCGCCTGGGGGCCGGCGCTCGCGCTCGCGACCCTGGGTGTGGCCGTCACCGCCGGCGCCGTCGGCCTCGCGGCCTGGGCGGCGGGGTGGCCGCTGTTCGTGGCCCTGCTGCTCGGCGCGGTGATCGGCTCCACCGACGCGGCCGCCACCTTCCTGCTGCTGCAGGGCCGCGGCATCCGCCTGCGCGGGCGGGTCATGGAAACCATCGTGGTGGAGTCCGGGCTGAACGACCCGATGGCCATCTTCCTGACCCTGACACTGGTGGCCATCGTGGATGCCGGCGGCGGTGCCGACAGCCTGTCCTGGGCGCTGGCGGGCAGCTTCGCGCAGCAAATCGGTCTCGGCGCTGCGGCAGGCATCCTGGGCGGACTACTCCTCGGGCTGCTCATCAGCCGGCTGCGGCTCGCCGACGGCCTCTACGGCGTGCTTGCGCTGGCGGCGGCGCTGACGGTGTTCGAGGGCACCCAGCTCGCGGGCGGCAGCGGCTATCTCGCGGTCTACCTCTGCGGCGTGCTCGCCATGCACCGGGCCACCGGCCGGCGCCGGGACGAGCTCGACATCACCCACGGCAGCCTCGCCTGGCTCAGCCAGATCCTGATGTTCCTGCTGCTCGGCATCCTGGTGACACCGAGCGAGCTCGCCGCCGAGACCCTCGTCGCCGCCGGGGTCGCAGCCGTGCTCATTGTCGTCGCCCGCCCCGTGGCCGTGGGCCTGTGTCTGCTGCCCTTCCGTTACACGCTGAAGGAGCGGCTCTTCATCGCCTGGGTCGGCCTGCGCGGGGCCGTGCCCATCTTCCTGGCGATCATCCCCGTGCTCAGTCCCGGCCCCATCGCCACCGACTTCTTCAACATCGTCTTCCTGGTGGTCATCGCCTCGCTGGTCCTCCAGGGCTGGACCATCCCCTGGCTCGCCCGCCGGCTGGACCTGGAAGCACCAGCCGACGCCACCGCCCGAACGCCCGCCGACAGCGACCCGCTCCGTCCCTGACCCGCGCCCAAGCAGGAAGACCAAAGGCACGGGGTCACAACGTCAGAGGGAAACCGGAAAGGGCCGCGTCATGCGCCCAATATGGGGACGGTATACTCAATACTGAAAGCGGACGGAGGCCCCGGCTGCTTCCCAGAAGCGTCCGCCGGGACTGCGCAGGGGGCACGCACTAGGCTTACCGCGGCTGGAGCTGGCCCTGGCGAGCGATGGTCTGCTCGCTGCCGCCCTGCAAGAGCGCTTCAGCGCCAGCGCCGCGGCCACCCTGGGGGTGCTCGCGGGGTTGTAGGCTCAGTCGGTGCAAGCCACCTTCGCCGATGGGGCCGAGCCGGCTTGCGGTGCGACGCGCGTTGACCAGCCACTCAAGGGCGTGGATGCAGCGACAGCCTCTGCAGCAGTGCCCTTGCCTCCGCCTGGCGCGTAAAGTCATCGTCGATGAGCGGCCGCAGCACCCGGCGGGCGGCGTCCGGGTCGCCGTCTGCAGCCAGTGCGCGGGCCAGGTTCAGCCCGATGCCGGGGTCAGAGCCTCGGTAGCCGTAGGCCTCGCGCAACAGCTTCCGCGCCTGCGCCGCATCGCCGGCGGCGAGGAGCGCGGCGCCGTAGGTATCCAGTACCTGTGGGTGATCCGGCGCCAGGGCATGGGCACGCTCGGCCAGCAGCACCGCGGTGGTCGGCGCCGACTCGGTCAAGAGCACGGCGAGGTCGTTCAGCGCGAACAGGTTGTCCGGGTCGAGCTCCAGCACGCGCCGGTACCAGCGCGCGGCGGGCTCCGCGTGGCCCAGGTCCGCGTGGACATCGGCCAGTGCCAGGGCGATATCCACGTCGCCGGCATGCTGCGCCATCCAGGGCTCGGCGCGGGCGATCACCGGCTCGCGCTGGCCGGCGGCCACCATGGTCCGCACCAGCCTCACAAAGAGCCTGGGGTTATCCGGGTCCCGCTCGTGCATGGCCGCGTAGAGCTCGGCCGCTTTGTCCGGACGCCCGGCATCCAGCAGCGTCTGCGCCTGCAAGGGCTCGATGAGGGGCGAGTCCGGCGCCCGGCGCTTCAGGTCGGCGATCAGACGCCGGCGCTGCCGCGGGTCCGTGTCGGCCGCGAACACCCGTGCCACCACGGGCGACGCCAGCGGATGCTCTGCGTGCCGCCGCCAGGCCTCCAGCAGGTGATAGCGGGCGGCGTCGCCGTTGCCGACTCGCGCCTCGGCCTCGGCGGTCAGCTCCGCCTCGTCGCGCTGCAAGGCCGCCTCGCCCAGGATCAGCAGCGCATCCACGTCGGCCGGGTCCGCTTGCATCAGGTTGCGGGCGATGGCCTCGGCAGCCTCGCGGTCGCCGGCGGCGAAGCGCAGCTTGGCCTCGGCCACCTGGAGCGCACGTACATCCGGCTGCGCGGCGCGGGCCTGCTCGATCAGCGCGAGCGCCTCGTCGCGGCGATCGAGCCGAAACAGCGCTTCCTGCCGGGCGATGATCAGCGCCACCGGCGCCTCGGGACGGGCGGCGTCCGCGAGCAGGCGTGCCGCTTCGCCATGGTTGCCGGCGGCCATGTGCGTCCGCGCCCGCAGCCAAAGCTGGCGCGTCGATGCGCCCTCGGCGTCCGCGAGCGCATCCAGGTAGCCCAGCGCCTGCTGATGATTGCGCAGCTGATTGGCGGCCAGTGCCGCGTAGAACAACGCATTCGCGTCCGCCGGCATGCTGCCAAGATAGCGCTCGAAGGCCGTGGCTGCGGCTTGCGACCGTCCGCGGGCCAGGGCCAGCCGGCCGCGGGCGTAGGCGAGCCCGACGAAGCCGGGCAGCTGCTCCGATGCCAGCGCGATGTCCCGCTCGGCGGCGTCGAGCTTGCCCAGCTCGACGCGGGACAACGCCCGCCAATACGCGGCCATCCATTTGCTCGGGGCGCGGGAGATGGCCTGGCCGAACGCCACCTCAGCGGCGGTCCGGTTGCCGCGCTGGTACTCGATCTGCCCCAGCAGCAGCCAGGCGTCGCCATTGTCCGGCTCTGTCTCCAGCGCCCGGTCCACCAGATCCCGCGCCTGGAGCGCAAAGCCGTCCCGCAGTGCCAGTACCGCGCGGCCGATCAACGGCGCCGCCGCGTCGGCGCTCAGCGCCATGGCTTCGTCGAGCTTGAGCTGCGCCTCGGCGACATGGCCGAGGCCCAGATGCGCCCTGGCCTGCTCGGCGAGCAACCGCGCCTGCTCGGTCGGGTCATCGAGCCGGCCCGGCTTCAGGGTGTCGAGCACCGCCCGGTACTCGCCCTGGAGATTCAGCGCTTGGGCCAGCTTGACCAGCACCCGCTCTGCCGGCACCCGTGCGTCCAGGGCGCGGCGCAGCGTCACCTCCGCGCCGGCACCATCGTAGCGGGCCAATTGCAGGTCCGCCCGCAACAGCAGCGCCTGCTGATCGAGCTGGTTCTCCCGCAGCAAAACCTTGACCGCGATGCCCGCCTGCGTCAGGGCGCCGCGCTCGTAGAGACGGCGGGCGGCCTCCGCGGTGCTGATCGGCGCGGCCGGCTTCAGCGGCTCGGCCCGGCGGCGGGCCCTGGCCGCCTCCGGGTCCAGATCATCGAGCACCGCCCGATCCAGCTCGCCGTCGGGCGCTGCGCCCGGCGCCGCCTCGTCCAACACCGCCAGCGGGTCTTTCTCCCGGGCGGCGGCCGCCGACGCGGGCTCATCGAGCACCGCAAGCGGGTCATCGTCCGCGGCCTGTGCGGCCCCGAGCCAACAAGCGGCGAGCACAGCGATGCCGCAGGCAAGAACGGGACGGGGAGTTTCAGTGAAGGTCATCAGTGATCGCACCGGCTGTCCTTGCGACAGGTTCGTCGAGGCAGGCGGTCGGCGGCTGGGTTGGCGGCTGGGTTGACGACCGGGGTTCCCCGCTGCCAGCCCGTCGTCGCCAATCGGGCGCCTCGCTGTGGGCGTCAGGACCGACGCCGCCGACGGGTCCAGCCGATCAGCCCGATGCCGGCACCGAGCAACAGGGCTGTGGCGGGCAGGGGGATCTCGCTGCCGCCCTGATTGTTGCCGTCGATCAGGTCGACAACGATGGTGTGATTGTCGGTTTCGAAGCCGGACGGGCCCAGCTCGGCAAAGACGATGTTCGTGATTTTGCTGGCGGCGTTCTGCGCGTAGATGTTGACGAAGGCATAGGGCTCGCCGGTGTTGTAGGAATCGTCGACGCCGAACGGGCCGTTGGGGTTTCCAAAGTGCCCGTCGGGCGGGTCCGTAAAGACGCCGGGAGCACCTTGCAGAGAAGGCGAGTCCAGAATGCCCTGGGTGACGAAGACACGGCTCGATCCATCCGCCATGTTCACGGTGAGTTGGTTCTCCCCGTCGCCTGCGCTCCACCAGAAGCCGAAGTAGCCGACCGGCTCCGCGGGACCGGCCGCGAGGAAGTCCAGCGTGTATCCCGCGTTGGTGGACTGGAGATAGTTTCCGCTGCCGTCTGCGCCACCGAATTCGCCCGCGGCCGGGGTTGTGCGGGATCCGCCTGCGTCTGGCGTACCGCCGATATAACGCCCAACGCTCGTATCCACCGAGCCGCCGGGCGGAAACGCCGAACCACTGGTGAAACCGTCGAAGTCCTCGACGACGTCCGGCGCCGTCCCTTGGAAGCTTTGGATGCCCGGTGCCTCAATGGTGAAGCGCAGGCTGCCGGCCTGCACCGCCGTCGCGGCGGCGGCGAGCCCCACGCCGACCAGAAACGCATACTTCGCTTGCATCATCTTGTCTCCTGAAACAGACGAGGAACAGCAGAGAGCAGGGAGAACAGAAGGTGGAGCGGTTGCTGGCCCCGGGACGGGCGCGGGCACCCGACACGCTGATGGCGTCGAACGCCCGCACCGTGACAGTGACCTTAGAGGTATTCACCCAAGGGTGAAATCAGTTGATATGCGTAAGGCTTTCCCTGACCCATGCCGGTGCCAGGCGGACGCCGGCAGTCGATGAGCATCTCCAGTGGACAGTCGGCCAGCTCGCCCCGGCGCGCTGCGCTGCGCATCGTAGCCACGCGGAGCTTGGAGCCACCGCTCGCCGGCACCTGGCCCCCAAACTGGTTGTCCGGCGAGGAGCCGATGAACATGGTCTCGTTCTCCTTAGCCTGGCGCGATGCCGTCCAAGTCGTCGGCACCAGTGTCCCTGGTCCCGAGCCCGGTCAGGGACCGGGGGCATCCCTGCTCGCACCCACTCGCCTGTCCCGCCGCTACAGCGCCCCCTCGTCAGTCAGCGACATGATGCCGGCGGTGCTGCCGTCCCTGTACGCAATGCAGCGCCAGCGCGCGCGCTGCGGGCCGACGCCGACGATGACCTCAGTGCCGGCCTCGGCAAAGGAGGACGACAGCAGCACCACGTCCGGGTTGTTGGTCGCGCGGGTCACATCGCGCAGGCAGGCCTGCTCGGCAGGTGTCGGCATCCGCGAAGAGGCCGGCGCGGTGGCTTCGCGGTTGTCGCCGGTGGTCTCGGTGCAGCCCGAGAGCGCCAGCAGGAGGGCGGTTGCGCCCGTGGTCAACAGGGCGGGGATGCGGGAACGCTGCATGCTGATCTCCATTGAATGAATGTTTCCGCGAAGCCAGACCGACTGTCGTCCCCCGACTCCGCGCCGCGGATCGGCGATCCGCTCAGTCGATAATCATCTCCAGCCGGTAATTGGCGACCTCGTCGCGACGGGCGGCACTGCGCATCAGGTAGACACGGATCTTGTAGTCACCGCTCGCGGGTAACGGCCCCTCGAACTGATTGCCAGACGTGGAGCCGATGAACATGCCTCGTTCTCTTTGCCCGGCGCGATGATGTTGAAGTAGGCGGCGCCGTTGTCCGTGGCCATGCTGACGTTCATGAGCTGGCCTTCCTTGGCACCGAGCACGTAGTCGACACCCTCGTAGCCCTTGATGCTGTCCTCCACCGTCGCGCTGTCAGCGCCCTTGTGGAACTGAACGCGCTCGGTGCGGATGTCGTCGGCCAGCGCGAGGGTTGCGGTGCAGGCCAGGGTCACGGCACAGGCCGCACAGGTGATCAGATGCATGATGAATACCTATCGAAAACACAAAACCAAGGAGGGCAGCCCTTCGTCACAGGGCGCGAGCAGATGGCGCCGTTGTCGGGCAGATGCCATTCGCCCTGCTGGGTAGAGATCTGGGAACGATCTGGGCATAGTCCGGAAACAGCCGGCACAGCGTGCGAGACTGCGATTGCGCAAGGCCTTCGCGCTCAACCCCACACAGAGGCTGAGAGCCTGACCGGGCATCCTCCTACCCACGGCAGGTACGCCAGTTCCGTCGCCGGTCCCTGAGCCAAGCGTTGCGCGGACATTAACGACTCCCTGCTGCCGTGCACATTGGAAGGAACACGTCAGGATTCTCCCGACGCACGGCGCAGGCGCAGAGTCAAAGTGGCGGCCAGCGATCCCTCAATGCGTCAATGCGACAGCGGCACTCGCGCTTGACGCTGCCGCGCATGTCGTCGCTCTTCCAGCAATCGTCGCGGCCCTTGATCCAGCCACGCTGCTCCGCCTTTAGCAGTTTCCCGTCGGCGGCAGAGCTCTGCCCCAGCACGCGGCCTTAGGGCGAGGTCAGACTCCGATCGAGATCCGCGAGCTCGGCGTCATCGCAGATGAGCCGCTCGACACTGTTGGACGCCCTGGCGCAAGGGAAGCACGTCCTCCACGCTGTCCGAAAAGCGCTGCACTCAGGCTATGCCTTACGCGAAGCCCCTGATTGCAGCGAGGCAATGCCGGCGCGACCATGTTCGCGTGGGTGCCGTCGCGTGTGCACCACGGCCCTCCAATCAGGGCGCAACACATCATCTTTAGAAACCCCAACACCCATCACACCACTCGAAGCGAGGTCGACCGTCAATGAACTGGGATCAGATCAAGGGCAAATGGCATCAGGTGAAGGGCTCGATCCGAGCCAAGTGGGGCGAGCTCACTGACGATGAAGTGGAGGAGCTGGACGGCAATCGCGAAAAAATGGTCGGCAAGATTCAGGAGAAGTACGGTGTCGCCAAGGATGAGGCCGAAAAGCAAGTGGACGAGTGGACCAAGAGCCACGGCTGACGCCCGCAAACCGCGTTCAGCAACCGCTGCGGACGTGCCGCAGCTCGCCGCGGCTCCCTGTGCCCTGCTGACGCAACCGATCTGTCACCCGTAACCCTTCCACAGGAATCAACTATGGATCTCACGAGTCTTTTGATCTTTCTCGCCATCGGCGCGGTTGCCGGCTGGCTCGCCGGCATCGTCATGCGCGGCGGCGGCTTCGGTCTCGTCGGCAACATCATCGTCGGTATCATCGGCGCCGTGGTGGGCGGCTTCGCCTTCGGCTTGCTCGGCATCACCACCACCGGGCTGCTCGGCTCCATCGTCACTGCCACCGTGGGCGCGCTGATCCTGCTGCTGATCGTCGGCTTCCTGAAGAAAACGGCGTAACGCGGAGCCGCCGCCACGACGCTGGCGGCGGCTCAAGACCACCTTCAGCGACTGAGGCGGTGTCCCATCCCGCCGTTCCCCTTCCCATCCAACGCCGCCACGGTCACATCCCGACTGCTGATTCCGACGACTGATTCCGACTGCTGGGCGAAGACGGCGGGCATAGAGTGACTGGCGCCGGGCCGCGGAGCGCCTGAGGCAAGGGAGCAATTGCTGTCGGCGAACTGACGTCCACCAGCCCCAGGATGCCGACGGAACTCGGCGTACCCGGGTCCTGCCGCGCAACTCCCACAGAGCGCCGATCAGTCTCCGTCAATGCGGTGTGACCTGGTGGGCCGCCGCGGACCTGTGAAGCCAGGCGACGCTGGGCCGGGCCGGGCTCGGTGTGCCGATGCGACCAGCCAGCCCAAGCTTCCGGCCCGGGACTCAGCCTCAGGCGAGTCCTTTGGGAATACGGATCTTCTGTCCGGGAAAGATCTTGTCCGCGTCCTTGATGACCTCTTTGTTCGCGTCGACGATCTTCGGATAGACGTTGGCATCGCCATAGAAACGCTTGGCGATGGCGGAGAGGGTATCGCCCTGCTCGATGACGTAGAACTCGACGTCAGCGGACGGCGGCGGCGCCTCGAGCCCGTCCACCCTGACCTCCTCGACGCCCTTCACATTACCGGCCATGAGCACGGCCTTTTCCATGGCCTCAGCGCTCGCCGCCTTGCCGCTCAGCGACACGACGCCGTTGTCGTACTTCACATCCAGGCCGTCGATGCCGGGGTTATCGGACTCGATCTCCTGCCTGATCTTGTCGCTGGCCTCGGCCTCTTTGCCGAAGAGGCTCTTGCCGATGTTCTTGGCGAAATTGAAAAGACCCATGGTGATGATTTCCCGTTGTCGTGGTGAACGAAGGACGATGCCGCTCGGGTCGACGTTGCAGGTACGGGCAGCGTGCCCGGGTGTGATTGGTGAGCGCCGCAAGCTAACACCGCCCCATGAATACAGCAAGTGCCAAACACAGCAAAGCCGGGACCCTTGGGCCGGAATACCACCCCGCTCGACGGACGCGGCCAAGCCGAAGCGGCACCCGTTCCCGCCGCGATGACTCCAGGCCCGCAACCACGAGAGCACAACCAAGTCGACCGCGGCGGTTGCAGGGTCGTTCAATCGCGCGGCAGGTCGTGTCAGGCAAGTCCNTACGCATTTCCACCGAATACGAAAGACCACACAANCANAAAACTTGCGNTTTCAGTCGAAGTATTGTACNCAGAGCCCTGAAAGCACGCAGATTTTTGATCTGCATGACCAGTGCCGCCAGCGGCAACGAAGCGCGCTGCATGACAGCGGCGTCGGCGTTGAATGCAGTTCGCCAGCGAACGCAGGAGATTTCGTCATGATGTCCAAGCCCATTCACCGCAGAACCGCTTTGCTGCGGCTCGCCGCACTCGCCGGCACGCCGCTCTTCGCCGGCAGCCATGCCATCGGTGAGGAAGTCATCAAAGAGATTCACATGCTCAAGCCGGGCGAATTCACCTGGCATCCGGAGCGCTCGCCCAAGGGCGCGGTGGCCATCGTCGTGTCCATTCCGGAGCAATTGGTCCACGTCTACCGCAACGGCATCCGCATTGCGGTGTCCACCTGTTCCACCGGCCGCGAGGGCCACGCGACACCCACGGGGGTGTCTTCANGGTGCTGCAGAAGGACAAGGATCACCGCTCGTCCACCTACAACAACGCGCCCATGCCGAACATGAACCGGCTCACCTGGGACGGCATCGCGCTGCACGCCGGCAATTTGCCGGCGTATCCGGCGTCGCACGGGTGCGTACGCCTGCCGCTGGCCTTCTCCGAGCGGCTCTGGACCGTGACGCATCTCGGCACACCGGTGATCATCGCCGGCGCACATTCGGACCCCTGGGAGCTGACCCACCCCGGCATGGTGCTCGGCGCCGACGCGGAAGACGAGCTCGAAGCGGCTGTCGCGGCCCTGGAGGACAAGCGCCACCCCGCCGACTGGGACAGCATGCAGGAATACCCCGTCACCACCGTCGTCGCCTCGACGCTGGACGGCAGGATCGACCTCATCGAGGACGGCCGTGTCGTCGCCGAGGGCAGCCTCTCGGTGGACGGCACGCCGGGCGCCTTCGGCTCCCATGTGCTGATCCTGAAGGGCGCCCACGACGGCAGCAAGGGCCTCACCTGGCAGGCCATCAGTCACCACGAGCGCCCGGGCACGACGCTCGCGGGCGGCATGTCCGCAGACGCCCTCATCGCCCGGCTGCGCGCCAATGCGAGCTTCCGCCGCAGCATGCAGCGGCGCATGCATCCGGGCATGGTGCTGGTGGTGACCGACCTGTCGCTGCACCCGGACCGGCGCTCGGACACGGACTTCGTGATCATGCGCAGCGCCTGAAGCCGCGGCCACGGCGCCGTGGCGCATCCGCAGCGCATCGCCACCGCCTAAGCCGGTGCCCAAGGCTGGAGCCCGATGCAAATCCGGCGCTCAGCTCGATTGCCGCCGGCGGGCGGCCAGGACACGGCAAAGGGCCGCGAGCAGGAGCAGGTTCAGCAGCGGGCAGAGTGCGGCCACCCATGGACGTATGGGCTCGGGCAGGTCGCCGAGCCAGGCGACCCAAGGCTGCCCCAGCAGGATCACGAAGACCCATGACAGCGGGTCCCGCGCCTGCCCCAACCAGCCGAAGGTCCCGATCAGACCGATCCCGAGCGCCAAGACATAAGCGAGCGCCAGGAAACCGAGGGTCCATGCACAAAATGTCCTTGCCATGGCTATCCGCGCCGGGCTTCCCAGAGCGGCAGGGTTCCCAAGCGCCCGGCATCGACAGAGCCACCATTCGGACAGCGTGCGGCGAACAGGGACATTGCATGCTGGAGGACACTGGCGAAAGCCACAGCAGGCGGGATCATCGGCATGAGCGCCAACGGACTCGCTCGGCGCATGCGGTGGGTGGGCTTGTCGTGCATAGGCGGTCGAGCATCCATCGGCCTCACTGGCGGGACATGGGCTTGCAGGCTGCGCAATGGCAAGGCGTTGCCAGTCGTCCCGCCCGCAGACCACCCCTGAGACGACCTGCTGATGCTAGCCTAGCGTCATGGGCCTGTAATGTCAGTGCATTTACGTCAGTCGTTCTCCTACAAGCCCGATGGCCCAACCCCCGATGGCCCAACCCGTTCATGCAGGCAGGTGTCGGGCATCGGCCAGGGCTCGCCGCACAGGCTCTGCCAGGGGAGTGGAGTCCGCCAATCACCCATCGAGACACCGCGGCAGGTGCAGCCACAGGCGCCGCAGCCAATGCCGGAGCGTCGCCGGCCTGTGCCGGCGCAGCAGGGCGCCGGGCCGTCTTGGGCTCCGCAGGCACTCGCACGTTATGATGCGGCGTCCACCGCAATCGATCCTGGTCACCCCAATCCGCGCATGATCGTCGCACTCAAGTCCTACGAGCAGCTGACCGAGGCCACAGATGACCGGGAGCGCTTCCAGCTCATCGTGGATGCCATTGGCGCGCTGGAAGAGGGTGGGCTGAACAGTGCCGACTTGGCGCGCACCACCGATGTGCACGCAACGGAGCTCCGCATGCAACAGGCGTGAATCGTCAGATCCTATGGATGATCGGTGCCGTGGCTACGGTGGTGGGCCTGATCCGTCTGCTGGACTATCTGCTGGCTTAGGCGACCGCGCCCCGCGGCGTCGCGCAACTGCCGCTGCTGTCATGCGAGCACAACCCCAATCAGTGGACGCGGCCGGCAGCCCCGCCGTCCACAAGACGCATTCAGACCCAATGCCGGCTGTCTTTCACCACCTATACGCCGGCGTCTGCGCCATTATGTGCATCGTCGGCACGTCAGTGGCCGGCGCCGGCGCCGGCGCGCAGGGCACAGCCCCCAGGGGCGACGACCTGCTGGACCTGCCCTTCGACGAGCTGCTTCAGGTGGAAATCAAGAGCGCCGGCAAGCGCGCGGAGGAGATTCGGGACATACCCGCCAGCGTCACCATCGTCACCCGCGACGAGATCGCCCGCTACGGCTGGCAGACGCTGGAGCAGGTGCTCGCCCACACGCCGGGCTTTTTCGTGCTGAGCAACACCGAAGAGCGCTTCATCGGCACCCGCGGAGCCGTGGGCGGCGGCGTTCAGTTCCTGGTGAACGGCATCGCCCAGCATCCCTCCCGTCAGAAGACGCTGACGGTGCCGGAGATCGCGCGCCTGGACATCCCGGTGGAGTCCATCGACCGCATCGAGATCATCCGCGGCCCCATGAGCGTGATCTACGGCAACAATGCCTTCCAGGGCGTGGTCAACATCGTCGCTGATGCCATCGCCGAGCGCGGCCCGCGCGTGTCGGCGAGCGGCGGCAACCGCGGCACCGCCGGCGCCTTCGCGCGCCTGGGCCAGCAACACCGCGACAGCTTCTGGCTGCTGAATGCCGGTGCGCGGCGCGACGACGGTCTGGCCGGCGCCTACGCGGACATGATGAGCCCGGAGCAGCTCGCCGCGCTGGACCCGGCCATGAACCAGGACATGGACGGTGACACGGACCAGCAGACGGCGAGCGTCCAGCTCGCGGCGGGCTGGCGCGGCCTGCGTGCGGACCTGCGCTGGAACCAGCGCGACTACGGGATCTATGCGCTGACACCGGCCTTCGACGACGGCACCCGCATCCGGCTCGATACCCTGCATGCAAGCCTGGGCTATGCGCACCGCTTCGACGACCGCCTCGGCCTGCGCGTCACCGCCACCCACAGCCAGGAGCACTATGACACTTACCAGGCGGACTTCCTGTTCCCCGACATCGACGCGGACCAGGACCAAAGCGCCCGCCGCTGGGAGCTGGAGCTGGACCTGCACTGGCGCCCCGAGCCGCGGCTGGACACCCTGTTCGGCTACCGCTTCCTTCAGGTGGACCAGGTGCGCAATCGCATCGAATCCGCGCTGCTGCTGGACGCCACCGACCCCCTCGACGACTACCGTATCCACGACCTGTTCGCCGAGGCCGGCTGGCAGATCCATCCCCAGCTGCGGCTCGTGGCCGGCGCCCGACTGTCGCTGCTGCCCGGTCGCTATCGCTTCGAGCGCGACAACCGGCGCACCGGGCAGCGCACAGCGACCACCCTGCGCCTTAAGGACGACAAACAGCTGAACGGCCGTGCAGCGCTGCTGTGGAGCCCCAATGATTACAGCGTCGTGAAGCTCATCTGGGGCACCGCCTCCCAGGACACCGGCGACGCCTCCTTCGCGGCGCTGGAGCAGATCCAGACGCTGGAGCTCAACACCAGACTGACCCGCGCGCGCTGGATGCTGAGCGCCAGCCTGTTTCAGAACCGCATCGACAACATCGCCCGCAGCATCCAGGTGCTGGACACCGCCACCGGCGACTACCTGCCGGTGGACGACAATTCCGGCCGCTGGCGCACCCGGGGGCTGGAGCTCATCCTGGACGCACGCCCGCTGCCGGACCTGAGCCTGTCCGCGAGTCTCACCTGGCAGCACACCGAAGACCGCGCGAGCGGCATCGAGCCCGGCTATTCCCCGGCCCTGCTCGCCAAGCTGCGGGCGGATTACCGCCGCGGCCCCCTCACTTACGCCGCCTACGCCCGCTACCTGGACGCGCTGAACGCGGACTGGGACTTCGTCACCGGCCCGGTACAGGGCGTCGTCAGCCGCATCGGCGAGCGCGTACCGGCCTACTGGGACATCGGCCTCAACCTGCGCTGGCAGCCCCGCGCCGAGGGTGCCGGGCCCTATGCAGCGCTCAATGTCAGCAACCTGCTCGACACCGACAACCGCGACCCGGCCAATGAGCTGACAGATCTCGACCGCGGCCTCATCGGCCCCGGCCGGACCCTGACGGTCACCCTGGGCTACGCGTTCTGACGCCGCGCCGCTGCCGCACCGCCGACGACAGCAGTGGGACCAGTCACAGTGCGGCACGCACGGATGCACCCTGACAGGCGTCCACGCCATGGGCGTATGCGGCGCCGGGTCGTGTGCCGCGCTCGTCTCCGCTGGCTGCCGTCTGCAATGCTCCTGCTGGCGCTCGCCGCCGTCACGCCGGGCGCCCGTGCGGCGGACGACCCGGTACTCGGGCTCAAGGTCGCCTACCTGTACAACTTCACGCACTTCATCACCTGGCCCGAGGACGCCATCGGCAGCCACTTCCGCATCACCGTGCTCGGCGATCCGGCCATGGCGACGGCGTTGCAGGCCCTGGAGCAGACCGACCGACAGGTGCAGGGCCGCCACATCCGCATCTCCACGGCGGCCGGCGACGCCGTGGGCAGCCAGATCCTGTTCATCGGTGCCGGCGCCACCGGGCAACTGCCCGCGCTGCTGGAGGCCACCGCCGCACGCCCGGTGCTGCTGGTGGCGGACACACCAGGGCTCGCCCGGCGCGGCGTCGCCATCAACTTTTTCCTGCGCCGGGACATTCTGGGGGAGGGGCAGCGCCTGCGCTTCAAGATCAACCCGGACAACCTCAACGGGCGCCGGCTCAGCGTCTCGGCGCAGCTCTACGACGTCGCCGAGATCGTCCGCTGAGGCCACACACCATGGCGCGCACCCGCTCCATTCGCACCCGCCTGCTGCTGGCGCTGCTGACGATGACGCTGCTGACCCTCGCCGTCTCCACCCTGCTGTCGGCGGCGCTGGACCTGCGCCTGATGCGCGCGAGCGCGCTGCGCGACCTGGAGATCCTCGCCGCCGTGGTGGGGGAGAACTGCACCTCGGCGCTGGTGTTCGACAGCCCGGACACCGCCGCACGGCATCTGGCGACCCTGGCCGCCGAGCGCCAGGTGCAGCGCGCCGAGCTCCTGGATGCGGCCGGCCGGCGCTTTGCGCTCTGGCAGCAGCCGGCGGGCGGTCCCGCGGCGGGGCCGGCGGTGGCAGTGCGCCACGAGCTGCACCTCGATGGCGCACCGCTCGGCGCCATCGTGCTGCAGGCCCGTCTCGGCGAGCTGCATCGGCAGGTACTGCACTATCTCTGGTTGTCCGCCCTGCTGGCGTTGGCCACTTTGGTGGTGGCCCTGCTCGTGGCCCTGCGGCTGCAGCGGCGCATCGCCGCACCCTTGTCGAGCCTCGCCGAAACGGCGCGGCAGGTGTCCGCGCAGCAGGACCTCAGCCTGCGCATGCCGCCGCACGGCCGCGTGGCCGAGCTGGACGACCTCATCGATGCCTTCAACAGCATGCTCGCCGGCCTCGAGAGCCGCGAGGGCCGCATCCAACAGCAGGCGGCGGCCCTGCACACGGCCAACACCAAGCTGCGCGCGCTCGCCGTGGACCTGTCGCTGCTGGAGCAGTCGGAGAAGGCCAGGCTCGCCGAGCAGCTCCACGACAGCCCCATGCAGAAGCTGGCCCTGGCGCTGCTGCAGCTGGAGAACGGCCTGGCGGAGCCGGATGCCGAAGGCCGCCAGCTCACCGACTCCGGGCTCACGCTGCTGCGCGAGGCCATCGGCGAGCTGCGCACCCTGCAATTCGAGCTGAGTCCGCCGGTGCTGGCGCAGTCCGGGCTGCCGGCGGCACTCCAATGGCTCGCCAAGCGCATGGGCGAGCGCGCCGGCCTCCCCATCGCCGTCCACCTGCCCGCGGCAGGCGAGGGCATCGACCTATCCCGCACGCAGTCGGTTACCCTGTTCCAATGCGCCCGGGAGCTGGTATACAACCTGGTCAAGCATGCCGAGGCAAGCCGCGGGCGCATCGAGCTGACCTGGGACGCAGCACGCGTGGCGCTGGAGGTGGCCGATGACGGCGTGGGATTTGCCCATACCATGGATACAACCGCCGCCAGCGCGACACCCCATCCCGGACAGCCCGCGCCGGTGAGCAGTCCAGCCGCAGGCGGCTTCGGCCTGTACAGCATTCGCGAGCGCGTCGCCCTGCTGGACGGCCGCCTCCGCATCCACACGGGCCCGCACGGCACGCGGGTCAGTATCCACCTGCCGCGCGACAGCGGTGCCGGGAGCACGACATGACGCTGACCACCCGCTCGGCGGCGGCCGAAGCAGACCACACCGGGCCCTCGGTGCCGGCAAAGCCGCTGCGCCTGCTGCTGTGCGACGACCACGCCCTGTTCAGAGAGGGCCTGGCAGCACTGCTGCAACGCAGACCAGACCGGAAAGTCGTGGGCGAGGCCGCCAGCGGCGCCGAAGCGGTGCGCCTTGCCGCCCTGCTCAAGCCCGACCTGGTGGTGCTGGACGTGGGCCTGCCGGACATCACCGGCATCGACGCCGCCCACGCCATCCGCGGCGCGGCAGCCGACTGCATCGTGGTGGCCCTGTCCATGTACGCCGACGGCCACTACGTGGAGGGCATGCTGAGCGCCGGCGCCCGTGCCTACGTGCTGAAGAACGACGTCAGCGGCGAGCTGCTGGAAGCCATCGATGCCGCGAGCCGCGGCGAGCGCTACCTGAGCCGCACCCTGCGCCTGGCCAGCGGCGCGGACACGGCGCACGGCGATGAGACGGCCCCCGCACCGCTCGGCCGTTGCCCGGACATCGACCGGGACCTGCTCACCGGCCGCGAGCGCCAGGTGCTTTGCCTGCTGGCCCGCGGTCGCCGGGCAAAGCAGATCGCCACGGAGCTCGACATCAGCATCAAGACCGTGGAGACCTATCGCTCCCGCGTCATGCACAAGCTGCACATCGACAACCTGCCGGGGCTGGTGCGCTTTGCCATCCGTGCCGGGCTGGTGACGGCGGAATGAGTCAAGGGACGACGCCCTCTGCACAGATCAATATACCGTCACCAGATTTAGTCACCAGATTTAGGCGCAGACCGCCGAGGCACGCGAGCGCTGCTGCCGCTGGGCCATCGCCTCTGCCCGTCGCCTGTTGACGATCGCCTGTTGACGATCGCCTGTGTAGGGAGAACCGCCGTCATGTCCGCCGCCGCCAGACGCCTGCCGCTGCTGCTCGCCGCCGTCGTCGCGGCATTCACCGCGCGGGCGGACGCTATCCGCACCGAGCGCGTGTTCTTCGCCCCCGGTGCCACCCGCGCCGTCATCGCCGGCAGCCTCGAGGGCCGCAAGAGCATCGACTACCTGCTCGGCGCCCGCGCCGGGCAGACGCTCTCGGTGACCATGGACAGCGACAACACCGCCGCGTACTTCAACGTCATCCCGCCGGACGCGCAGGACGTGGCCGTCTACGCCGGCCACTCCGGCCCGGAGCCGAACCGCTATCAGGGCACCCTGGACCTCGACGGCGACTGGAAGCTCCGCGTCTACCTCTACCGCGCCGCCGCACGCCGCGGCGAGCGCGCGGACTACCGGCTCGACGTCAGCATCACCGGGGAGCCGGACCCAGCCGCCGCCCGCGCGGCCAACGACTTCGGCCCGCGGGAATGGGACGCCCGCGGCGACCTCGGCTGCGCCCGTGGCGGACAGCCGATGCAGCCCGCCGCCTGCCCGTTCAAGGTGACGCGCTACCGGATGGAGCCGGGTGCCACCATCTTCGTCCTGCCACCCGGCGTCGCGGCCGAGCCGGGCGCCGAGCGCATCCTCTATTTCCAGGGCGGCGCATGGTCCACGCCCACGGCGGATGCCGTAGCGGTGAGCAAGCGCGCCGACCTCTGGACCGTCACCGTCGGCGCGGAGACCTACGAGATCCCGGAGGCCGTCATCGTCGGCGGCTGACGGGCCGCGGCGGGCCTCCCGGCATCCACCGCACCACCCACCAAGCTGCTGCCCGGTACCACCGCCCATGCTCACGCCCCGCTTCGAGGCGGCCCTTGTCTACGCCGCCCAGCTCCATGCCGCGCAGACCCGCAAGGGCAGCGGCGTGCCCTATGTATCGCACCTGATGGCGGTGGCGAGCCTGGTGCTGGAGGCGGGCGGCGACGAGGACGCCGCCATCGCCGCGCTGCTGCACGACGCAGCCGAAGACCAGGGCGGGCTCCGGACCCTGGCGGAGATCCGCCGGCGCTTCGGCGACGCGGTTGCGGACATCGTCGCCGCCTGCTCGGACACCTTCGAAGAGCCCAAGCCCCCCTGGCATGCCCGCAAGCGCGCCTACCTGGCGCACCTGCGCGACGCGCCGCCGTCGGTGCGGCTCGTCTCCTGCGCGGACAAGCTGCACAACGCCCGCGCCATCGCCACGGATCATCGCCGGCTCGGGGATGCCCTGTGGGCGCGCTTCAACGCCGGCCGTGACGACATCCTCTGGTACTACCGCGAGCTCGCGGCCATCTTCACCGAGCAGGGCCCGGAGCCCCTTGCCGCCGAGCTGGCGCTGGTGGTGGAGGGCCTGCACCGCGACACCGGCTGAGCCGGTACCCGCACCGTGCAGCCCCGCTCAGCGTCCCGCCGGTCAGCCGCCGCGGCGGGACACGCCGGACGCCGCGGCAACGGCTACCATAGGCGCATCTGCCGCGAGTACCCGCCGGGGAGGAGCCCCACACATGCTGCCGGTCGAGGCCATCGTCCTGGATATCGAAGGCACCACCACCGCCGTCGCCTTCGCCACCGACGTGCTCTACCCCTATGCCCGGGCGCGCCTGCCCAACTATGTCCGCCAGCACCGCGACGAGCCGGCGGTGGCGGCCATCCTGGACGAGGCGCGGGCGGCGGGTGAGGTCTGGAACGACGAGGCGGTGGTGGTGCGCATGTGCCATTGGATGGAGCGGGACCAGAAGGTCACGCCGCTCAAGGAGCTGCAAGGGCTCATCTGGGAGGAGGGCTACCGCAGCGGCGTGCTCACCACCCACCTGTATCCGGACGTGGCGCCGACGCTCGCCGCATGGCACGCCCGCGGGCTCAGGCTCTACATCTACTCCTCCGGCTCCGCATACGCCCAGCGGCTCATCTACGGCCACACCGTCGCCGGCGATCTGACGCCGCTGTTGTCCGGCTACTTCGACACCCGCATCGGCCACAAGCGCGAGGTGGCCTCCTACCGGCGCATCGCCGAGGCCATCGGCACCCCGCCCGGGCGCATCCTGTTCCTGTCGGACGTCCGCGAGGAGCTCGATGCCGCCCGGGAGGCCGGCTGGCAGACGCTCTGGCTGGTGCGCGAGGGGCTGCCGGGGCTCGCCGCCGCGCACCGGCGGGTGACGCGCTTCGACCAGATTCGGCTCTGAGCCAGGCCACAGACGCGCGGCGGGCCGGAGCAGGCGAATCCCGACGCGCCGGGGCGGCACCGCAACGTCGCCGCCGGCAACAGCGCTACAGAATCCCCTCGCGCTTCAGCTGGCTGGTGAGCACCTCGATCTGCACGTCGAGGTCCTCCACATCCCGCTCCAGCAGCACCTGGCGCTGCTCGCGGAAGGCGGCCTCCACGGTCCCCAGCGCGTCGCGAAAGCGTTGGTCCAACGCCGGTGCGGCCACCTGCCCATGGGTCTTCGCATAGCCCTCCACCACCCGCTGCACGCCATCCAGGTAGACGTTCAGGAACTTGCGCGCCCGCCAGAGATCCCGCGGGTCGTCCTGCACGCGCTGCAGGATGTCGCGCGCCAGCGCCGCGATGCCGGCGAGCCGCGTGTCCAGCTCCGGTTGGCGCATGTGGCGGCTCGCCTCCTCGATGGCCGTGATGGAGTCAGCGGCGCGCCGCAGCGACTGCTCGGCATGGCTGCCCATGCCCTGTGGTCGCCGGCGCACGGGAAGATCCAGGCCATACGCAAACTGGAACCCGAGCAGCGTCACCAGCGCGAAGGCGATGCCGATCGTCGGATCGTGCCCGGCACCGAGCCAGGCGGTGACGCCGCTGCCGAGGGCAATGAGTCCGGCACCGAGGGTCTGCGGCGGCCAGCGCCGCCACCAGGCGCCGCCGTGCAGGGCGAAGGCGCCGTCGGCGAGCCCGCGCCGCGCCAACAGCGCACCGCCCAGGAACAGGCCGTAGCCCACCGCGTCACCCAGCAGCAGCACCAGCTGCCCCCGCATCAGCGCCACCAGCGCGGCGGCCGCCGCCGGCAGCGGCAGCACGAACAGGAGCCAGTCCGGCACCCCAGCCGCACGGCCCCGTTGCGACCCCTGGGCCGCCGCACCGCCGCGCGCGCCGGCGAGCAATTGCCACAGCAGCACCAGCAGACCGGCGCCGATGGCGAGGAGCAGCAGCAGGAACAGCAGTCGCTTCATGGCGGCAGCCTCAACGCGGTGCGGCCGGCAGCACGCCGGCCGCCGCCGGCGCACTGCATGAGGTGAGCAGCGCCTGCGACGACGCGACGCCGATGCCCACCACCAGGAGCAGGATGCCGAGCAGGCGACGTTGTCGATCCGACATGGCAAAGGTCTCCGCATACCGGCCAAGCAGCGGCCGGCGGCTGTGATGGCGGCCCCGCCGGGAGCGCCGCCTGAGCCCGGCACGCGCTGCTCAGTATGGCGCAGAAGCAGTGCCGCCGCGAGCACGCACGCCTCTTCGACCACGATCCTGCCTTGGATCAAGCGCCGCGCAACCGAGCTTGACCGGCCGTGTACTCTCGCCCGAGCATAGGTCTTACACCTTCCATTGCTTAGGCGTTTCACTGATGCTTGCATCAGGTCTTGCGCAATTCGACGAGGCGCAGCCCACCGCCCCAAGTCATCAGCCGCCCGGATGGGCGCCGCACCCAATTCCACCCGGTGCCTGGCGCAAACCGTTCGTCGCCGCTGGACGCGCTGCCGGGAGACACCCGCTTCCGCCACCGCCGCCCCCGCGGCGACTGCCGACGCCAGGGGGCCGGCGCTGCGGGTCTCCCACGGACCCCGCCGTCGCGATCTGGTCTTTGCGCGGCGCTGCCTGCCCGCTCGCAGCCGCCTGAGGCCCTGCACATGGACATGCAACGCGGGCTGACGCCCACCCTGGCACCGGGCGCACGCGTCACCATCCGCGACGAGGACTGGGTCATCCGACGCATCGATCTCAGCGACGACGGCGGCCAGGCCCTGACCTGCGACGGCCTCTCCGAGCTGGTGCGCGGCACCTCCGCCATGTTCCTCGACCGCCTGGAAGCCGACATCGCCGTCCACGACCCGGCGCAGACCGAGCTGTTCCAGGATCTGAGCGACTACTTCACCGACACCCTGCTCTATCTGGAAAGCCAGCGCCTGCGCACGGTCGCCAACGATGCCCACATCCACCGCGCCCACCAGGCGGTGATGCAGGTGGCCGAGTACCAGCGCGTGCCCGCCGAGCAGGGGCTCCGGCAGGTCCGGACCCGCATCCTCATCGCCGACGGGGTCGGCCTCGGCAAGACCCTCGAAGCCGGCATGCTCACCACGGAGCTCGACATCCGCGGGCGCGGCCGCCGCATTCTGGTGGTCACGCAGAAGAGCATGCTGACCCAGTTCCAGAAGGAATGGTGGTCCCGCTTCACCATCCCCCTGGTGCGGCTCGACTCCGCCGGCATCCAGCGCATCCGCAACAACCTCCCGTCCGGCCACAACCCCTTCAACTACTACGACAAGACCATCGTCTCGATGGACACGCTGAAGGGCAACAGCGAGTACCGCAACTATCTGGAGACCTCGCGCTGGGACATCATCGTCATCGACGAATGCCACAACGTCGCCATGCGCAAGGGCGACACGGGCTCGTCCCTGCGCGCCCGGCTGGCCAAGCAGCTCGCCACCAAGTCCGACACCCTGATCCTGCTCTCGGCGACCCCCCACGACGGCTCGGCGCACAGCTTCGCCTCCCTGATCTGGCTGCTGGACCCCACGGCCATCTCGGACCCGGACGACTTCACCCGCGCCGACCTGGACCGCAAGGACCTGTTCGTGCGCCGGTTCAAGAAGGACATCAAGGGCCAGGCCCAGGGCCAGTTCCCGGAGCCGTTAACCCGCCGGCTGTCCGCCCAGGCCACGCCGGAGGAAGAAGCCGCCTTCCAGGCCGTGCTGCAGATCCCCTTCACCCAGCGCGGCGAGCGGGCCCAGGGCAGACAGGGCGAGCTGCAACGGGTGGGGCTGCAAAAGGCCCTGTTCTCCAGCCCCGCCGCGGCGGCCGCCTACGCGCAGAACCGCATCGACAAGCTCGGCCGGAAGCCGAGGCCCACCAACGCCGAGCAGGCCGAGATCCACGCCTTGGAGGCATTGCTGCGTGCACTGGACGCCATTGATCCCGAGCGCTTCAGCAAGTACCAGCGCCTGCTGACCGCGCTGCGCGCGCCCGACGCCCGCTTCACCGGCGCCGACACCAGGGACCGGCTGGTGATCTTCTCCGAGCGCATCGAAACCCTGCACTGGCTCCTGGCGCACCTGTCACGCGACCTCGGCCTCGCGCCCCAGGCCTTCACGGTGCTGCACGGCGGCCTGGCGGACATCGAGCAGCAGGAGATCGTCGAGCGCTTCGGCCAGGAGCACGACCCGCTGCGCGTGCTGCTGTGCTCCGACGTCGCCGCCGAGGGGCTCAATCTGCACTACCTCTGCCACCGGCTGGTGCACTTCGACCTGCCCTGGTCGCCCATGGTCTTCCAGCAGCGCAACGGCCGGGTGGACCGCTTCGGCCAGGCGCACACCCCGCGCATCGACTACCTGCTCACCGCATCCGACCTCGAGCGGGTCAAAGGGGATCTCCGCGTCATCGCGGTCCTGGTGCAGAAGGACGAGCAGATCAGCCGCAACATCGGCGACCCGGCGTCCATCCTGCGCAAGCACAGCATCGAAGCCGAAGAGCAGGTGGTCGCCGAGGCCCTCGCCGGCGGCATGACCGCCGAGCAGTTCCAGCGCGAGTGCATCGATGCGGCCGCGGCCCCGGACGCAGCAGACGACGGGGACGACTGGGAGGCCCTGCTGTTCGGCACCGCCGATGCGCCACCAACCGCTGGGCCGCCGCCGGAGCCACACCGCTTCTTCGGGGACGTCTACGCCTTCGCCAAGCAGGCCATCGCCACCATCCCGGAGGCCGACGGCTACCGCATCGACGACCAGGCCCGCATGCTGCGCCTGGACCCGCCCGCGGACCTGCGCCGACGGCTGCGCCGCCAGCTGCCCGCCGAGGTGCTGCGCGAGACCGACCAATACCTGCTCTGCGCCCACCGGGGCATCGTCGAGGAATCCATCCAGCGCGCCCGCGAAGCCGACCGCCAGGGCGCAGCCTGGCCCGACATCCAGTTCCTCTGGCCCCAGCACCCCATCTGCCAGTGGCTCATGGACCGGGTCATCGGTGCCGTCGGCCGCCGGCGTGCCCCGGTCATTGCGAGCACCCAACTGGCGGCGGACGAGCACGCCTTTCTGATGCTCGGCCTGATTCCGAACCGCAAAGGCCAGCCGCTGATCGCCGAGTGGAAGGCCGTGACCCGCCAGGGCCAGGCCGACTACGTGGTCGAAGACTTCGACGCCTTCTGCACCCGCGCCGGCATCGCGGAGCGCAAGCTCCCCAACCCCAAGCGCCCGCTGGACCTGGCGGCGCTGCAACACTCACTCCCTGAGGCCGTCGTGGCCATGCAGCGCTGCGTCGAGGGCCAGGTCGAGCAGTTCAGCGCCGCCCGCGACGCGGAGGTCCGGCGCAAGCTCACGGAGCTCGACGAGCTGCGCAGTGCCCAGGAGCGCCAGCTGGAGCTGCGCCTGGCCGGGTCGGACCAGCCCGAGCAGCTCAAACAGGGCAAGCGGGCACAGCGGCTGAAAGACATCGAGCAGGTCTTCGCCGAATACGGCCAATGGGTCAAGGACAGCCTGGAGGTGCAATCCGTGCCCTTTGTGCAGGTGCTTGCCGGCGTCACGGGAATCGGCAAACGGGCCCACTCGCCAGGGAGAAGGTTGCGGTGAGGTACTCACCGCATGCCAAGGACTGCAAGCCCAGGCCCAGGCGTCTACACTAGACCAGTCGCCAGACCAGTCTTGAGGCAAACATGAGTATCGAAGTCGGTTCCTATGACGCCAAGACCAAGCTGCCCGAGTTGCTCCGCGAGGTGCAGGCCGGCCGTCGCTTCACCATTACGCTGCGTGGTAAGCCGGTCGCGGATCTCGTTCCCAGCGAACAAGACAAACGTGCGGACCCCGGCGAGGCCATCGCCGCGATGCGTGCTTTCCCTAGAGTCCAAGGCGTCGCAGCCGCGGACGTCGAGGATTGGATCGCGGAGGGTCGCCGATGAGCCTGGTGCTCGACGCATCCATGGCCCTGGCGTGGATCTTGGCGCGCGCCGACCCCGATGAACGCCTGTTGGCGGACCAGGCCCTGGAAACATTGGCCGAACAGCCGGTGCTGGTGCCAGCCCTGTGGCATATCGAGATCGCCAATGCATTGCTGGTCGCGGAGCGCCGGCAAGTGGTCCGGGAGGCCCAGGTCATCGACTACCTGAACCGTCTCGCCCGCCTACCCATCCAAACCGACGACGTCCGCGTCGCCAGCCGGCAGGAGTCGATCATGGCCCTGGGCCGAGCCCATCGGTTATCGGCCTACGACGCCAGCTACCTGGAGCTCGCGCTCCGGACCGGCTCCGCCCTGGCCTCTTTCGACGCCAAGCTCCTGTCGGCAACTCGCCAGGTCGGCGGCGCGGTTTTCGGGGTCGCCTCCGCATAGGCCAAGACCCGGCAGAGCGCTTGCTGAGACCGCGCCATGGGAACCGAAGAACGCCTCGATGTCTTCCCCGGCATCGGCAACGAGAACGAGTTCTACAGCCACCACTTCTTCGCGCACGTCTTCAAGTCGCGCCTCAAGGACTGGCTGAAGGAGCAGGCATCCGCCACCCCGGACGCTGAGCCGGCACCGGAGCCCGTCGACAAGCAACTGCGCCGCCTCGCCGCCCCCTTCTTCCAGCGGCACGCCGACTATCCGCAGGAGGCCGACTTCGCCGCCCGCCTGCGCTGGCACCGGGACCTGCACCGCGGCCTGCTCGGCGCCCTGGGCTACACCATCGAGCCACAGGAGCGCGAATGGATCGGCGGCCAGCCGCTGCCC
>PR_CR_10_Liq_1_inCRDRAFT_1000120_pt1 | contig 42783 bp, 35 predicted proteins | sample PRCRCaboRojoPR_3_FD_10241 | JGI IMG/M metagenome (IMG submission 10241) | reverse complement strand
ACTACGATTATAAACCATAATGTTGGAAGTTTTGATATCGGATTGGATAACTTGGAGACTGGAGACTCCATTACTGTGAGTGAAGAGGTCTGGAGAGTATGACTTCGGGTCTAAAGTTGAGTTTAGAAGAACTGGGAGGGAAGTTAGCCATGAAAAATTCACTGTGCAGACACATAAGAAGTTACCTTAGCTATTCTAACGACGAAGTTTGATTTCATGTGCAAGAGGACCAAGTTTCTGACGCAGAAAGAAGTCATACAACTGAAATAGTATAATAGATGGAATTCTTGACTCGGGAATGCTACTAAATCCAAAACGTATGCCAATACTTTGTCCAAGTGGTTTTTCTTTAATCAATAGCTAATTAGAAGTACGTCTTTCAATTAGAAATTGCTCAGCGGTTCTAGCACTATACTCGTATGTGTGCGGTAACGTGATAACGTGGTGAAGGTTCAAGAGCTTTGAGGTGTCTATGGAGTAATTTCAATTTAATACATCTGTAAATGGGGGTCATGTCTTGATTTAAGAACCGTTAATTAAGCTTTTGGATTAGCTGCTGCATTAAAGCCTCTAATCTTTCAATTGTTTGCTTGTTTGATAGAGCAATCTCCTTGACTTCTTGGATTGCTTGCTTGTTGGCTTCTATAGCTCTAGAGTTGGCTTCAAGGTTGTTCCAGATATTCTCAATCGCTCTGGAGTTAGCCAGAGTAGTTCTTGAGATGTTAAAGATTTCTGAACTTAGTGTGCCTTCTTTAGTGACTTCCAGAGTCATATTTTTTATTTCTTCAGACGAAACTTTCCTTGAAGAACTTGGTTTTTGTGGAGACTCAGGGTGTGTGTTGTCTTGCATTTACTATACACCTAACTGATTGGGGCTAAAGACTTAGCAACGCGCCATTTAATAAAATGTATCTTTTAAGTAAACACTTCAACACGCAGCTGGATACTCTAGGGAAGTTGGAGTTACTAAGATCATAGTTCTTTAAGAAGAAAGAAGCCAGCTGGCATGGAACAGTCTAGTACTGAGCATTATGCTAGTTGCTTTAGATAAGTTAGATTTCTTGATCTAAATTTTAGATATAAGCTTTATGTTCGAAGCCTCTCTAAATAGCACAGCCTGAACAATTAAAGTCGAAGTTTTATCCTAAAATGCAAAAAAAAGACTTAACTTAGTGAGTTCTTGTACCTACTTTTTAGGATTCAATAGTAGTAATTGAGCGATTCCTTTGGCTATTAGTTTATTGTAAGCTTTGCTTCGTCATAGGCTGTTAGTGCAGAGACAAAGCTTTCCTCGAGAAAAGACTGATACCGTAATAGTGCAAAGCACCGGAAGAAATCAAGTATACCTCAGTTCCCTTTTAACTTGGAAGACAACAAAAAGTCTTCTGAGAAACCTAATTAACCACAGTTTTGACTTAGATTCTCCGAATCTACCAAACAAGAAAAGGGTGGAATCGAGGCGAATGTAACTAGATCCAGCAGCGAAAGCTCCACAGTTCAAAAGTGGGAACAGTACTCAACAAGCAAAAACTATAAAAGAGGTCGTCATCCTTTCTGCCTTTCGGGTTCCAGAATAAAAGAAATACCAAGCCAATAACTTAAATCAAATTAACTGACCATATATCATCAGTATGGCCTTGTAGTTGCTGAGCCTGTTCACCTGTAGAGAGGTCCCAAACTCTCACTGAGTTGTCTCCGTAGCCACTTCCAGACACTAAGTACTTGTCATCACTTGATAAACTGACTGAAAGCACTCTTCCAGTGTGTCGTTGTAGTACTCGAATAGTTTTACCAGAAGCGAAGTTCCACACCCTAATGGTTTTGTCTCTACTTCCTGAAACTACAAATCGCTCGTCGCTTGAAATAGCGACTGAATAAACAGCGCTGGTATGTCCTTTAAAGACTTTAACTTGGTTTGAAGTCAGATTCCAGACCCTTACAATGGAATCATCAGCTCCAGAAATAGCGTATAAGTCACTTTTAGAAACCGCCACTGATCTAATACAATCACTGTGGCCTTCGAGAACCCTAATCATTTCTCCAGTAGTTAGACTCCACAGCCTAAGTGTTTTGTCGTAACTACCAGAGACTATAAACTTCTCCTTGTTGGAAATAGCCACTGAATTGACACGACCTTTATGCCCTGTAAAAACTAGAATTTCTTTTTGAGAACATAAACTCCAGACCCTAAGTGTGTTGTCTGCACCTCCGGAAACGATCAATCTACCTATAGCAGAAAGGGCCACAGAAAGTACACTTCCAGTATGTCCCTTGAGAACTTGAGCTATTTTTCCGTTAGCTGCATCCCAGACTCTGATAGTGGAGTCAGCACTACCAGACACCAACACCTGTTTGCCTTGAGGTACAGTGGCTGAGTAGACTCTTCCAGTATGGCCTTCTAGTACCCGTGTTGTACCAGCTCTCCAAATTCTAATAGTTTTGTCACTACTAGTAGATACGACAATAGGTAGGGAAGTGTCTAGGTCTCTTGGTCTCTTAGCTGGAAAGTTTGTTTTTTGTACAGGTCCTTGAATTTCTTGGTGTTTAGGTGTTTTGTTAGTCGAGGTAGCTGATTTGTTGTTGAATTGGTTGGATTTTTTCTTAGCTTCGTTGAGCCGACTAGTGAGAGTAGCGATTTTTTCTTCGAGTGCCTTTTTTTCTTTTTCTTGCGACTCAATGGTTTGGTTGATGAGTTTCTGGAATTCTTCAAATTGATTACCAAAGCCCAATTGTTTCATTAGTTGCTCAAATAGGTTTTTGGTTTGTATTTGTTCGAGATGACTCATTACTGAAGAAACAGTGGAAGGGGACTTAGTTAGGGAACTTCTGAGCTCTTCAAGTAGAGTGGTTTTCTCAAAAGCCACTTTCTCAACTTCTGAGGTGATTAGAGTGCGTAATTGAATTATTTCTTGCTTCTTGAGAGAAACCATTCTTAGTGCCTTGTTCACTTGGTCATATTGGTTCAGGGGAGCAATAGTGTGGCCCCTTTTGGCGTGACCAGCAACTAAGTGGTCACACAAAAGTCGCCCACAGCTGCATTTAGAAATGAGTTGACACCCTGAGGTACAATTGGCTTGCATTATAAATGGAGGTAAGAGGTAGTTAAGTTAGGATATGAAGAAATAAGAGTAATTCGGAGTGCATTAGAAAGTAGTTACTTAAGTGGGTGAAAACACCAGTATGGCCTATATGTTTCCTGAGGACTAGGATTTTTTCCTCAGAAAAGACTAAAAAATTCTTTGAAATGAGTAATGAGAGAACCCAGTTACTGTGAACTATGAAGTTCTTGGTTTTTGCTTGAACTTGTATGTTATTTCTTGAAATGGCAACTGGGAGAACTTCACTAGTCTTTAGAGTGTTTAGTTTGCTCATCAGTAGTAAGACTCGAAACGGATGGCTTTTTCCCTGTTCCTGGGCTTAGGGACAGAGCTTAGGAGCTAGTTAAATAATAAATGTCTGCAAGTGGGTACATCATAAGACTAGCAGAAAGAGCAATTCACATGATAGAAGGAAAAGACGGTGTTAAGTAATAGTTACAAAGACTACTTCAAGGGATTTGTACAAACGATATTGAAAAGTTCACACATTCATCTTCAAAAGCTATTTCAGCTTTGTTTCTAGAACCTAAAGGGAGAATTATGTTTGACTCGATAATCTCAAAGGTGCCCTCTTTTGACGAGAAAGAACCTGCTTTCTTGATTGATGTCCATAGGGATGCTTCAGAGAGTCTGTCGAACCAAATCAAAAAGTTTTCTTTCAGGAAAGAAGTCCAAATGCACGACTTAGAAGGAATTATGGAGGCCTATGCAACTCTAAGTCCTTACTCCTACCCAGAAGAGGAAGAGGGCACAGAACAGAAGTGGGAAGAAATAGGTGAAGAACCTGAAGTTGACCCTGACTTGGGAAGACCTATCAAAGGCTACACAGCTTTTGTTGACCCGCGAACACGGATTTTAGGGGTGCGCACAATAGCTCTAGAAGACTGCATGGAAGTTGAAGATGAAATCAGCAAAGAGTCAAGTGAGTACTACAAAATGCTGAGGATACTAGCAGGAGTCCCAGAAGGCTCTTACACTAAGGGAATGATTCCACACCAACTCAACTTCCAGGCCCTGAACGCAATAGACTTCTCGAAAGGGTGCTATGTAGGACAAGAACTAGTAGCAAGAACTCAGACCCAGGGCCAAGTGAGGACCTTTGCTCTTCCTTTTGCTGTTTGCGAAGAGTTTAAGAACCCCAAAAACCCATCAATGCCAATTGAGTTTGTTGACATGAACTTAGACCTGAACGAGTCCAGAATTTTAGACCAGGACGGAAACGAAGTGGCTGAAGTCCTTGAGAGTTACAAAAACGTCGGAATAGCTAAAGTTAGAGTTCAAAAGGCAGCTGGCAAACAACTGTTTACTTCTACAGGCAAGACTGTTATTTTGTGGTCGCCTCTTTGGCTGCAATTAGACTCTAAAGACATTGGTCAGTAAACCTAGACTTAGTTACTGTTTCATAGCTTAAAGTGGGTTGTTGATGGTTTCTAGTCTTTTATCTAGAGCTCTGAACTCCATACTGAACTCAGTGTTGTATAAAAAGGGTCTCAGGTCATACCTGTTGTCGTCAGAACCAAACCAGGAAAGGTGCAGTGCAGGTGTAATTACAGTTGCTTTGTGACGGTTCCTTGCGTAGAGTGTAAAGAACCTTTTTACTTTTTCTGCAATTTCACTGGGGTTTTTGTCAGTCCACTCGTTAACGCACCTTTCAAACATGCTGAGTGGTCCGCAGTGTTCGGTTTTTCTAAGTCTAGCAAACATGTTGATTTCTGAGTAACTCATTCCTAAGTCTTTTTCGTCCACTTGGTGGTCTTCAAGTGGTCTTAGTTCAGCAGTGGGTTCTGCAGACAAAACTTCCTCAAAGCAGCTTATGTCGTACTTTTGGGAAGACCACTTGAGGAAGTTTTTTAAGTCTAGCTTGGAAATTGCTCCTATGGGGTTGAAGTCGGCACTTGAGTTGTCGTACTTAGTGATGTAGCCAGTTAGGGATTCTTCAAGGTTACTTGAGCCTAAAACAACCAAAAACCCCCGTTTGCCACTCATCCAAGGAATGAGTTGGCCTGCCATGTAACTCATAACCATCCTTATGCGGCCTTGTAAGTTCTGCAAAGCAGCGTCTTCAGTCTCAGTCCCTCCCTGAGACACGAACTTAGGCTCTTCCAGTCCAGTGGCATCTTTCATGGCATGCAAGTAAGCTTCTAGAATTTCGTCTATGTTACCTTCGTAATGCGAGCTGTGCAAAGCCTCAGCTACTCTTTTTGCTCTTTGTTTGCTCTCGGGAAAACTATACTTAGTTTCCAAAAAGAAAGTGTGAAGAACTTCCTGCATCATTTCGCAGTAGTTTTCAGGCACTTTCCCAAATATGCGTGTGAGGTCTGTGCGCATTACTTCGTGGTTGAAGCCCGAAAGTCCGTGGTAAGTTTGTAAAACGTGACGGCACATAATCTGTACAATCATAGCAACTGAAGTGGAGTCAGAACCTCCAGAAATCGGCAAAAAAAAACCAGTTGCTCCCGACCTTCTTAGGTAGTCCCAGAGGTAACTGGCTGCAGCATAAGCAATTTGCTCTGGCTTGCTCAGGGGCCTGACTTCGTGGGGGATCTCAGAAGACTCTACGTCACTAACCAACAACCTGAAACCCTGAACATGAACTAGTGGGTAAACTTCCCCCACAAGGTCTCTGGCCTGCATGTTTCTAGAAGGAACAGTGTTTCGTTTTGAGTCGATGTCCCCCAAATCCACAGCTGCAGAGGCAATGTCAACTTGCTTGAGGGAAAAGGGCTGGGTTTGGGAAATCATGTTTCCGTTTACAATGACGCAGGAGCCTGCATCGAAGTAACTCCTGTGGCCGTCACACCCTATTTGGTTTGAGTACATATAAACTCCTCCGCACTTCAAAGCTGCGTGTTTCAAGTGGTGGTTTCTGTCGTTCATGGAGTCCATTTGGAAGCTGTTGTTTCCCATGTTCAAAACCAAGTGGGCTCCCATTAAGTACAACTTAGTGCTTGAGGGAATAGGTGAGTCCAGTTCGTCCCAGGTCTCTACTCCTATCAAGTAGCCATCTTCAGTTTTTAAGATGCCGTTTCCGAAAGTCGTAGTTACCTGTCCAGTTACCTCTGAAATGTATGGAGGCAAAGTGTACTCAACTAGTTCTTTTCCTCCGTTCCAGGAAGTAAACCACCTTTTTTCTCTGTTTAGTTTGTCGTCAGCCATCATGAGTTTGGGCTTTATTAGAACTACTCTTCCTGAGTAAACAAAAACTCCACAATTATACACAATTCCTCTGAAGTAAAGAGGCATTCCCACTAAGCACAAAATGTCGTTGTAAGGAGGTATTTGGGTTACTCTGAGGATCTCCAGCAGAACTCTCCAGGAGTGGTAAATAGTATCGGGTTCGCTATTGTGATCCTCAATGCTGAGTCCAGGAATTTCTAGTTGGGACCCGAGTCTCACTTTAGCTTTATGGACTCTTTTGGCCTGGACAATGCTTTCGATGATTCTTTCTTGGTTGCCTGTGAAGTCCAGGACCCATTGGTTCAGAGAACAAGCTGCCAATATAGTGGGCTCCATTTATCTACTTATATACTAACCACGACTGCTTGCAGAAGAAGGAGGACGTGAAGGAAGAGATATTCCTGCTTCACTGAGGGGACCTTCAAGCATTTCTGAGAGTTCAGGCATTTCTTTGGAAATTAGTGCTAAGGCTGAAGTCAAGCACCTGTTTTTCGTCTTCGCAATGCTTAAGGACAAGTGCACGTTTTCTGGAGCTCTCCGGGCTTGTTTAATTGCGCGTTCGAGTTTTTCACGCTGTCCTTCTACGTAGTTGGAAACTTCTTCTTTGGCGTTTTCGAGTTCGTTGATTTGCTTGGTCATGGAGTCGTTTCTGGTCTGCACAGAGATAAGGCGCTTCATGTCTTCGTCGTACTGTTTCTGCAGAGTGCGCAGTTCTTTTTCTTTGCGAGAAAGTTGTTCAGTGGCACTTCGGCACTGGTCTTCCAGGGCTATTTTGTTGTGGACTGCACTGTCGTCTCCTTTGTTGACAAGGTTGTCTCTGAACCGAGAGTTGCGGCCTTTCAAGTGGTCTAGAGTGTTGGAAAGAGCTCGGATTTCCCTTTCGGCTTTTTTGATTTTGCCGTCTAGTTCGTCTCCATAGCGCTGGAGTTCTTCCCTTTCCTGAGCTGCTTTGATGACGTAGTAAGCCTGGGTTCTTTCTTCTCCGTCTTCGTCGTTTGACCTGTTTTTGTAGCAGAAGTTTTCGTACTTAGTTCTTAGGTTCTGGACTTTGCTTTTGCGGTCAGACAACTCCACCATTACTTTGTGCTTTTCTTCTTCAGCTGCGCGTTTTTGGGCACTGAGGGTGTCTTTGTGGACAGAGATTTCTTTTTCGCGTTCTTCCATACTCATTTGGAGTTGGTACTTCCTGTTCTGCACAGAAAACAGTCTGTCAGCTTCTTTGTTGAGTATGTCTTTGAGTTTCTTGATTTCGAGTTTCATGGTGTCGTGCTGGACTAAAACTTCGTCTTTGGATTTCTTTTCCTTTTCTACTTCTTGTTCAATCATCCTTATTTGCAGGTTCATTTCGTCAAAGTTAGTTTTGAGTTTGTTTTCTTCAGACTTCACTTTTTCAATGGTTTTGTCTACCAGTCGCAGGTCGTCACTGAGTTTCTTGACACTTTTGGAAACTTTTTCGTACTGTTGTTCTTTGAGTTGGAGTTCTTCTTCCTTTTCAGTTATTTTTTCTAAGAGTTCTTTGTTTTTGTCAGTGATTTCGACTCCTTTGGCTTCGTCTACTTTCCTCTGCATTGACTGAATTAAGTAGTCAGCATTGTAAAGCAAGGTTTTTTGCCGTTGCTTTTCTTGGTCCTTCTTGTTGATGGCTGACTGAAGGTTCTTCCCTGCAGCCATGGCTCCTTTGATCTCTCCAAGTAAGTTGGCTTCTTGGTTCCTGAGTTCTAGTAGTTTTTGGGTGTTTTTGAAGAGGTCTTCTTTTTGTTCTCTGATTTCTTTTTCAGTGTTGTTTTGCATGGACTGGTACTCTTTAAAGACCTCTTCAGCTCTTTTGGCACTGGCTTCGAGGTTTTCGGTTTGCTGGGACTCAGCAGCTAGTCTTTTGCGTGTTTGTTCGGCTTTTTTCTGGGCTTGTTCAAGTCTTTCTTTGCGCTTGGCAAGTTCTTTGTTGAGGGATATGATTTGGGCACGTTTGCCTGCAAGGTCAGAAGCCAGGGCAGAAAGTTGGTTTCTAGTGATGTCTACGTCTGCACGGAAGCTTTCTAGGTCTTGCCGGGTTTGGATTTCTCTGAGACGTTCAGAAGCAAGTTTGCTTTGGTAAGAAGTGATTTCTCCCTGGTTCCTTTTGTTTTCTGCTTGCAAGTTCTGGAGGTACTTGCTGCGTTGGGCAAGTTTCTCCTGTTTGTCCCTAATTCGAAGACGGTCCCGACTGGCCCTTTCGCCAGCTTCTTGGAGTGCTTGGTCTAGTCTGCGGCAAGCGTTGACTGCGTCTTGGAGTCTTTCGTAGAGTTCGTGTCTTTCAGAATGCATTCTTTTGAATTCCTCAGCTGTTTTGTCCAGTTCGATTTGTTTGGCTTGGGTTTCAGTGGACTCTTTGTCGAGTTCTTCTTGTTTCTTGCGGACTTCCATGGTGAGTTTCTCGATGTGCAGAGTGAGTTCTTTGATTTTGGCTTCGTCAGCTCTGCGGTACTTTTCGAGTGTGAGGTTGTCATCCTCTTTTTGGCGACTGGCAAGTGCCCACTGTTCGAGTTCTTCTTGGTTCCAGTTCATTTCGAGTTTGTACTGGTCTAGTTTTTCGTTTCCTTTGAAGATTTGGTTCTGGACTGAGTTGAGTCTGTCTTGTTGTTCTGCCGCTTGTTCTTCTAACTTTTGTAACTCAGAGTATATCCTGCCAATCTGGCGTTCAGCAAGTTGTTTCAGGTGGTTTTCGCTTTCGATTTCTTTGTTTTCGTTGTCAACTAGGGTTTGGGTGTTTTTTAGCTCTTCAGTTACGTTCCTCAAGTGGTCCCGCAAAATCTTGATTCTCTCGTCAACGTCTTCGATCTCGTCAGCGAACTTGTCGAGGTACTGTTTCTTTTCGCGGATTTCTTGGTTGATTTGCTTGTTGTCGTCGTTTGCGTATTCAGGGAAGTCTTCGTCGGGGTCGTAGCCTCGGTAGTCTTTGCTTTCTGACATTTAAACAGTTGTAAATGGAAATTCCTCAAAAAAGGAAAGCAGAACCTAACAACTGGTGGGAAGAAGATTTAGCTGGACCTAGCTCTAAGTACTGGACTACTTTGGAACACAAAGGAGTCACCTTCCCGCCTCCTTACCAACCACACGGAGTCCCTGTGCTTTACAAAAACGAACCAGTGGTGCTTTCCCCTCAAGAAGAAGAAGTCGCCACTTGGTGGGCTTCTGTAGTGGACACTGAGTGGGAAACCAAAGAAATCTTCAGAAAAAACTTTGAAAAGAACTTTTTAGATCTCTTAGGCAAAAACCACACCATCAAGGACCTCGACAACTGCGACTTCTCCCAAATCAAAGCCCACCTAGAAACCCAACGCGAAGCAAGGAAGAACCGTCCTCAAGAAGAGAAAAAAGCTGAAAGGGAACTTAAACAAAAAAATGACGAAGAAATGGGCTACGCAATTGTGGACGGAGTCAGGGAAAAAGTGTCCAACTTAATGGTGGAGCCCCCTGGACTCTTCAGAGGAAGAGGACAACACCCCAAAGCTGGGTACCTCAAAACCCGCCTTAAGTCCGAAGACATTACTATCAACATAGGCAAGGACAACGTAGTGCCTAAGTGCAGCATTCCAGGACACGCTTGGAAAAACGTAGTCCACAACGACATGGTGACATGGCTTGCTTACTACAAAGACCCAGAACTCAGTTTTTCAAATGTGAAGTATGTTTACTTAGCTGCTTCAAGTAAGTTCAAGGGACTGAGTGACAAACTCAAGTACGAAAAGTCACGGAAACTGAAGTCTTACATCGACGGGATTAGAACAGACTACTTAAACAAAATTAAAAGCGAAAGCAAAATAGAAAAAGAACTAGGCACTGCTTTGTACCTAATTGACAAGTTAGCTTTGAGGGTGGGCAACGAAAAGTCAGAAGAAGAAGCTGACACAGTGGGGTGTTGTTCTTTAAGGGTTGAACACATTTCCTTCGGAAGCAACAACCAAGTCACACTTGACTTTTTAGGAAAAGACTCAATGCGGTACTACAACACAGTGGAAGTAGACCCTGAGGTGTACGAGAACCTACAACTTTTCGTTGAGGGAAAAAACTCGAGTGAAGACTTATTTGAAAGCATCAACACAAGTTCACTTAACGACTACTTGAAAAGTTTCATGGAAGGACTGTCAGCTAAAGTGTTTAGAACTTACAATGCTTCTTTTACTTTGGAACAGCAACTCCAAAAGTACAACTTCGAAGACAAAACTGTTGAAGAAAAAATCCAAAACTACACAGACGCCAACAGAGAAGTAGCTATTTTGTGCAACCATCAAAAGTCCACTCCTAAGAACTTCGAAGTCCAAATTGAGAAAATGCAGGACAAACTTAAAAGTAAATTAGAGTACCTGAACTTCCTAGAAAAACACCTACTTCACTTACAAGAAAAAGGCGAGAAAGTAGACCCTCCTGAAGGCCAGAAACCACCAGCCTCTCAAGAAGCTGCTAGACGAGCCATCACCAGAACCCAAACCACAGTTAAGAACATGGAAATCAAACTCAAAATGAAAGACGAGAACAAGACTGTTGCGTTGGGAACTTCCAAAATAAACTACATGGACCCCAGAATAACTGTTGCCTGGTGCAAACGCAATGAAGTCCCTATAGAAAAAGTTTTTCCCAAAACTCTGAGGGCTAAGTTCATTTGGGCAATGTACGCAGAACCTGAATGGAGTTTTTAGTTAACATCTTTAATAATTAAATGTCTATTGGAGTTCCAATAAAACTACTGCACGAAGCAGAGAACCACGTAGTGACAATAGAACTTAAAACAGGAGAGTTGTACCGGGGGTACTTGGTTGACGCAGAAGACACAATGAACTGCAGACTAGAAACAGTCACAGTGACTTCCAAAGACGGCAAAGTAAAAGTTCTGGAGCAGGTGTACATCAGAGGAGCCCAAATCAGGTTTGTGATAGTGCCTGACATGCTTAAAAATGCACCTATGTTCACCAGGATAAAGCAAACTGCGACGGGAAAGGGAGTTGCAATAACCAGAGGTAGAGGCTTGAGGGGAAGGGCTGGCTTGCTTACAGCTGCACAACGAGGAAAACAGGTTATGATGCCACTTAAACAGGAACTTAGGTTTTAAGATAACACTAGACTAATAATTGTAATGGCGAGAGAAGACTCCTTCAAAGACAAAGCAGGGGAAGAACTTACCAAGCTTCCAAACAGCATAAACGGGCAAGTGTTTTATCTAGACAACTTGACAGATTGCACAGTGTATCTTTTGGACTACTCAGCTCAAATCTACGCGGATAATTGCCGTAACTGCAGTGTTTACATAGGACCCGTTGAAAACTCGTGTTTTATTAGGAATTGCGAAAATAGCAGATTTTCCATAGCTTGTGGGCAGTTCAGAGCTACTGCGTGCAAAGAAACTACAATTTTTCTTTACTCGGCTTCAGACCCACACATTGAAACCTCTTCAAGTTTGAAATTCGGACCTTACAACTTTTCCTACCCACAACAAGACAAGCACTTTAGACTAGCAAGTCTAAACCCTAGTGTGAACAAGTGGAGTACTGTATACGACCACTCTCCCAGTCCTGGGGTTTCCCACTTCTCTTTTTTGGAGGATTCTGAAGTTCCCCAGGAGTCCAAAACCATTTCTGGCTTAGGGGACCCCATCAACCCTACTAAAGCACCTAAAAAAGAGCCCCAGATTTCCAAAGCACCTAACCCCACACCTCCAGAAAGGTTCCAGAGTCCCCAAAATTTCCAAGCACCTGTGGCTTTGCAGGATCCCCAAGAAGTGCCTAAGAGAAAAGAAGAAGAAAACCTCAACCAAAACGAAACCAAGAACTCCCCTGGAAGGGACTTTCAAGAAGTTACAACACTGGAGTTTACTTACAAGTACCCTGGGGGTTACATTGGGCCATTTTACTCTTCGATTCACGAGTTGCCTTTGGAGAAACTCCAACAAACTCTAGCGGAAGTTTCGAGACTAGCCTATCAAGCCAACCTGAAAATAAGGAACCTAGCAGTTAAGGGGTTCTTGATGTTTTTGGGGTTCTTTTTGCTGATGTTGTTGGTGATGGTGCTGAACTTGATTTGCAAGTGGTTTGGGGTTGTATTGGGACTAGGCATTTTAGCACTGATAATTGGTTTAGGAGCGTTTGAAGTGATAGTTTACAAACGAATCAAAAGCATCAACGAGGAAGGCAAGAAACAAATTTCGAAGTTTTTGGAGTGGGAAAACGAGAAGCAATACATCGAGCACTCTGCAACTCTAGAAGCTGACTTGAGGTTTCTGAAGGTTAAGATTAAGAGTAAGTGAGCTGTTAATATTAATATACAGTATGGGATCAAGCTGTTCGTATTGTGGGTGCAACAACAAGGAAGAAAACTCCGGAGAAGAAGTGCTGATCAAAAATGAAACTTTTGAAAAACTTAAAAGTTTAGAAAAGATCAACAGGAACTTACACAACCAAGCAACCAAAATCCAAGCTGTTTGGCGGGGCTACAGACAAAGGAAACATAGTTTGCCGCAAATTAAACATTTAAAAAATGAGGAGTTTGGCCTGAAACTCAGAAATTTAGAAAGCAGTCAGTCCTTGAAACTTGAAAATGGAGCAGTGTACACGGGAGACTTACTTGACGGAGAAAGAGAAGGTTGGGGAGTCCAGGAATGGCCAGACGGAGCTAAGTACGAAGGAGAGTGGAAAAGCGGAAGGGCACAGGGTCAAGGCAAGTTTTGGCACGTAGATGGAGACACTTACGAAGGGTCTTGGGTTGGAGACAAAGCCAACGGAAAAGGAGTGTACTTGCACTACAGCGGAGCTAAGTACGAAGGAGAGTGGCAAAAAGACTACCAACAAGGGTTTGGAGTAGAGACTTGGAGTGACGGGTCCATTTACAAAGGGTTTTACTGCAAAGGCAAGAAGCACGGGTTTGGAGTTTACTACTGGGTGGATGGGTCCTTTTACAGCGGAGAGTGGTTCCACAACAAGATAGAGGGAAAAGGAGTGTGCAGGTGGATGGACGGAAGGAAATACAATGGAGAGTGGGTGAGCAACAGCATGCACGGAAAAGGAGTCTACACTTGGAAAGATGGCCGGCGGTACGAAGGAGACTATAAGCTAGACAAAAAGCACGGAAAGGGAACCTACATTTGGAGTGACGGGAAGAAGTACGAAGGCCAGTGGAAGAACGGGAAGATGCACGGAGAAGGAAGGGTGCTGTACACTGACGGAAGAGTCAAACAAGGGATTTGGAGAGAAGGCAAGAAAGTTAAAGACCTTCCCCCTTCAGTTTAATTTTGTTAGTTTAAGAATTTTGCTAAGTTGTGTGGGTCAAAGTTTTTGAGTTGGAAACGGAAACCAAAGTTAGGGTTTACGCAATTTCTTTTGTTCTTGACTACTAACAGGGCTCTTTCAAAGCTAATTTGGTACTCAGCCATTATGTAAGAAATAATGATGCTTGCACTGCGTGAAATACCAGCTGCACAGTGCACGAGTACTTTTTTCCCGTGTTTTCTGTTTTCGTGGATGAACTTAATGGCACCAGGGGTGTGCTTGCTTAAGTTAGCAGAAGTTAAGTCGGTAAGTGGCACAAAGTAATAATCGAACTTAGGGTAGATTTTAGAAAGCTTTTTGGACTCTAAACACTGAACAATGCACTGAATACCAACTTCTTGCAGCAAGTTTAAGTCCTCTGCTGCAGTTTTATTTCCTAGGTACAGGTTTTCTTCTATTTCGTGTATCGGGACAAGACTTTCATTTACTAATTCTTCTATCTCCATTTTATTAGGTGTGGGTTATGGTAGTGCCCAGTACACTTAAAAACTGGGCAAGCCAGGCTGGGTGTCCAGGCCAAGCAACTGCAGTGCAGAGGTTTCCGTCAGTTATTGCTGTGTTCGGAGAGCAGTCTTCATATGTAGCCCCAGCAAGTCTTATTTCCGGAGCACACGCCATATAGCCAGTCACGCGTTTGCCTTTAAGAACGTCAGCTGTTGCAAGTATTTGCAAGCCGTGGCAAATCGAAGCAATTGGTTTGTTTGCTTCAGAAAAGTGCTTGACTACTTCAATGACTTTTTGGTTCAAGCGCAGGTATTCTGGTGCTCTGCCTCCAGGGAGCACTAAAGCATGGTACTCGTTCACGTTTAAGTCTTCAAAGTTTGCGTTTACAGTAAATCCGTGTCCGGGTTTTTCTGAGTAAGTTTGGTGGCCTTCGAAGTCGTGCACAGCTGTAGCTATTTTTTCTCCGGAGTTCTTGCCTGGACAAACAGCATGCACTGTGTGGCCGACGGCTTGGAGGGTTTGGAAAGGCACCATGACTTCGTAGTCTTCGACGAAGTCCCCAACGATCATCAGAATTCTCTTTCCTTCTGCCATGTTTTTACCAGGTGGTACTTACTAACAACTTAACTAAAATCTGAAGCTTTTAGCAACTTTATTTCGTTCTAGTTCCTCTTGGGTTTTGTTAATGAGTTGATGGAGAGGTCCGTACTTCTCTAAGTCTTCTAAGTTCCAAGTCTTTTCTTGCTCTTCTTGCATGTACTTTTCAGCCATTTGGGTGAGCATTTCGGAACAAAACTCCTCTGGGTTGAACCTAGTGCCTTCGATTTTCCTGATGATTTCTTGGTCTTCAGGTTCCATAATCTCTGGGTAAATTTTGCCTTCGTACTTTCGGTAGAGTCTTTCTATTTCAGTGAAGTTGTACTTAAATTCTTTTTTGTAGCAAAGTATCACGAACTTACGCCCTTCTTCGTCGACTTCCCAGTCTGCTTTGACTTCAGGGAACTTGCTTTTGATTTCGGCCACATGTGCTTCAACGTCTCCTTCGTACTCATAAGTTTTGGTGTAGCTCTGGTTGGTTTTAGAAAGTAAGTCTGCTGTAGCGGACTGGTTCATTTCGTTTTGCTTTTCAAAGTACTCAACAGGATTCTCTATTTTGTTGAGTGCTGCAATTTCAGGGTCGTTTTCAAGTTCTTGTGTGAATTCAGCTTCTAATTCGGAGTCTGTGAAGTAGGCTAGTTTTTTCCCCAAAAGTGAGAATTCTTCCAATTCATCATTTGGATTGAAGTCAGCTTCAGGTTCTTTCTGGGACTTGATTGGAGCTTTCTTGAGTCCTGTGACGAAGGCCCTCAGGTCTTTTTCGATTTGTTTTTTTCTGCGTTCTTCTTCAGTGAGTTCTTTGGTCTGAGGAACTTTCTTGTAGTTGAACTGGGGTTTGAAGAAGTACCTAGGTTCCTTTTGGTCTCCAATGCGTTTCAGAGAAAGGAACTCGGGGTTTTCTTTGAGTTCACTAGGCAAGGCTTCGTGGAAAAACTCCTCTACTTCCATGAGTCTTTCTTGGACTTCATACTTGTCAGTTATTTTGGGCCATAGTTTCTTGGGAGGTATTTGCCTGGGCCCAGCTTCTTCAGGAGTTTGGTTGACTTTTTGGATGGCTTCGTTGTGCAAAGGTAGGTCTGTTTCACTCAGCAGGTAGTTCTCCTTGAGTTTTTTGGTGATCTGGAAGCGTTTGTCGTTGAGTCTTCCAAGTCCCCAGTCGAAGTTGTCTTTGGTTTCCTCAGGGATGGCAAACAACTCGTCGTCGCTGCTGATGATTTCAGTCCGCTTGTAGGTTTCGGGGTTTTCTATGACCTCTTCTCTGCGTTTTCCTGCGAATTTGTCCATGTTGCGGACAGCAAGTTCGACGTTTTGTTTTTCTTCGTAGTCGTAAACCTTCTTGGAAACCACAGGGTCAACTTCTTGGTCCTCTCCGAAGTAATACAGTTGATAAGGCAGTTGTTTTTCGATTTTGGTTTCGAACTTCAGTTGGTGGTGCTTCATAAGTGCCTCTGCCTTTTCCACACTTGTTCCTATCCTTTCTTTGTCTCGGTAAAGTTCCTTAAAAAAGGCTTCGCACAAAGGCTTTAAGGAGTAAAAGTGCGGTGGGATGTTTCGGTCAAACACTGAAACTATGTCTTTAGTCCCCTGGTCAAAAAACGCACTGAATACTATGGCTCTTTCTGCTTCTTTGCGTGTTGCGTAAGTTATGTACGCGTAGCCTTTGGACTTGAAGTAGGTGTTCACGAAGTTAATTGCGTCAACCTTCAGTAGTTTTATGATGTTTTCCAGGTAACTAAGTTCCACTTCACTCGTAGACTTTCCTACTAAAGAGTTGAACTGGCTTTCAAACAACTTTTCGTACTCAGAAACTTCGTGTTTAAAGAAGTTCTTGGCTTCCCGCACAGAAGTCCACAAGTCGTGAGTCCTTTCGAAGATCTCATGAATTTTTCTGGAGTCTTTTGTGCCAGAACACAGAGCCCTCAGTTCTTTAACCTCGTCTAACACGTAGAGTCTGAAGTTGTTTAGCAAAGAGTCACTCACGTAGCCTCCGAAGTTGTCAGGCTTTTCTTTGCGTTTGCTGAACTTCATCAAGGAAGCAGGAATGGTTTTTTCAGAATCTATCCAAATAGGGACTTGGTCGTAGTCTCTTGGAAGGTGCAAAGACATGATGTCCCCTGCAATTTGGAACTGAGAAGCTATTTGTTCTTCGTTCCAGTCAGGGTTCATAAGAAAAGCGACTATTTTCCTGGAGTCAAAACCCCCTGCTAGCTCGGGACTTTCCTGAACGAATTCTTTGATAGTCTAAGTGGCTTTTACCTTCAGGTAGATTTTTCTGTTTTCAAAGGGCTTTTTGTTGAGTGTCAGGGCTTCTTGGATTTGGTATTCTGAGCGGAACTTAACTACTGCGTAGGCAGGGTCTCCTCTGTAATTATTGAAGAGTGAAATGTCTTGGGAATTAAAGTAGTTCGCAAGTTTTTCCTTTAGGTTGTCTACTTTGGGCAGATGCCTCACAACTACACCTATCTCTTCAGGTTTCAACCTGGACGCGCTTTCGGCATCTGAAGAAGAAACATATCCGCTAATCCATCTTTGGGCTCTCCTTATTCCCTTTAACATTTATTATGACTTAGCAAAGCTGTGCGAGTTCCATAAATTTAAATAAGTCAGATGACAGAGTATGACGAAACTAAAGCTCGGGAGTTCTGGGCTCAAAAAAAGTCAGAGACCCTCCAAGAAGCTGGATTCAAACCCACAGTCACTTCTACCCACTTTGCTCCGCAAGACGAAACCGGCAACTTAGCTCCTTCTCTCTCGAATGAACAGGCGCGTGAATTCTGGAGCCAAGAAAAAGCCAAAACTTTCGGAGAAACCCGGGCTCCAGACCAGTCCTTCCAAAAAACTTCAAGCAAGTTCGCTGCATCCTCCAAAAAGTTCCCTCCCAACAAGAGGTTCACGAAACTCTCGGAAAAAGAAAAGGCTGAAGCGTACTTTGACTTGTACGACACAAACCTCGAGTTGAAAAAAAACCATTCTAAGTTAGAAAGCGAAATCAAAACCCTCAAAACCGCCCTCAACAGAGTCAGCAACGAAGTCAAATACGAAAGGTCCATGGCTGAAAGTCTTACTGGAGCTGACTTCAAAAGTAGATTCATTGAAGGCACTGACTCCCAAGTCAAGCAAGAAAACCAAAAACTAAAACAAGAAATCAAAACTCTGAAAAACCTAGCCTCCAAGGGCCGTCAAAAAGCCCAGAAGTCAAACGTAGGTCCTTACTTGAGGAAACACAAAATGCAACCAGAAGTCATGACTGACGAAGTGAAATACGAAATATACAAAAAAGGAATCCCTAAGTCCCAAACAGTCCAGTCTGACGTAACTGTAGCAGACGTAACTCAGCTGCGCATGAGCAACTCTTCACTGCAAACTATGGTTGAGGACCTCCAGAGTCAACTCAAGGAAGAAAGGACCCACCACCAACAAGCCAAAACCAGAGTGATGGAACTAGAGTCAGAACTGAGGATCCACAAGATGAACGAAGGTTCTTCAGAACTGCAACAAAGAAACCAAGAACTTTTGGAAGAAAACAAACGTCTAGAAATCCAACTCAGAGAAGCCCTCAGGTCGCCTTTTGGACAGCCAACCAGCAGGTCTTACCTACAAACTGAACTGGACAAAAAAGTCAACAGCTTAGAAGACGCCAAAAAGCGAATTAACGAACTAGAGTCCAGAATAGGTTCACTGCAGGAAGAAGTGCGTTCCTTGACAATAGAAAAAGAGTCACTTACTGAAGAAAACCTGCGCCTCAAAGTGCGTTTGGAAGAAAAGAACAGAATGATGACTGACTTCGAAGACCAGATGAAAACCCTTGGAGGCCGGGACGCAGATTCTTTCTTAAAAGCTTTAGGAATGATGAAGTTGCGTGGCGAAACTCCTGCTTGGTGCAAAATGGACTTTTTGGAAAGGTACGAAGACAGCTCAGACCCCAACAAAGAAGTTGAGCGTCTTAAGATCGAAAAAGGCGAGTTGGCAGCTGAGTTGGAAAAAGTCCAAAACTTAATGACTCTTAAAAACGAAATGGAAAAAGAAAGAGAAGCCATTTACAAAAGCGAAGTAGAACAGTACAAAATGCAACTTAAGGCTGCCCAACAACGCACTCAAGAACTTGCCCGACTGGCTGACTTCAGAGCTAACAGGGTTCTGCAACTCGAAAGGAACCAAAGACTCAACACTTATGACGAAGCAAACAGAATAACTGCTACTGCTACTTCTGTGAACGTAGCTTCATTCGAGAACTCTGCTCCTGAGTTCATTGAAGGCGGAACAGAAGTGGACTCTGGAGAAAACATACTGGATTTGTGGATTGGAGAAGGGGAGTTTTACCAGTACTCCCTTGAAAGCATTCTTAAAAGCCTGGTGCTTAGTGAAAGCAGCATGGTGTCCTTTTTGACTATAGATTTTTTCAAGCACGAAACACAAAGCACTTCTCTAGCTGAGGGTCTGAATCCTAACTACAACATCCACATTAGTTTCAAGGTCACTGCAGACGACTACTTTCTGCGCTTCCTCGAAAACGGGTCAGTTAAGTTGGAGGCCCACGCTATGAAAGGGGACTCCCATATCACTTTTGCAAAAGCTGAGGTTCCTTTGAAAGAGTTAGTTAACAGGCCCTCTGCTGTTTCAGAAGCCAACACACGCACTGCTGTAGTGGAGTCTGCTGCTAGTTTTGTTTCTTACTTCGACAACAAAAGTTCACTAGGGATCTTTAGGTACAAACTGAGAATGAGGTACCCTCTTAAGGAGGCCCTTAGGTGGTACAGAGAAAAACAAGAAGTAGTTGAACTAACTCATCCCCAGCAGTACGCTTTGCAAACTGTTTACAGTCAAGAAACTCCTAAACAAAGAACTTTAGTTGTGAACGTCTTTAGGTGCATTGGTCTGACTGGTCCGGTGTACCCTGGACACATGCGTCCTTTTGTGTTCTTCCAGTTTTTTGACTTTGAAGAAAGTTATACCAGAGGAGCTGTAGGTGCTGACCCTGTTTACGACGAAAGCTTCAAGTTCGAAGTTTCTTTGTCAGACGAAGTGAAGAGGTACTTAGACAAGGAAGCACTGGAGTTCATAGTTTTTGATGACAACGCACCTGTCAGGCAAGGAGGAGTTGACTCTCTAGGAAGTGCAAGGGTGCCTTTAAGTAGCTTGCTACTCGACACTGCAGCTGAGGGAACTTACCCGCTTTTTGCTGAAGACGGACGTGAAACTGGAGCTATTTCTTTGAGAGTGGGGTGGCGTGACTCAGCAGTGGACAACTACGGCTATGGAACTCCGCTGACACAGGTTTGGGAAGAAGACGCCTACGAAAGAATAGCTTCTGGATTGCGAGACCGAGGACTGGATCTTAAAACTGCATTTAACATATTTGACCAGGACCAAGACGGAATAATTTCTCCACAGGAGTTCAGGAACACTCTTTTGATAACTTTGCGGATGCCTCTGAGTGAGCAAGAAATCCAGTTACTGATAAATGCCTGTGAGTTGCTGGACGGAGGAATCACAAAGTCGGTTTTCCGAAAGAAGTTAGGAAAGTTCTTGTATAAAGGAACTGAAGTTTCTGAAGCTTGGGAAAGTAAAGCACTTGAGTCCATTAAAAACAGGGTAAAGGAAAAGGGACTTTCTTCCTGGCAAACTTTCCAAGCTTTCGACCTGGACAAAGACGGAATCATCAAACCCCAAGAGTTCAAAAAGACTCTGCACATCATGCAGTTGGGCTTTTCAGAAGCTGAAATAAACAAACTTTACAAGTACTTCGACCCCCAAAACACAGGCAGAATAGACTACAGAAGTTTTTGTGAGCGACTCCAAAGTTCTCCGCAAGAGGAGTCCCAAGGCGTGCTAACCAAAGTAGGGAACCTTATTAAGGAGTCGCGAATGTCACTTTTAGATGCTTTTAGGGTGTTTGACGAAAACCTGGACGGCAAAATATCCAGCTTGGAGTTCACTAAGGTGTTTCAGATGATGAAGTTAGGTCTTTCAGATGACGAAATTCAGAGTCTGTGGAACAGTGTAGAAAAGGACTCAAACGGGTACTTAGAGTACCAAGTTTTTTGCACAATGTTCCAAAGCACCCCAGAAGACAAAAGGTCCCTGAAAGAACTGAGACAACACATCCACTCTATGGTCTATAGCAACAACATCAACGTGGCAGGTGTATTTTCCTCCTTCGACAAGAACATGAGTGGCTACTTAAACAGAAACGAGTTCAGAGAAGCCATTGAGTCACTAAGAGTCAACCTAAACACTTACGAAATAGAAACCTTGTTGGGGGTTGCCGACATTAACAAGGACGGGAAAATAAGTATTCAGGAATTTGTGGAATTGATTGAGCCTTCACAGCACATTGAGAGAGTTTTCAGAAAGTTGCTTAGGACCTGCGGAGTTTCGATCCAGGACCTCTACAACATGATTGACTCCAACCAAGACGGATTCATCACAAAAGAAGAGTTCAATAAACTCATGAAGGGATTCAGCATACCTCTTACTTCCAGCGAAACCAACAAGCTGTTCCAAATGCTTGACTCCAACAAAGACGGCAGACTGAACATCAGGGAGTTCCTAAGTGGACTAGAAAGAAAACCAGAACAGCCTAGAGAGTACCCTAGAGAGGAAAAACCACGGACTGAAGAAACCAAGGACGTTCTCAAAGACGTTGTGCAAGCAATAGTTGACTCCAGAATCAACCTCCACGATGCTTTTAAAACTTTTGACAAAAACGACAACGGCTACATTTCTAGGTACGAATTCACAAGAGTTTTCCAAGACATGAAACTTGGTTTAAGCATGGAACAGATAGAGTCTATTCGCAGAAGACTAGACACTTCAGGGGACGAAAGAATCTCTTACCAAGAATTCAAAAACCTGTTCCAGTCCTATGGAGTTGAAGTGAAGCCCTCAGCAACTCACAAAAAACTAAGAACAGTTCCTGAGTTAGTGGACGCTTTGGAAGACTACATGCAGAATCACCGCGTTAGTTTGGTGAACTTCTACACTAACGTTTTTGACAAAAACAGAGACAACTGGATTTCTAGGGAAGAACTCAAAAGGGGCTTCAACAGAGTAGTTCTGAATCCACTCACAGAAAGTGAAATTAACGAACTGATCAAGGAACTGTGTCCTCAAGGACAAACCAGAGTCAACTTCAACATGATCAGGGACTTAGTCAGCAGGTTCTCCAAAAAGTCTCCCTTGCACTCCTTAGAAAGTTCCCGCATCCAAGTAATGCAAAGCAACGAGTCCCTAGAAAAGTCATTGCGGGACTCAAGAACTTTTAAGTAATACCATATCTACATTTTCAAGTTTAAAGGGTTTATTGAAAACTGAAGGACTTTAGGTTCGTTGTTTGAAGCCAAAATAGTGCCCTTGAAAATAGTCATTGTTTGGAAAGGCCTTAGTTGAGGATGCGACCACTTGTCCTCTAACGAGCCGCTTTGAGAAAACTGGAAAATGTTCCCGTCTTTTCCACAGGAAAGAACACTGTTTTCGTAAAACTTCACAGACTCCACTGCTTGCTGGTGGGCTTGGAGTTTCTGCAACTTCTTCAAGTGCCTTAAGTCCCAAAGCTTTATGTGGCACCCTTGGTTGTCGAATCCTCTGTGGCCAGTAACTAAGTAGTTGTCCTTCACATCACAACAAGTAGCAAAGTTCCCGCCACTTGCAATGGAGTTTTGGACTTGGGGTTTTCCGTCTCTGATATCCCAGACTCTGATTTTAAGGTCTTCGCTCGTTTGCACAAAGGTATTTTCACTGATAAACTTTAAACTCGTAACTACATTCCAGTTAATAGTACTTTTGGAAACTTCTGAGCACTTATTTAAGTCCCAAACCCTTACACTCCAGTCAGAACTCCCAGATACTGTATAGTTGCCTTTGCTGTCCAAAGCATTTAGTGGCCTTTCATGGCCTTTGAGGAGAGCAAAGGGGGTTCCTGAGTGGTTAGTGACTTCGATGTTTCTGCCTCCTGACAAAACGAGTCCTTGAGTAGTGTGTAGAGATTTGACTCTTTCTTGAGTAGTCCAGGAATTTATGATCTCGAAATTTTTGTAGGTGGATACAAGGCTTTCTTGACTCAGAAACCACATGTCTAAGTCCTCACAAGCTTCGATTCCCGAAATAAAGTCTTCGTTGGGCAAACTTATTCCTTCACTGTTTAGTTGTGGAGTAGTGCCTTCGTTGTACTTGTTGGCTTTGCGCTTGAAAGGTAAGCAGTTTCCCATAATAAAATGAAGGACTACACAAAAAAACCAAGCAGCAAGTCCTCAGAAAAGTTTGCTGAAAGGTACATACCTAACCGTGCTTCTTCCAACCTAGAAACGGGCTTTGAGAAGCTAAAGGACTACAAATTACTCAACTACGCTGGCGAACTTGAGAATGATTCGAAACTGTTCCTGTCACTGTTGCAGAACCAAATGTTCAGTGAAAAAAACACTCCCTCTAACAATATTCTCAAGTACTCCCACTCAGCTCCTGACAAAGAAAACTCCACCAAGATTGGTTTTTCTTCCCAAGACTTCTACTCCTTGGCACCCCACAGAAGGATTTCCAAAACTCCTTACAAAGTGCTGGACGCACCTTCTCTGCAGGACGACTTCTACTTAAACTTAGTGGACTGGTCGCCAAGCAACTTACTTGGTGTGGGGTTGGGTTCCTGTGTTTACATCTGGGATGCATCTACTTCCAAAGTCCAAAAACTTTGCGACATCGGACAAACTGACTCTGTTACTAGCGTTACTTGGTCACCCCAAGACCCCTTAGTCACAGTAGGCACAAACAAAGGGACTGTTCTTTTATTTGACGCACACGAGTCTAAACTTTTAAGGTGTTTCTCCGGACACACTTCGAGAGTAGGAGCTATTGCTTGGAACTCTAGGTTCTTTTCAAGTGCATCTAGAGACAGACACATCCTTCACAGAGACCTCAGATCCCACAGGGATTACTTTTCTAGACTTTACGGACATAAACAAGAGGTTTGTGGTCTTTCATGGTCTTTTGACGAAACCCAACTAGTTTCAGGGGGCAACGATAACAAAGTGATGGTATGGAACCGTCACTTCAACTCCCCAACTGCTAAGTTCGGAGCCCACAAAGCTGCTGTAAAGGCTTTGGCCTGGTCTCCTCACCAGCACGGACTCCTTGTAACGGGTGGAGGCACTGCTGACCGAACCATAAAGTTTTGGAACACCCTGACCAATGACTTGCTTACTAGCGTAGCAACTGACTCCCAGGTGTGCAACTTAATGTTTTCGAAAACTACCACTGACTTGGTTTCTACCCACGGTTACTCGAAAAACGAAGTGGTCGTTTGGCAGAACCCAGGAATGACTAAGCGCACCACACTCAGTGGGCATGCGAGCAGAGTGCTTTACTTGGCTATGAGTCCAGACGGACAAGACATTGTGACGGGAGCTGGCGACGAGACTTTAAGGTTTTGGAGGGCATTTCCCTCTGTCCAGTTTGGCAATTCACTGATAAATCAGTTGCAACCTACTTTTACTGAATTAAGATAATTAACTGCATTAGTAACCTAATTCCCTTCCGTACTTGCGTATTTCTTCGTTCCTCAAGTTAAACATCAAAATCACAGAGGGGAAAATAACTAAAAAGAACCCCTTGAGCACCATAAGTGTTCCTTCGAAACTACTTAGGTTCTGCATAGCTATTTCGAGTCCTGCGATTCCGAAGGAAAAACCCACTAGGTTAGCAATTATCATGAGTATCACGTAAAAGCCACCTGCAAACACACTTAAGTAAAAGTACAGGTAAGTGTTTCTGAAGTTTTCGAACTTCTTTTGGTTGAAGTACCGCTTCACTAGAACTTCAGGCATGATGAAGATGCACATTCCCCAGCCCCAAGCAAGCAAGTTCAAACTCAAGTCATGCCAAAGTGCCACGAACCCAAACACAACCCAAATGTTGAATATTTTGTACTTAGAACCTCCCAAAGGAACAAACAAGTACCTAATCAGCCACTGGTTGAAGCCTCTGTGCCACATCCTCCAGAAGCCCTCGAAGCAGTAGTTGTTGGACATGCATCTTCCCATGTTTTCTGGGCTTTCAATTCCGTCCAGCAAAGCCCAAATCCTGAAGTACCTCCAAATCACCAAAAACTTCAGCCAAATCCACTTAAGGATGAAGTAAGCTGCCATAACCAACTCGTAAGCCCCAAACTCTTCCCAAATGTCTCTGTTGTGTTTGTTGTTAGCAATGGTGGGGAAGTACAAGTTGTGTATGAACCACTCCAGCAAAAAGAAACAAACACAGAACCTAAAGATGTAAACTCCTAGTCTTTTGGTGTCAAAGGTCTTCTGAGGCCGTTGCACCTGCGAAATCCAGGCGTTGTAGCAGGTGGTGGGTCCTGCTAAGTACAAAGGGGGGTAAAAGAAGTAAGCTGCAAAGCTCAACAAACTGTAGTGGTTTGAGTGCTCTTCTGTTCTTAGTTTGAGGCAGTCTATTTCTTCTGTGCACTCGATACACTTAGTCATGTGCTTTTCTTTGGTGTCTTTAATCACATTAAGGGTCTTCCAGTGGTAGTCAATTGCAAAACTCACAACCTTCAGCATGCACATGTTGGTGACTCTGTGCCACTTCATTTCGACCGGAACTCTGTCCAGGAACTCCAAACTTCTTGAAACCTGTCCGAACTGGTACCCGTTGTAGTACTCAGTTACAAGTAAAAACCCCAAGTTGAGCACCCAAACAACCAAGGGAAAGAACTTCTGGCCTCTTAAGTTTTCTGCCAGCAAGTAGTTAGCAACTACCATTCCTAACAAAAACAAAACTCCAGGGCCGTGCAAGTAAAACCCAAAGCCTAGTCCGAAAACTAAGTAGTAGTAAAGTTGGGACTTCAGGTCTGGCTTGTTTCTTACAAGGAACTTCCTCAAAGCCACAAAAGTAACTGCTACAAACGTAAGCAAAACAAAACCACTTCTGAAAGAGTTGAGTTGCCCGTCGTTCAAGTCAGCGTACCTTTCGCCCCAAAAAGTGGGCTTGAGTCCTCTAATTCTGTATTTATCAGCTATTGAGTCTGACAAGTAACTTGCTTGGATTGTGAGGTAAGTCATGATCGCCGTGATACTTGCTCCCAAAAACCACCTTTCGTACTGCCTGAGTTTAGTGTTTTCCTCAGTGTTAGAAGCACCAGGACTCACAAACATTTATAAAAATGGACCGATGTTTCTGGGATGCTAGTTTGCAGTCCAGCGGCACACTTAGACCAAGGAAAAGGACCCTTACTTTACAAACACAGTTCCAAAGGAATTACTCTAGGTCCAACACCACCCCCGCGAGCTTGCTACCTAAAGCCAACCTAAGTGTTGGTTTTCCTAAGTCAAACAAAACTAGTGCACTCGGTAAACTTTTTGTAACAGACTTACCAGGTGCAAGTGACTTATGCAGTTTACGCGAAAACGAAATAAACTCGATTCTAACAGTTGGTGAAAAGAAACCTCTGCGCTTTGCTGCAGTGAAGGGCGGGTACAGGTTTCTGAGTTTGCAGGGGGACTTGCTTGAAGCAATAAAGGAGTCCTACAAGTTCCTGAAACTAAAACTAACTCAAGGCAACGTTTTGGTGAATTGTTGCTGCGGAAACCAAGCCTGTGCTATTGCAATAGCTTTTTTGATTCTCCACTTCAATATTGACTACCCTGAAGCCCACCAACTAGTTAAAGACTCGAGAGAAAGCTGCAGTATACTCAGTTGCTTCCGAAGCCTACTAACTCGACTTAGAGTAATGCATATAAATTAAAACATATTAGCAGCAATCCAAGTAGTCAGAAAAGAAGGCTTAAGAAGGCGTACTCCTAAGGAAGTGGGCAGTTTGGGGAAGACTTCGTTTAAGAAGTAGTAAGTGTGAGCTACTCCCATGCCAAGCAAAAGGGGCTTCTTAAAGACCCCAAACAAAAGGTAAACATAAGGCAAAGCACTGCAGGGAACCCTTACTACTGGCATAAACAAGAACCCGAAATAACTTTCTTGTTGTTTTTTGCTGAGCAAGTAAACTGTGCACATCAAAAGGGACTCAGAAAGAAAAGAAACTCCAAACCAAGGAGCCAACAGCACTAAAAATGAACAACAAAAAAGTATAAAGTTCAAAAATTCAGAAGTTACTCCTTCGAAGATTGCCATTTCTAGTGTTTTGCTGTTTTGGAAAAGCAACCCGATTCCTAGCAAAGTGAATATGTTTAGTTCTCCCATGTACGTAAAGGCCGTAAGTGCCCTCCAGAGTTGGTAGTGGCCCACAACTAAGTTATAGTCCAAAAACAAGTCTTCTTTGTCTACCAACTTAAAAAAACAAAGGCTTGAGGTAGCAACTGCTGAAAAACACAAACACTTTGTAACTGGGGGAATGTGGCCTAGTATTTCTTCCATAATATTATAAATGCTTATGTACAAACTCTTCCCGGTCTAAATGTGCCTGCTGCAGTATTCTCTTTTTTTCGGCTTCTTGAGCTTTAAACTTGTTTTTGATGTCTTGCAAGTGTTTTTGGTGTCTTTGCTTTTCAGCTTCTTCAAAGTCAACTTTGAGTTCCGACAGGGCTGAATTACAGTCGCTCAGAACTCCGGGCAAACTTCCAAAAGCCTCTGGGTATAGTTCCAACTTTTCAGGCCCTAGGTCTGTGTACCCTATTTGCTTCAGAAGAGGAAGCACTCCTTTTAGACTCAGCAGCTTTGAAGAGACTGCTTTGTTGGACTTGAGTATGCACCTGTACTTTTTTTCGTTTGGAAAGTTAACGATGTTTTGCAGAAGCTTCGAAAGAACCTCTAGTCCAGCAATGGTTTTTTCTTGGGAATTAAGCTTTGCAAGGTCTAAGAACAAATTCTGCATTTTTAGGTTAATTTAAAGTTGGTAGATAACTGGGTGTGGAAACAAGTCGTAAATAGTAGTTTTCTTCCGGGGTCTTTCGAGGTGGTACTTTTCCAAGTTCAGTTTGGGCGGCAGTCGTTTGTTGAAGAACCAGCCCAAACTCATCATCAAGTTAGCTACAAAAATCATTCCTAAGGATTCTAGAGTAAAGCCTGCAACGTACTGTCCGTAAAATATAAACATTTCAGTCATAGACAACTCTTGTTCGCAAGTTCCGTTTTCCTCACAGTAAATGTCTTCCATAATCCACACCATGAAAATAACGTTCATGACCATAGTGCACCCTTGGAACAACAAACTAGCCCACCTAATCAAAGCGTGCTCCTTTGCAAAGAACCCAAAAAGCCCTACTGCAAATTCACTTATCATTTTGTAGTAGAAAGTAAGTGAACTAGCCCAAGGCATTATTACAAACACGTTCAGAACCTGAAGCACACTTACTATCCGCATGCACAAGTCCATTCCTTTAACCATCTTGAGTTCGCGTTTTTTCGAAGCCTTAAAAATAACCAAGACACTCAAGCCCCCGATCAAAGCTGCGGCGCCCACGTAAGCAAAAAGCAAGTAAAGGTAAACGTCAACTATAAACACACTTTCGTTTTCGTAGTCATGGTTGTCTAGCTGATCTTGCAAGGTTTCCTCTTCAGCCATTTTAAGTATTAAATGCAAGGCAGTTATATCACCAAGGCCCAAAGACAAGAAGTCACTAAACAACGCTCTAGAACCAGTGTGAAGCTTGGCTGCGACAAAAACTCCAACTCAACCACTATGGGGAACAGTTACCTGCCTTACAAAGCAGAGGTTCCTCCCAGTAGTCAGGACATCCAAAAAAGCTTTATGAAAGCCCACTTTGCAATTGGACAAAGCAAGTCAACTAAAGCTTTGAGTTCAGAAGCCCACTCTAAGTACAAAAAGCACTCTTTAGCAGCTACTCAGTCTCCAGAATCTATGGACTTGAAACAACAAAACTTTACACTAGGAAAGAAAAACCCAAGTTACTCTACAACTAGTTCTCAGTTAGGGAAACTAACTAGCATTGAAGTGAACTCCAAAAACTCCAAAAGCCGGAAAGACTTAATGAAGCACAACTTCCAATTGGGAAGTGGCAAAACATCTAAGCTTTCAGTGTTTGCAGCAAGCTACAAAGAAGCACAGTCCTCAGTTGAGAACCAAGCAAAAAGTTCTGCAGAGTTGAAGAAAAGCCACTTTATTATGGGAAAGTCCCCCGCTAGTTATCTCAGCACCAACCAACTTAGTTACTACCCAATGGAAGATACCCACACTATTCTAGACAAGAACCAAATCCAAAACCTGAACTCTAAGCACTTTACACTAGGCTCAGAAAAGCCCCTTTTTTCATCTACTACAACTTCCACCTTTACTCAGAAAACTCAAGGAAAGCAGTCTTTGAACCAAGAAAAACTCAAAGACTTAAGGTCTTCGCACATTAAGTTAGGCGGAGACAAGACTAACTACAACCCTTGTTCTTCAGACTTCAAACCTCTTTCTACTCCAGTCGAGTCCCCTAAAAACAACTCAGTGTCTTTGAGGTTCTCTAGTTTTAAGTTGGGCAACGAAAGTCCTTCTTTCAATACTGCTTATTCACAAAATTACAAACCTGCACCTAAAACAGCTTACTCTCAGAAAAGGAACCCAAACAGCGAGTACAGGTCCACGTTCAACTTAGGTAAGCAACAAGGAAATACCCTTAGTGTCATGAAAGCCAGTTATTTACCTCACGAACAAGCAGCCGTACCTAAGGTAGAAATGGACCTTAAGCGTACAAACTGGGCTTTTGCCAAAGAAAAACCCCTTTTCAAAACCACTTCAGGGGACTATGGTAAGTACAAAGGAGAACCTCCTAAGTTGAACTTTGAAGCTTCAAAAGACTTAAGAGCTACTCACTTTACTTACGGTTCAGACCCCCCTGTGCTTTTGAGCAGCAACATGAAAGACTTCAAACCCCACACTGCCTTCAACCCAGTCAGGAACTCCAGGTCAGAAAAAGAATTAAGAAGCCATCACTACACCTTAGGTGGAGATTCTCAAAGGTGGGCAACTGAACAAAAGTCAAACTTCAAGTGGGTGCAGCCTGTCCCTGGTAAACTTAATTAAGATGGTTCACGTGCTGTTGTACCTGCCTAACATTTTGGACTACTTGAGACTGGGAATGCTAGTTTTAGGACTTAGTTTATACGAAAAAGAACCTGTGTGGTTCATAGGACTCTACATAGGCTCTGCAGCACTTGACGGAGTGGACGGGATGGCAGCTAGGGCTTTAGACCAAAGTAAATCTTAAACAGCTTCCATTGTAGGAATGGTTCTAGACATGTCTATAGACAGACTGTCATACCTGCTTTTGATGAGCATTAACTCATTGCTTTACCCAAGTTTCGGAGGGCTTTTTCTGGGACTTGGACTTTTGGACGGAGTATCCCACATGAGCATGGTAGCTGCAAGTTTGCTTTCGGGAGGCCAAACTCACAAAAACAAAGAAATTGACTTTCACTGGTTGTTGAAGCTTTACTACTCAACTCACCTTTTGTTTACGTTGTGTTTGTGTTCAGAGGTACTGGTTACTTAGGGATTTGCTGTGTTGGTGTTTATCAGTTACCATTTTGAGTTCTTAGCAAGTGTTTTAGGTGCGCTTATTGCGTTTGCTTTTGTGGGGACTTTTATAAAGCAAGTAGTAAACGTTTTGCAGATACAGTACTCTTACAACACTTTAAGTGTGTTTTTAGAAGAACACTCCAAAACTTCATAAGTAATTAGTTTAGAAAAGACTTTAGCAAGTTTATTGAAGAGTCCACTCCTCGCCTTCTAAACAAAGGGTCAACTCCTAGTACCTCTGCAAGTATTTGCCTCGCAAGGTCTCCTCTGAAGTGCCTTTTGTCCTCAACTACGTGAGCGTAGCCTCCTTTAGCGTTGAAGTCAAAGTGGATGTATCCAAAGCCTTGTGGAACAGCTTTTGGAATAGGCTTGTTGGTTGTTTGGATGACTCTGGGGTTGCTGGTCCACTCCTCATCAGAATCAGTGAGTTCTTTGTAAACCATGATTCTGCAGTCTTCTTCTTGGGTAGGAGTAATGGGAACTACCTCTACTGCAGTGTGCTTGCACAAGCTAAGGTCTTTGGGAGCTTCAACGAACACCAAACTCTTGCCTAGGTGCTTTTTGTACATTGACACAAGGTGCTTTTGCAGAGCAGTGAACTCAAAGAACTCATCAGGTTCTAGTTCAGTTAAAGCTAGGACATGCGAGTTGGGGACTATCAAAGCATGCCCTTCAGTAAGTGGGTTTTCAGGAACTGACAGGTAAAAGTTGTCTTCTGTTTTAACTAACAAATGCTCTTTGAACTTGTTGCTGCCTATGCACTTAGTGCAGTTGTTGGAGGTTTGGCTGAAAGGGTGTTTGTACTTATCTATGTTTTGGGGTTTGTAGTCTGAGTTTTGGTAGGAAAATTCTTCTTCAGTCTCAGTTTTGAAGTGCTTAAAAAAGTGTTTGTCGTAGTCACTGGGTTGAGAAAACTTTTCGTTGACAAGCAGCTCTGAGAGTTCTTTTTTGGGTTTTTGTGTTTTGGACTTAAACTTAATTCCCGACAACATTTATATTAGATAGCATTACAGCAGTTATCCTTTTTACGGGGTTCATACCTAGGTAACAAAGCATTGCCGTAACTTTCACTGAAGTGCCTTACTTTGCTGGATCTACTTCTTAAGTTGTAGATTTCTTGCAGTAGGTTTTCAAAGGCTTCTCTGACCCTAGTTACAGTCACAGCACTGGTTTCTTCAAACATCATTCCGTGTGTCTCTGCAAACGTCCTTCCTTTTTCTGTATCTACGCGCCTCATTTCAGAGTTGCGTTCAGTTAAGTCAACTTTGTTGCCAACTAGCATAATCACAATGTCTGGTTCAGCGTTTTCTTTAAGGTCTTCCAACCACTTTCTAAGATTCAAAAAGGTCTTTTCGTTTGTGACATCGTAAACCAGCAAAGCTCCTACTGCTCGTCTGTAGTGCGCACTCGTGATCGACTTGTAGCGTTCTTGTCCAGCTGTATCCCAGATCTGGGCCCTTACTGTGCCTCCTGATTGCAGTGGGACTGTTCTGGTGGCAAATTCAACTCCTATAGTTGAAGTGGGGTTTTTGGGAAGGGAACCTTTGATGTACCGTGAAAGCAAGTGAGTTTTGCCGACTCCAGCTTCGCCCACAAGCACTATTTTGTATAAGTAGTCGTAGTCATCGTCTGTAATGCTCTTCATTATTTAATTCATTTAACAAGGTACTAGGTTAATTCACTTGATCATGTTAGTCTTTAATTCAAACTAATTAAACTGGAGTGCTGCAGAAAAAAAATTTATAAATAAGAAAATGAAGGCTTCTAGGCTGGAGAAGTGGCAGGTCAGGGTTTTCCTGCTGAGTTTCATGTGCATGGTAGCACGTCACTCCTCAATAGAAGGCTGGTACCAGGTAATAACTACCTAGATAAAGCCAAACGTGAACTCCACCTTAGGGTTCTCTACTGCTTGGCTGGGTTCTTTTGACTCAGCTTACTTATTCTGTTACGCATTGGGCAACTACATCAGTGGAATGATAGGTGACAACTTTTTAATCAGGTTTGCAGTGCCTACAGGAATGGCCCTTGCAGCCCTGAACTACGTGGTGATGGCTATACTTTGCTTTGCAGAGGTAGAAGCTGAGGGAGCTTTTATAGTTCTTTGGGGGTTCCAGGGACTTTTCCAGTCCATAGTGTGGCCAGGAACGGTTTCGATCATGGCTAATTGGTTTTCGAAGAAAAGAAGGGGGTCGATTATGGGTTTCTGGTGCTCCAACGCCTCAGTGGGCGACATCTGCGGCACTTACGGGTCGTTAGTGTTGTTGGTGATAGGAGTGCAGTGGCAGTTTGTGATAGTGATGAACTTAATTTTCATTTTAGTGGTGGCGGGGTTGTTTTTGGCGTTTGTTAGGGACAGTCCTTCTAAGATCCCGGGAGTCACAAACGAGGAAATAAGTCTTTTGGACCTCTACAACTTCAAAGAAGAGGAAGAACCAGACAAAGTCAGGAAACAAGGAATTTCTTTTTGGAAAGCTTGGTTGTTGCCAGGAGTGCTGATCTACGCTTTGAACTACGCGTGCATTAAACTTCTCAACTACTCCATGATGATGTGGCTTCCTTACTACTTAAACAAGCAAGTCAACGTTAGTGACAACCTTGTCAAGGTGATCACTTCTTTGTTTGACTTTGGAGGCATCATTGGAGCGTTTGTCTGTGGGTGGATTTCAGACAAGGTTAAGTGTCGGACTCCAGTAATCTCCCTTATGCTGATAGTGGCTCTTCCAATATACCCGCTGTTTTTAGTGGGCACTGAAAATACATATTGGCTTTACTTCATACTAGTTCCTATCCAAGGTTTCTTGGTGAGTGGAGCTGCAGGGCTGATATCCTGTGTGGTTGCAGCAGACTTAGCTCAAAACGAAGAAATTGCTAACAACAAAGAAACCGTCTCTACAGTGACAGGAATACTTGACGGAACTGGAAGTGTGGGGGCAGGGATAGGCCAGTTAACTATAGGCTTCTTGGCTGAAGTGAGTTGGTACTTGGTGTTTGCGTTCATGATGGTGATAGGTGTGACGGGTATAAGTCTGCTGGTTCCTACTTTCATTAAAGAAGTCAAAAAGATCAGAGCTCAAAAGGAGCTTAACTAAGTACTATAATTAAAATGACGGAAGAAAACTTTGAGTCAATTTTAAATGACTTAGGACTAGTGCCTACTGAGTTCGAAACCCTTGAAAGGGACTTCCAACTGATGCTTCAAGAGATGCATGGAGACCAAACTCTTGAAAAGTTCCGCCAAGAGTACGAAAAACTCCACAGAACTCTAAAACGTTCCCACGAAATTGAAAAACGACTGATCAAAAGGTGCCGCGAACTCAACAAAGACATCCAACAAAACGCCAAGAACGTCCAAGACGCCCTCAGGATGGCCCAAAAAGACAGCGAAAACATTAAGTCTTTGAAAACCGAAGTAGAAAAAGCCTGGAAACTAGTAGACGCACACAAAGAAAAAGAAGAAAAGCAAAAACAAACCATCCACCAACTCAAACAAGAAATAGTAAACCTAGGGAAAATAGTTGAGCAGGGCGCAGGGATCTCAGTGGACCAAGAAAACACCATCAACGACTTAGTTCAGCAAAGAAACGACTTAACTTCCCAACTGGAGTCTTTACAAGAGAACCTCAAACAAGTTAACTCAGACAACTCAAACCTCTCCAAACAACACAAAGAACTAGAAACTGAAATCAAAGCCCTAGACGAAGAGAAAAAGGGCCTCAAGAACCTACTCATCCAAAGCAAAAACAACAGTGAACGCGAAGAACGGAGAATCAAAAGACTCCAAGGCGAACTTGAACAAGCCAGAAAGAAACGGCAAGAACTCCAAAGCGAAGTGGACTCCAAAGAAGAACTCAGAGTAGGTGCCGAAGAAGACCTAGGCAACAAGTACAAAGAAATCCAAGAACTCGAAGAACTCGTAGAAGAACTCACCCAAGAAATCGAGAGTTCCCGAGACACCACCAAAAAACTCGAAGCTGAAGAAAAGAGCCAAAAAGAACTTAACTCGGACTTAGAAGCCAAACGAGAAGAACAAACCCAAAAACTCCAAAACATCGAGAAAAGAATTCTAGAACTGCGCCAACAAAACCAACAAGTGAACCGAGAAATCAACACTAAGAAAAAAGAAAACAAACAACTCAACTTCTTCATCCGCGACTCAAATTCCCAAAGAGAATCAGCCCAGCAAAACATCCACAACCTAGGCAAACTCATTGACGCTTCCAAAAAACACGCAGAAGAAGACAGAAAAGCCATTAAAGCCCTTGAAGAAGAAATAGTTAAACTCACAGAAAACGTGACCATCACCGAAGAAAACACTAAAGAACGCGAAGACCACATTTCACGCAAAACCAAAGAAGAAGAAAGGATCAAGTCCGACATTGAAGAAAAAAAACACGACGCCTCCGAACTCGACCAAGAAATCATAAAACTTAGCAAGATCAAAGAAAAGTTCGGAGTAGAGGCCAGCCAAGCCAACGCCAAGTACCAGAAGTGCCTTGAAGAAGTTAAACTCAAAAACAACCGCATCACTGAACTCCAGAAAAAAAACACCGACGCTGAAGCCCGACTCAAACAACAACAAGACCAGTCCGAAGCAGTCAGGAGCGAAAGGAACCTCTACTCAAAGAATCTAGTTGAAAGCCAAGACAAAATAGCCGAACTCAAAAGGAACTACAAAATCTACGAAAACCAAATCAAACAGAACAAAGAAGAAAGCGAACAAAAGAAAAAGAAACTCACTGAAGACCAAAAAGTAGCTAAAGAAATCTCGCGGAAGAACGAAACAGCTAAGTTTGACAAAGAAAAGAAGGAAAAAGTAATTGCTGAGTTGAAGAACCAAAAAATGAACCTCATCAACGAAGCCACCAAACTCAAAGAAATCATCGTCCAAGCTGACAACGAACGCGAAACCCAAAAAGAGAACTACGAACGAATTATCAACATGCGAGACCTTCTCGGCACCCAACTCATTAGAAAGAACGACGAACTCGCTTTGCTGTACGAAAAAATCAAGATCCAACAAAACGCACTTGCTAAAGGAGAAGTGATGTACCAAGAACGTGTAGGCGACATCAGACTGCTCAAGTTCAAAATAGCTGACCTTAACCGCGAAATCTCAATAGCCAACAAACAAGCCAGTGAAATCGAAGAACTCAAAAAACAAGTCTTTTTGTTCGAAGAAGAACTTCTCCAAGAACGCACTAAAGTCAAAGCACTTTCGGAAGAACTCGAAAACTCTATGAACACTAACAGGTACCAAGAACTCGAAGGAAAAGACCCCCCTACTTTCGAACTCATTTCTAAAGTAGAGATGCTCCAGCACCGACTCATCACTAAAACTGAAGAAGTAGTTGAGCAAGACGTGCTGGTCCAAGAAAAGTCCAAACTAGTCACAGAACTCCAAGAAATCCTTGAAAAACAACCTGGCATCGACGTAGCTAGGGGACTTTCTTTCTACAAACAGAAGTTGAGGGAAACCACTCGGAAGATGAAAAGCATTGCTAGTGAACTTAACATGTTCCACTCCCAAGTAAACGAGTACAAAGACGACATCGAAAGACAAACTAAGGAACTCCAGGAGTACAAAAGGAAGTACTACGAAAAGAAACGAGCTGAAAGAGAACTGGCTTAATGTTTTATTTAAAGTTATCCTCCAATGTGGGTCATGGGACGGTTGTTGTTTCCAAGCATGTTGGAAACTCCTCCATGTTCTTTAGGTTTTTGCAGTAGTTCTTCTCTAATCACTTTGAGTAACTCTGCGTCCGACATGCTGGGCTCCAAAGACACTTCTTGTGGAGAGTTCAAGCACACTTTGAATTTGCCGTCTGAAGTGATCCTGAGTCTGTCGCACTTCTCACAAAAAGGCTCAGTTAAAGAAGCTATGACTCCTATGTTGCCTGAGAAGCCAGGTATGTTGTAGTACTTGGCTACTGGGTCGTCTAGCATAGTTGGAGTTATTTCGTGCTTGCTTTGGATTGTTTCTATGATTTTGGTGAAAGGAAAGTACCTTTTGTCCGTCCACTGGTTTCCTGTGTAAGGCACAAACTCAATGAACCTAACACTTACTTTGCGGTGTCTTGCTATTTCTACAAAGTCCAGGATCTCGTCGTCGTTTATGCGGTTCATTACTACACAGTTAACCTTCACTGTGTCTAGGGCTTCAGTGGCTGCTTCAATTGCTTTCCAAACCTTGTGGAAGCCGTCTACTTTAGCGATAAAGGCAAACTTGGCAGGAACTAAGGAGTCCAAACTTATGTTGGCAGAGTTAAGTCCAGCGTCAACTAGCCCTTTGAAGTACCTGTCGAGCAAGAGTCCATTGGTGGTGATGGCTAAGTGGTTAACTTCTGGAATGCTTTTGATTTCTTTGGCAATTTCTACTACTTGGGGGTTGAGTAGAGGCTCTCCGCCAGTAAGTCTTACTTTGGAGACTCCTTGGGTAGCGAAGAGTCCTACTAGTCTCTTAAGAAAGGTCATCTCAGCAGTTGGAGGAGTAGGGAGGCCTGAGTAGCAGTAAGAACACTTAAAGTTGCACTTAGAAGTTAAAGAAAGTCTTAGGTACTTGTGGACTCTTCCGAAACTATCTGTGAGTAAAGACATATTCAAGGATAAATTTAAATGGCAAAGTTCCCTGTTTATGACATAAATTCCTGTGAAAAGATCTCGGAAGAACTCTTTGGAGAGTTCACTGTACTGATTCTGTACACTCATGAAGACTTGTTTTTGCTGCCTGAAATCCAAGAAGAGCTTAAGTCTGAAAACTTGCAGTCCATAGTTGCTTACATCGGCAAGGAAAGGAAAGAAGCCAGAAGATTTTTTGGCAAAAAAGTTTCAAACATGAAACTGTGCTGGGGAGGCGAAAGTTTCGAGCCCTGGGAGTCAAAAGGAGCAGCTGAGACCCCTTCGATCACTATTGTGAGTGGGTCTAAGTTTGTTATTTCGAAAAACATATACTCGCTTGAAAAACCACTAATTACTACTGTACTTAAACTGGCTGGAATGCGAACTACCAAGCCTACTTGGAGTACTTCTTCGAAAATACAAGAATTAGAACAACTCTGCAAAGCAAACCAAAAAGAAATACAAGAGTTGAAAAGACAACTTGCAAAGAGAGACCAACTCATCAAACGGATCTTCGATAGACTCGAAGAGGTTTCTACAGGCAACTTGTCCAAGAGTCCTTTACAAATAAGCAAGTCCACTGAAGGCGCCCAAGAATCAAAACCCAAACGCTCAGAAAGCTTCATGAGTGAAGACAACTTGTTTGGAAAGCAGTGGCTCCAAAACATCAGGAACAGTCCTCCCAGAGATGTTTACCGGCACAAAACCCCTGACAGATTCCACTCTCGACTGTCTACTTTAAAGCCTTTGCGTAGGGACAAACTCAGTTGTGTTGGAGAGTCACTTTCTAGGAGACATAAAGAAAAACTTATGTAACTGTGGAATAATTAACATGGAACCCAACGGTGAAGAAACCAACCAAGAAGTGCCTCCACAAGAGCCTTCAGAAGAGACTCAATTGGCTGCAGAAAAGCCAATTCAGTCTCCATCTATAGAAGAAGTCCAAGACTACCAAGCCAAGGACGACAAAGTAGAAGTTGTCCCTAAAGAATCCTCTGAATCTAAGGAGTTTAATGTTTTGGAGGAACCTAGTGACTCCAATGTGAAAAATATTCCTTTAGAGGACCCTGAGTCCGGCCAAAAGGCTAACTTAGTTGTGAGTCACGTTGAGGACGCAGAAAACCCTGAAACTCAAGAAGAAGAAAAAAAAGAGTTGGTTTCTTTGCCAAATCAGGAGCCTGAAGAACCTCAGGAACCCCAGGAACCCCAGGAACCTGAAGAACCTCAGGAACCTCAAGAGCCTGAAAAGTCTGAAGAACCTGAGGAACCTCAAGAGCCTGAAAAGTCTGAAGAACCTCAAGAACCTCAGGAACCTCAGGAACCTCAGGAACCTCAAGAACCTGAAAAGTCTGAGGAACCCCAAGAACCTGAAAAATCTGAGGAACCTCAAGAACCTGAAAAATCTCAAGAATCCCAAGAAAAGAATATTGAAGAACCATCACAAAGCCAACTTGCTGAGACTGAAAAAGTTGCTGAGCCCCAAGAACCACCGAAAGAAGACTCCAAGAAAGAAGAAAGCCCTAAAGAGCTACCCCAAGAACCACCTAAAGAAGACTCCAAAAAAGAAAAAAACCCCGAAGGACCCAGTACCTCGAAAGAAAACGCCCACCCAAAAGAGAAGAAAGAAGCCAAAAATCCCAAAGAAGGAAGAACAGGATGCGGTTGTGTGATTCAGTAACTTAGGGTTAATTAATTAGTCTCGCAATATTAGGATGAGAAGTCAACTGTTTAAGTTTGGCTTCAAATAACTGAGTAACAGTGTTGATAATTTCTTCTAAAGACCCAAGTCTCTGGTTCAGTTCAACTAACTCAGCTTGTGTGTGTTTCCTAAAAGAAGAAAACTCAGAAACCAGTTCTTCATTCTGTTGTTCTAACTCCTTAAGTTTCTTGATTGCAGTGCTTTGTTCTGACTCAGAACTTTTAGGCGGTGTTTCCTGAGGAACTTCTATGGTACTTGGGACTTTTTCTGGTTTGAAGAACTCGTTGTTAACTGGGCCTTTAAAGATGCTTCTGGGTCTTTCAGGTTCTTTGGGAGGCAGTGGCTGCTTAACCATAGGTCTGAATAAGTTCAAAGCTTCTAAACAAGCGTCTCGGACGTTTTTGTTTTTGTCAGACCTAAAAACTTCGACATACTTGGTGATTCGCTCAGCAAAGGACTCAACAGGCCCTGGAACAACTGCGCCTAAGGTGTAGAGTGCATCCAAAGCTTGTTTCTTAGTAGAGTTGTCTTCAGTTTTGAGTGACTGGAAAATAACAGGGATGCACTGTTCAGCGTAGGGTTCAAAGTCCTGTTCCACTGAGAGTATTAAAGAAATAAGAGCTTCTAAAAGCTGTGCTTGGGCTTTAGACACAGGAATGACTTCAACTAGTTTCTGGGTAAGGTTCTCCAGAGTGAACTGCAGGCACTCAATAGGAGTGTGTTGGATTATCTTGGTAAGTGCACAGGCAGCTAAAACTTGCAGGTTGCGTGAGTGACTTGCAATGTAGTTAAAGATCGGAGAAAGTATCTCTTCAAGTTGGTTGTTGGCTGAAGGAAGGTCGCTGAAGGTGTGGAGGGTGTTGTGCACTATAGCTCCGTAGGAACTTGAAATAGCTTCTGAGTAGTCTAGGTCCCCTTCTTTGAGTTTTTTTTGGAGTGCCGCTAAAATTCTAGGCAAAAGGGGGACAGCTGCTTCTTCAAGGACTTCACACATTAGTCCGTAAAGCTTGATGAACTCGCGTTTGTGTGTAGGCGTGAGTGAAGACTCAGGAGTGTGACTGAGAGTGTGCACTACAAAAGCTAGTCTGTCTTGTAAGTGGGAGTTACTTGATAAAATTGACTTGACTTCGCTGATTCCTTGAGGCTGGGTAGCGTTGGTTCCTAGTTTGCTGAGTGCCTCCAAAACTGAACTTTGGAAGTCTGGTTTCTCGGTTTTGTGCTTCATATTATAATTTAAATGGGAGACTTAAAGGAAAGCATCTTGAAAGCTTTAGAAGGAAAAGGTATACTAGACCAAATTAAGTCTGAATTAAGGAAGCAAGTCCTTGTTGCCTTAGATGAACAAAACGGAAAAGGAAGTTTAGACAAGTCCAAAGGAGCCAAGCTGCACGAGAACCCTGACACTGTGTTGTGTTTGGAGTTGATTAGGGACTTCTTGGAGAAGTACAACTTAGACAACTCACTTAAAGTTTTTGTTCCAGAGTCTAGTTTAGGTCCTAAGCCTGAAAGAAGGACTTTTGAAAGGGAAGTTGGAATTACTTTGCAGGGAAGCGAACCTGTTCTCCTTACTATGCTTAAGCAGCTACGCATGACTCCACAAAGCAGTCAGCCACTTCAAAAACCTGAACCAGTACAGAAGCCTCAGATTGAGCAGAAGTCCCAAGAACCCCAAAAGAAACCCCAACAGAAACCCCAGGAACCCCAACAGAAACCCCAGGAACCCAAACAGAAACCCCAGGAACCCCAACAGAAACCCCAAGAAAAGCCAGAACCTAAAAAACAAGAACCTTCAAGACTACTAGGCCAACTACCTTCTCTCGCCCCTCTAAACCCCAAGTCCAACTTTAAACTAGCCAACCTAAAAACAATTGACCAGCTCATAGGCGGCAACTCAGAAGAAGAAATTGAAGAAAGTATCTCTGAAAGAATAGAAAGTGAAGAAGAAAAGGAAGAAGACTATGAAGCTTCAAGTAAAAGTGTTTTTGAGTCTTACGGAAGTTCTATGGGCGTTGACGCCAGTGTTAACAGTTTAGCTTTGGAAAGTCTAGACCACATCGAAAAAGTCCAAAAGCCTGTATAACTAACATTAATTACAATGACTGAACTCAGGCAGGAACAGCACTAGTGCTCCAGCAGTTAAAAAGCACACTCCAAACACGCTCAAGGGCAAAGCAATGCCTCCGTGTGTGAACAAGAATGTAGAAGCAACTGGAGCAAATATACCCGCCATTCTCGACAAAGCCATCACAAACCCAACTCCTGTTCCTCTGAGGTGCGGAGGGTAGCTTTCAGGAGTTATCACGTTTTTGCCAGCTACTCCCATAAGCATTCCTAAGTAAACCAGTCCTGAAAACAAAAGCACCAAACTGTAGTTGGTTGTCATCAAAAAAGGGAAAATCATCCCTCCACAGAACAAAAGCCCCAAAGACATAGTAGGCTTCTTACCTATTAAATCAACCAGCAAAGTAGACAAGAGTAACCCTACTACTCCACTAGCTTGCTGAACTATCAAAAGCACGTAAGTGTCAGTCATGCTTCCTACGTGCAAAAAACTAGGCAAGAAGAAAAGTATCCCTGTGAACCCAAAGTAAAAACAACACTGAATAACACTCAACAACACAGTTGAGTACAAGTAAGGAACTCCGAAAATGTCTTTTAAACTGCGAGTAGCCAAACCAGGTTCTGTTTGGTCTGGCACCAACAAAGGAGCTTTCTCTGCGTAACTTACTCTCCCTTTGCTTCTGGCGATCTTTACTATCACGTCTACAAACTCGTCGTTTCTGTTTCCAAACAAGTAAATCGGACTCTCCAGCATGTCGCTTCTCACAAAGGCCAGAATCATAGTAATACTAGTAATAATGCAAGCCAGCATGCGCCATTTAGCCATTGGAGCTTCCCAAAACAAATTGAGCAGCAAAGCTGCAATCTGACTGATAATAGGACCAATGCAGAACCCAATGCTCATGAAAGTTTTGATCCTTTTGTAACTAGGAGGAGTACTTTCAAGCATCACTGAAGAAGGTGTAGACATATCCCCGCCTGCTCCACAGCCTATCAGAAGCACCCCTATAAGTAGCATTTCGTAGTTCAAAGAACACACTACTAGCAAAGAACTGAAGCAAGTCAGAATAATGACTTTCTTGAATATGTAAGCTCTGCCGTACTGGTCACTCAAAAACGGGAAAACAAAGCACCCCACGAAGGCCCCTGTGTTTACCGCCACTCCTAACAGCGAATGCTGCAGAGGACTTAAGTCTTCGATTTCTGCCATCATGTTAGCTACTGTTGACATCCACATCAAAGAAACTGCCCACCCGCAACAGCAGTTGAAGAACAACTTGTTGTGGTAGCTGCTCCACCCTATGTCTTCTAGTGCTCTTTCAACTACAGAAACTCTTTTCATTTATAGTTTAATGTTTTACTTACTTTAAAAACCAATTAAAAATTGTTAGAACACTGTGGCCCAGTCTCGCTGATTTGCTTTGAATTCACTAGTGCCGGTTGTTCTCTTTCTTCAGATGAAAGTACTTCTAAAGACGTGTTTTCTCTTTGCTCTTCTTGAACTAGTTGGTTCTCTCCGAAGAAGTTAAGAGACTCTGGGTCCTCGCCTGGCTCAACTCTTGTAGCAGATCTAGTGAGCTTCCTTTTGACCCACTTAACTATAGTTATGGCTAGGGGCAGCACTCCAGCTAAGGACTGAGCCATGACTATTCCTAGTGTAAGGTAAATCAGTGCTTCTCCTGCTTCTTGGTCATGATCCCTCCAAAAGTCTTGCAAGAAGTAAGAGCACCCTATAAATACCAAAGAAGTGCCTATTTCAGTAACTATTGCAGTTGCTTGCTCAATCTTGTCTTTTAGTGGTCTCACAGCTAGAATAAAAACTGTGTACCCAACCATCACAACTACGTTTACACCATGCTGCAAAACTGGGTACTCTCCAAGTAGCACTAGACTCAAAGCAAAAATTACTCTCTTCAAAAAGAACACTAAGTAAGTGTAGGGGGCGAATGAGTTCGATTGGCACTTGTACTCGTAAAACAAAGTGCCCCAGTGTCTGTAGAAAACTGATTCTTCATCAAGATTAAATATTTCGTTTTTGTTTCTGAGACTAAACACTATGAATCCCAGAGGAGTCACTGCAATCAGTAGTCCGAGAAGAGCCCCTGTGCAGTAGTTAAGTAGTATAATTCTATTCCAAGAAGGAGTTACAGAGACTTGAATCAAAGAGGCTACTGAGAGGTCAAGAAACGTTTGGATCCAGTTCCTCAAAAACACCCCGTATTTGTACTCTGGCAAAAAGGCTTTGCACTTTCTGCCTAGTAAAGGTAGTTCTGTTTTAGAGAACACCCAGACCAAAGGCCATATTGCCACTACTGAAGCAAAAATAGTGAACTT
>PR_CR_10_Liq_1_inCRDRAFT_1000119_pt1 | contig 42977 bp, 39 predicted proteins | sample PRCRCaboRojoPR_3_FD_10241 | JGI IMG/M metagenome (IMG submission 10241) | reverse complement strand
GGCACACCGCCTGTTTGTCCCAAAAATCAAAACGTGTCCATGGCACATACCCAGCGTGTAATCCTCCCCCCCCGCGCGGCTTTGGCGCGCTCGATTCAGCATCAGCACGCTGTCGATGCCGCAACGGGTGGTGATTCGGCTTGGGACAAGCCCGCGGTCTTGTCCGTGGATGCATGGCTGATCAATCTCCACGAACTCTGGGCGATGCAGACCCCGAGCGCCCGCGTGCCGCTCAATCAACACCAAACCAAACTTTTGTGGCAGCGCGCGATTGGTGAAGACACCCTCATCGGCGCCTCAGGCTTAACCAGACTGGCCACTCGCGCGTGGCAAACCATCCACGAGTACGCTTTAACGCCGCCCGATCAGTGGCCTGAGACCCTGCTCAACGACGATCAGCGCGCCTTTAAGCGTTGGGCCAAACGTTACCAGCAGGCTTGCCAGCAAGAGCAAGTCAGTGATTTTTTTACAGATTTGTCGGCGTTGGCACAAGCCTGCCTGAGTCGCGACTTGCCCGTGCCTGAATCAATCACGTTATATGGCTTTGTCAGCCCGCTCAAACCTGCTCATCAGCGCATTTTGGATGCCTTGGCCGAGTGCGGCAGTTCGATTGTTCATCAACCCTCTCAACAACATGACCGCGCTGAGCCGTTGAGCATCCAGGGCTGTGCAAATGCAGATGATGAGATTATCCGCGCCGCCCATTGGGCGCGCGAACACTTAAAAGCTCATCCAAAACACCGACTGGCCATTGTGGTGCCTGAGCTGAGCCAACGTGCAGCCAGCGTCGAACGCCTGCTTCGACTGACGCTAGACCCACTCGACGCCTGTCTGGCGTCTCAGGGCAGACGGCCATGGCACCTCGTGCATGGACAGTCGTTGGGGCAGCTGCCCATGATCCGACAAAGTTTGGCCATCTTGGGTCTTCGTTGCGAACGAATCTCTCAGCCGCGCATCCACCAATTGGCGCAGTCGCCGTGGTTGCAAGGCTGGCCCGAAGAAGCCACGCAGCGCCATAGACTGGTCGATAAGCTTCAAGCCCATGAGCCCCACTGGGTGGATGTTTCCACCGGCATTCGATATGCCCACCAAAACGACTGTCCAGAATTCGCCAAGCGGCTGACTCATTGGCAACAACAGCAGCACCGCTCCCCCAAGCTCACCCACACCGATGCCTGGGCTGAGCAGTTTCAAGAAGAGCTCAGCGCCATAGGCTTTGGATTTGGTCGCGCACTGGACAGCACCGAGCATCAAACGCTGAACCAGTGGCACCATGCCCTGGAAAACTTCAGCCAACTCTCCGCCACTTCTGCTCAAAAAGCCACTCGATATCGGCGTGATCAGGCCTTGGCACTGCTGTCGATGGTGACTCAAGACACCATCGTCCATGAACAGAATCCTGGGGCGCCCATAGCTGTGCTGAGCGTCGAGGACGCCTATGGGTCACACTTTGATGCGGTCTGGTTGACGGGTGTTGATGAAGATCACTGGCCAACGCCCCCGCAGCGCATTCCATTGATCCCCAATGCCGTTCAACGAAACATTGAAACAAGCACCCCTGAAGGCTGCGTGGCCCAGGCCTCACGCCAACTTCAAGCCCTGATGACCCTGGCGCCGGTGGTTCAGGCCAGTCACGCTTTGGGAGAAGAAGACTGGCCGCTGAAACCCACTCGCTTGATCACCGCCAACCACAGCTGCAACACAATCGCTCATGAGAGCCGGGCACCCTTGTGGACACTGCCGCCTGTGCGCCTCGAGGTTATCGAAAATGACACCAAAGCACCCCCGCTCACAAGTCAGGGCATCACAGCCGGCGGCATGCGCTTATTAAATGATCAGTCCACATGCCCATTCAAGGCGTTTGCCGTTCATCGCCTAAAAGCCACCCACTGGCAATTGCCACAGCCTGGGATCGGACCAAAAGACCGCGGCATCCTGATGCATCAAGCCCTCGATGCATTTTGGGCTGAGGTGGTCGATTCCACACAGCTGGCCTCTTTGGGCCCAGAAACGCTCAAGCAATGCGTCGGCGCTCATGTGGATGATGTCCTCAATCGATATCAAAACAAACATCCTGCCGCCATGGATGAGATGTCTCGCGATCTCGAACGGGACAATCTGATNTCTAAAATACTGGAGTGGCTNGCNATTGAGAAGAAAAGGCCCGAGTTCACTGTGATCAAACGCGAGGAAGAGACCACGCTCACCATCGGGCCGCTGACACTCAAAGGAAAACCNGACCGAATTGATGAAACTGCTGCTGGCGAGCAGCTGATCATCGACTATAAAACCGGANACACCACAAAATCTGACTGGTCGCCCAGTGGACGCCTCCCTGACGGTCAACTGCCGGCCTACGCGCTGAACCTCAAGCCTCCAGCGCAGGCCATCGCGTTTGGAAAACTAACCAAAGCTCAAGTCAGCTTGGATGGTTTGAGTGCGAGGGATCTTGAAATACCGGGAGTCACGCCCATCGAAAAAGCCAACCGTGGCCCGTTCAAACCGATAAAGACTTGGCCAGAGCTGATCAATGTCTGGCGCGATCAATTGGCCGAGCTGGCGGATGAATTTCACCGCGGCCACGCCCCGGTGGCACCCGTCAAACCTCAGGTTTGTCAGCGCTGCCACTTGCAACCACTGTGCCGAATCGGGCAACGGCGTGGCCATGCCCACTGGGAGGCAGACGGAGATGACGAGGGGATGGTCGAATGAGTGATCAATACGCTCGCGAGCATGCCGTTGATGTGTCACGTTCCGTCTTGGTCCAAGCACCGGCCGGTTCTGGAAAGACAACGCTGCTCGTAGAACGATACATTGGCTTACTGGCCACCGTAGAAGCGCCCGAATCCATTTTGGCCATCACCTTCACTCGAAAGGCCGCCGCTGAGATGCGACGCCGAATATTGCAAATTCTGACGCCAGGCCATGATCAGTGGGAAGCGCATGAACACGGTCTGAAAACAAAAGTGGCGGCCATCGCCGATCGCATCGAGGCTTGGAGTCTTCTTGAAAACCCACAAAGGATGCAGATTCGGACCATCGATGGGTTCTGTCATTCGCTCACCAAAGCCATGCCGGTGGTTGGCCAGCTGGGCCCGGTCCCTCAGCCTGCAGACCAACCCCAAAAACTCTATCGTCAAGCCGCCCGTCAGGCCCTGCGCTCAGACCCGCAGGACAGTGAAATGGAAAGAGCGCGTCAAAACCTGTTGGCCTGGTGTGACCACAACGCATTTCAAGTGGAGTCATGGATTGCCAAGCTGTTAAGCAAGCGCGAGCAATGGCTGAAATTGATCATGCCTGGCGGACACTTTGATCGGGAACGCCAAAATGCATACTTGGCCCACTGTGTCGAACAAACGCTCGCGCAGGCGCATTCACAATTAAAGGCCTCTTTGGAAAATGCCGGGGTTGAAGTTAAGACCTTCTTGGGCTGCTTGGCGGAAGCGGGCCACGAAATCAAGGCAAGAGGCGCTGACTCCCCCATCAGTCATCTGGCGGGCATCACCACGCTCCCATCCGCCAGCGCTGCTTCGATCAATCTCTGGCGAGGTTTAGGAGAAGCTTTGGTCAAACAGGATGGTCACTGGCGCAGCGCGCCCAACACCACACAAGGGTTTTCAAAAAACACGCCCCACAAACAAGCCATTGATGAAATTCTTGACGACCTTCGCGAGGACACCGCCTTGGCCGCGCTGCTTCGCGAGGCGGCGGATCAACCCGAGCCTGCCTACAGCGATCAAGATTGGTCCATGCTCGAGTCACTGGTCGCTGTGTTGCGCCGCGCCGCTCAACACCTTGAACTTGTGTTTGCCCAAGCCGGCCAAAGTGACTTCACCGCGATTGCCACGGCCGCGATCCGTGGCTTGGGCAACGACCAAACAGGGTTTAGCGACCTGGCACTGTATCTGGACAGCCAAATTGAGCACATTCTGGTCGATGAATATCAAGACACCAATCATCCTCAATATCAGCTGCTTGAAAAACTGATTCAGGGCTGGGCCGGTGAACCTCACCGGACCTTGTTTTTGGTGGGCGACCCCATGCAGTCCATCTACCGCTTTCGTGAGGCCGAGGTGGGGTTATTCATTCAAACGCGTGACCAAGGCATCGGACCGGTCATTCCTGAGTCGGCACAACTGAGTGAAAACTTTCGCTCCAGCCCCTCGATTGTTGACTGGGTCAACAGCCACTTGGGTCCTTTATTTCCACTGCGTGAGGACATCGCATCCGGCGCGATTGCGTATGCCCGTTCAGAGTCACACCGAGCGTTGTCGGGTCAGGTGACAGTCCAACCCTTCCCCAATGCTCAGGCTGAGGCCGAGGCCATCGCCGATCACATTCAGTCCTTGCTGCAGACCCGTGCCCCACAAAAAGATTACAAGATTGCCATTATTGTGCGAGCGCGCAGCCATCTCAACGCAATTCTCCCGACGTTGCGACGTCGAGACATTCCGTTTCGCGCCCTCAAACTCGACAAACTGATTGAACGACCGGCCATCCAGGATCTCTTGGCCCTCACACAGGCCATGATGAACCCGCAGAATCGAACTGCGGTACTCGCCGTAATGCGCTCACCACTGGCCGGCTTAACATTGTCCGAGCTCAGTCAATTGACCAAAGACTGCAGCAGCTCACTCAACCGAGAGGCCTTGATTGGTCTCAGTGAGGATGCAACAGCGCGCGCGGAAAAAGTTTTTGATGTTTTGGAAAAAGCCCAACAGCAAGTGGGCCGGCGGCCTTTAAGTGAGCTGGTTGAGGGCGCCTGGCTGCAGTTGGGTGGCCCTGCGTTGGCCTCGGATCCGACCGGCCAGCCTGCTGAGGAGATTGAAACCTATTTCAATGCCTTGGCGCATGCAGAGAATAGTGAGTTGCTTCAAGACTGGAATGACTTTATCGAAGTGGCTGGCACAAAGCCACACCAAAAGCGATGGCGGCGGTGAGCAGTTGGCCGTGGATGTTGTGACCATGCATGGCGCCAAGGGTTTGGAGTGGGACGCGGTGATCATCCCCAGCCTACAGTCGCAAGGCAATCGCAGCCAGAGCGATTTGTTGTATTGGTTGCCGCTTTCCACAGATGACAATGAAGAGGCCGTCTTGATGGCGCCCATGGACGCGCCGGGGCGCAAAAACCCCTCCCCGCTGGTCAAGCTGATCAAGAAAGCAGACAAGCATCGGCAAACCTATGAGGCGCTGCGCTTGATGTATGTTGCCACCACCCGCGCCAAGTCTGATCTTTTGATCAGTGCGGTGATCCAACCCAATCAAGAAGGTGACTTTAAGCCTGCTCAGGGCACTTTATTGGAAACAGTGTGGCCGACTTTACACGCATATTTCTCCCATCGCACAGTCACCGAAGACACGGCACCCTCCACTGACCCGGAAGCCGCTTCCATAGAGGCTTCACCCGATCAACATCTTTATCGTCTGCCGCGTGATTTTCAACCCGACTATGCTCAAGCATTGAGCTGGACTCCCCCTTTCGAAATACAGCAGCGCGCGGGCGAGGTTGAGTTTAATTGGGCGGGCACGCAAGCGCGTCGCAGTGGCACGGTGCTCCATCAACTTCTTGAGGTGGTGGGTCAAACAGGCATCGAAGCGCTCACGGAAGCCGACCTTCAGCGTCTCATTGACAGCATCCCGAAACGTTTGCGCAGTGCAGGCACCCACCAAGAGGCATTAAAAAAACAAACTGCGCAGACTGAATCTGCCTTTATGGGCGTTTTAGAGAGCCCAACTGGGCAGTGGATATTGAGTGGAGGCCACCGCAACGCGGCCTGCGAGTACCCCATCAGCGGTGTGTTGGACGGTCGCTTGATACAAGGGGTTGTTGATCGAACCTTCATTGATCAAATCGGCCAACGCTGGATCATCGATTACAAGTCCGGCCACCACGCAGGGGGTGACTTAGAAGGGTTTTTAGAGCAAGAAGCAGATCGTTACCGCGAGCAACTGAGCATCTATCGGCGGCTTTTTGCCCAATTGAGCGCCGAGCCCATCACAACGGCGCTCTACTTGCCACGTCACGACCGGCTGAAGGTTGTTGAGTGACCGCGGCGGCATATGACTGAAGATGAGGTGAAGTTAGACTGCCGTCGGCTCATTAAGATTGAGCCACGCTTTGCAGTCGTTCATAACCGCTTGGGTCCGGCCACTCCCCGCCACAAGCCTGCAGGCTTTATGGGCCTATTTCAAAGCATCGTCTCGCAACAACTCAGCACCCAAGCCGCCAGCAGCATTTGGGCGCGACTCATCGAAGCAGGCATTACGAGCCCCGAGGCACTGCTTCAAAGCAGCGATGACGAGCTCCGCCGCCAGGGTTTATCACACCAAAAAATCCGCTACAGCCGCGCGTTGGCTGAATCAGGACTTGACTGGACCGGGCTGCATTCGTTGGACACCGATGAGGTCATTGAGAGGCTGGTGCCCATCGTCGGCATTGGGGCGTGGACTGCCCAAATGTATGCGTTGTTTTCTTTGGGGCACCGTGATGTGTTTGCACCGAATGACTTGGGGCTTCGCGAGGGCATCAGAATCTTGTTTGAGCTGCCCGAACGGCCCAAGCCCAAAGAAGCCGAAACTCTGGCTCAGGCGTGGTCGCCGGTCCGCTCAGTGGCCTCGCTGTGGCTGTGGGGTTGGTATGATTATTGTCGACATCAACACTGAGTTTTTGAGGCCACAAACTGCAAGGAACTGCCATGCCAGACTTTTCAAATAAGGTCATTGCGATCACCGGCGCCACAGGCGGAATTGGTCAAGCCACAGCCCAAAGCATCGTTGATGCGGGGGGATCCGTCGTGCTGGGTGATCTGGATTCAGAGGCCATCGATGCATTGTCGAGTCGGTGGGGCGAACAGGCCACAGGGCGAGTTGTGGATGTCACCAAGGCCGAGGACAATCAAGCTCTCATCGAGCAGGCATTGTCGGTGTTTGGCCGATTGGACGGTCTGTTTCTCAACGCGGGCATTGAGGGTCGTGTTGGCGCATTTGAGACGCAAACCGAAGCCGACTGGCAACGTGTCTTCGCAGTCAACATCGAGGGCCCACGATTGGGCGCTCTGGCGGCACTGCCGGCCCTGCAGCGCACCGGCGGTGGCAGTGTCGTGATGACATCAAGCGTGGCGGGTGTGCGAGGTGCGCCCAATCTTACGCCCTATGTCACCAGCAAACATGCGCTGGTGGGGCTCATGCGATCTCTGGCGGCTGAATGGGGCCCAAAAGGCATCCGAGTCAATACCCTTAACCCCGGTCCAGTGGACAACCGCATGATGCGTTCCATTGAAGAGCAGTCAAGTCCGGAGCATGGCAATGAGGTGAAAGCCGCGTTTGTCAGCCGCATCCCCCTTGGGCGATACGTGTCCAACGAAGAGTGTGCGCAGATGGCCACTTTTTTGCTGAGTGATGAGAGTGCAGGCGTCACCGGCAACACCTATATGGTTGATGGGGGTTATTGCTCGGGCTAGCTCAGCGATGTGAGCACGCGGTATCCCTCATCAAAGACGCCGGCGTGGTCAGCATGGGAAAGACCAGATACAATGGCGTATTGTGACCGACCAATCTCCCCTGAATAGCGCCGATAACGCGCACCCGTATGAGACCAACAGCAAAGCCTCTTTGGTCATCAACTTGGGGCGGGCGCTGCTGCATGTGGGATCACCCTCTCATCGGCTGGAAGAAGCCATGGCGATCATGGCACGACGGCTGGGATTAACGGCCGAGTTCTTCTCGACGCCGACTGCGCTGTTGGTGTCTTTGGGCGATCAATCAAAACAGCAAACCTTCCTCGCCCGATCAGAACCGGGCAGCCCAAATTTAGCCAAACTGGCTGATTTGACTGAGGTGATGAGTGCCTTAGCCACCAATGACATGACGCCCGATCAGGCCGATAAGCGTGTTCACGCCATCGACACGCAGCCGCCTCTGTACGGCTGGGGCTGGCAATTGCTGGGTTTTATCATTCTCAGCACGGGGATTGCGCCGATTCTGGGTGGCGGCATTAAAGAGTCATTGTTGGCCATGACCTTAGGGCTGATTGTGGGCACGGCCGTTTTGACCTTGCGTCGTCATGTCGAGCGATCTCGACTGATCACCCCACTCGCCTCCGCTCTGGTCACGCTGCTGGGGACATTGTGGTGTGGCTTGGATCCGACCACAGCGCTGCTCCCTGCCGTGACCGCCAGCATCATCACACTCCTCCCAGGGATGGATCTGACAGTCGCAGCCCGTGAGCTGGCCACGGGCCACGTGGTGTCAGGATCATCACGGCTGGCGTTTGGCCTGACCGTCTTGGCACTGTTGGGCTTGGGGATGGTTGTGGGCAGTTTGTTGGCACAGACCGTTGTAGGTCCGGTGCCCTTAAACTTCACGGGAGATCGGGTCTCTTGGATGAGTTTTGCGGGCCTGGGCTTGGCTGCTGCCGGGTTAATGCTGCTGAATCAGGCGCACCAGCGGGACTGGCCCTGGATGCTATTGGCTTGTGTTGTGGCTTGGCTTTTTGCAGGCCTGGGTGATGTCTTGGACTCGCCCGTGGTCGGGGCTTTTTTAGGCGGTTTGGCCGTGGGGATGGCAGGGAATTTGTTTGTTTTGCTCACCGGCCGACCAGGCTCAATCATGCATATTCCAGGACTGATTGTCTTGGTGCCTGGCAGCATTGGCTTTCGAAGTGTGACCAGCCTGCTGGGGGATGATGTGGTCAGGGGCATCGAAACAGGGTTTCTCACCGCAATCATTGCGATTGCGCTGACAACCGGTATGATGCTCTCAAGCGTGTTGCTGCCACCGAAAAAAACTGTGCTCTAGAGGACGTCACGTGCTTGAACTGTTCCTGACGAATTTCTTATCCCCTCCCGTGTTGTTTTTCTTTTTGGGCGGCTTGGCGGTGATGGTCAAAAGTGACCTGGGAATCCCCAGTCAGATTTCAAAATTCCTAAGCCTCTATCTTCTTTTCGCCATTGGATTTAAGGGCGGTGTGGCTTTGGTGGATGGCCAGCCCACTTGGTTGATGGGCCGCACATTGGCCTTTGCCGTGGCGTTGAGTGCCCTGGTCCCCCTCATTTTATTTCAGTTCGCCAAACACTGGTTTAACCGCGCGACCGCCGCAGCCATTGCAGCAACTTATGGCTCAATCAGTGCGGTCACGTTTATCGCGGCCACCGGCTACCTAGACCGATTTGAGATTCAGTGGGATGGTTATATGGTCGCGGCCATGGCGTTGATGGAAGCCCCTGCGATCATTGTTGGGATCCTTCTTTACTATGCTGGCACAACATCAACAATCCGTTGGAAGACGGTGTTGCATGAGTCTGCGCTCAACGGCTCGGTGTTTCTGATCATGGGAAGCATGCTCATTGGCGCGCTGACCGGTCAGCAGGGCATGCATCAAGTCGCTCCGTTTGTGGTGGACTTATTTGCGGGCTTGCTGTGCTTGTTTTTGCTCGATATGGGCATACGAGCGTATCAAGAGTTAAAAAGTGCACGCCAATTGTTCAGCCTCAAAGAATACGGACTGATGATCGTGACCGCATTAATTACGCCCGTCATTGGCGCAACACTGGCCACACTGGGTGTCATGGCTTTGAGTGTGGGAGAGGGCAACGGCATGCTATTGATTGTGCTCGCTGCCAGCGCCAGCTATATCGCAGTCCCTGCCGCGATGCGACTGGCCATTCCGGACGCGCAGATCAATGTTTATTTGCCGATGAGTCTGGCCATCACGTTCCCCTTCAACCTTCTGGTGGGCATCCCCATCTACCATGCATTGGCCAATTGGGCACAGTGAAACCGCTTTAGCTCAGGGGTTATAGATGGTTTGGCCTGACTGCGCATAAGCCATCAACACCTGTGCAGCCTGGGCACGCAGACACGCCACTTCAACACCAATCCCCCGCTCGTTCAGTTCATCCACCCACAGCGACGATCGAGCGCCTTCATCAAAGCCAGCGGCCTCAACGTCCGCTTTTGTTGCACCACAAATCACGTGTTGGACCCCCGACCATGGAATCGCACCCAGACACATGGCACAGGGCTCTGCCGAGGTGACCAACGTGAGCGGGGCATGAGGTGTTGTCGCCAAATTCCATTGAGCGTATCGCTGCTGAGCGAGTGACAACGCCATGATTTCGGCATGCGCACAAGAGCACGATTGGGCCTCGACACAGTTGACCGCTGCTGAAACCACCTCGCCTGAAGCGAGCGACACCACAAGCGCCCCAAAGGGTCCGCCAGTCTGATGCTCAACATTCTGTCTTGCCAGCTCAATTGCCAGCGCCATGGCACTGGCAGGCTCACCCGGCTCAAATGTCCAACGGCGCGCGTCTGCGGTGAGCCAGCGGGGCAGCTGGAGTGTCACATCAGACCGAAGACGATGGGCTTCACTGCTCATGCTCAAGCAACCACACTTTTCGATCAATCCCGGGCCCATAGCCACCCAAACCGCCATTCTTAGCAACGACTCGATGACAGGGAATCAACACCGGCAACGGATTGGCTCCGTTGGCATTGGCCACGGCTCGAACGGCTCGGCTGCGCCCCAAGCTTGCAGCCTGCGCCGAATAAGTGATGGTGTGCGCGTATGGGATGGCTTGGAGTGTCTCCCACACGGCCTGTTGGAAGGGTGTGCCCTGTGGCGCCAATGGCACGCTGAACGCCTGTCTTGTGCAAGAAAAATATTCACTGAGCTCGGTTTTCAAACGCGCTGCGATCGCCTTGGCTTTTGCGGTGGGCGCGGTCGCTGGCCGGGAATTCAAGGCTGTGGGAGGCTGATCAGCAAACCAACACCGCAAAACAGCTGCATCACTCACCTCAAACCCCAGCCGACCCAAGGGCGTCTCGGCTTCATCAATCCATCGGTTTGGCGTCACCCACTCACTCCTGCTACTGCCCACGCGCCAGTGTAGCGGCTCAGAGAGGTCTGGACACAAGGTTTTGGTTTGCGCTACATTAAATACCGTACTGAAACAGTACGGTATTTACGAACTTTCGATCAACAAGGAGACCCCATGAATTGGCGCGTCATTGCCCAAACCGTTGCCCTGCCAATTATCGCCACTGTGCCATTAATTGGCTGCGCGGCCCTGGATTCAGCGGCTTTTGAACCGACACTGCGCGAGCAGAAATCACCCACCAGTGAGTTCACCGCACCCCCACAAGCCGACCGGGATGCGATCCTGGCCATGGCTGGTGAGTTTGATGTGACATTTGAGTTTAATGAGACTGTGGCTCTGAAGGCTGGTTATCAAGCCACAAAACCCAAACAAGATAATGCCAAAGAGGTCGTAATTGTGGTGGAGGACCATCCAGGTCATATCGTGTTGCAGCACTTATTGCTGGTCGGTGGCACCCAAGTCATCAAACATTGGCGTCAAGATTGGACTTGGGAAGCTTCTCATCGATTTGAGTTCAGCGATGAACAAACCTGGACGCGAGTATCACTAAGCCCAGAAGAAACTCAAGGACAGTGGACACAGTGTGTTTATGGTGTGGTCGATACCCCAAGATACTGCGGCACCGGTCAGTGGAATCATCGCTACGGCAATCCAACCTGGACATCTGATCGATCATGGCGGCCCCTGCCTCGGCGAGACTACAGCATCCGAGATGACTACAACGCGCTGAATGTAGAAAACCGCCACACCATCACGCCATCGGGATGGACACATGAGCAAGACAACACCAAGGTCGTCCGTCACGACCCCAACAGCAACACACCACTCGTTCGTGAGGTGGGTTTCAACAATTATCAAAGAACAAACGGGACCGATTTCACACCCGCTTATGAGTACTGGCAACGCACGGAAAAGTTCTGGGCAGAAGTCAGAGCACAATGGGAACGCCATCTCAGTCAGGGCCAGGTTGTGGTCAAAGCTGGAACCGATGGCGAACCCATTATTGGCAAGCTCTTTGAGTTGGCAGCGGCCGTCGATCATGCCCAAACGGACTGGAACACCAAAACACAGGCGGTCGATGACGTTTTTCAGCGCTATGTTGATACGCCCACCCAGCAACAACTGGCCCAAAATCCCAGTCCATAACCCACACATGCTTGATCTGTGACTCTGAGTGCCGTGGGTTTGGAGACCAAGCCCACGGCGCGACAGACCACTCACAACAGCTCGATGGCAGTTGGGTATGCTGTCGCGTATGGCTGATTCAAACATCAACCCCCGCCGGGATTCCATGATCCGGATTCCCAGTCTCCGTCAGCCACTTAACCCTGCCCCCATGGGTTCTCCTGAACAGCTCAAGGCATTCATNACCGCTCACCGAAGGCTATTGGTGATCACCGGGGCCGGACTATCGACCGGCTCAGGCATCCCCGCTTATCGAAATCACAGCGGGGACTGGCTGCGTCGAACACCCATTTTCTATCAAGATTTTATGCGCTCTTCTACGGCACGACGGCGATACTGGGCTCGAAGCTATATCGGCTGGCAACCGGTTGCCCGCGCGGCGCCCAACCCAGGTCATCACGCGCTGGCAAAGCTCGAACGCAGCGGCCACATTGATACCTTAATCACACAAAACGTCGACGGGCTCCACCAGCGTGCCGGAAGCCAATCCCTTATCGAGCTCCATGGCCAACTCGGACGCGTCCGCTGCTTGGATTGCGGCCAGGATTATCTGCGAGATGATATTCAAAAGCGACTGTCTGAGCTTAACCCGGGTTGGTTACCTGAAGTGCGCCAACTCAATCCTGATGGCGACGTGGATCTCGATGATGCCGCCTATCCCGGCTTCAACGTGGCAGATTGTCTAAATTGTCACGGGCGACTCAAACCGGACGTGGTCTTTTTTGGAGAGTCTGTTTGTCCCCAAGTGAGCCGATCAATTCAACAAGCCAGCGATCACTGTGATGGTGCTCTGGTGGTGGGATCGTCATTGGTGGTCATGTCAGGTTATCGAATTGTCAAATCAATGCATGAACAAAAAAAGCCCGTGGTTGCCATCAATCAAGGCCATACCCGCGCTGACGATTTGCTCGAGTTCAAAGTCAGTCAAGACTGCATAAAGGTCCTCGATGCGTTGACACAAGAAATGACAAACAACGATGAGGTTTGATGTCTCCATGCGTTGTGATCCTGATCTAGGATATGAGGATTGTCCAGGCGTGCCAGGCGCCATAATGACAGTCCAGAGGACTGATCAGATTGATTGGGCATGGCATTATGCGCGTTGGCGAGCAGGGAAGATGACAATGCCTTTAGGGCTCGATTGTATAGCTGGTTGTGATTGCCGAATCATGTTCAAGGGCTTTGGCGACCGAGCAGTACTTATCGATGGACAGCGCGATCGCCCGATCCACTTTTTTGACATCTAGCGAGTCACCGCTCAAGGTGAAATGCAAATGAATGCTCTTAAACTGGCTGTGGTGAGCACCATCCACAGAGACACGCTCTCCGTCGACGGCCACCTCTAATGAATCCGGATTTTGGCGCTGCTTTGTAAGAATCATCACGACATCAATGGCAGCACAGCCCCCAATCGCAGCCAGCAGCATTTCCATTGGCCGAAACCCTGCCTGAATGCCTCCCAGGCTCTCAATGCCATCCATTTCAAGCCGATTGCCATCGTCGTTAATGGCTTCCATGTGTACCGCGTCATTCAGTCGTTTAATCCGAACCGTCATGTCACATCCTCCTGCTTGGGCCGCACAAACGCGCAGTATAGCGCTGATTTCAATCCTGTACGCAAATCGGTGGTCGCCAGAACGACCGCTGGATCACTCTCACCGAAGAGGGTCGCGAAGACTCGCAGGTCTAGGTATGATGTTAGGAAGTCCATACCATTGAGAGCTGTATCCGATGATTAAAAATGTCTTCACTTTTGCTGTATTGCTTGCGGTGTCGAGCACCTTTGCACTCGCACAAAGCCCCATTGTCAAACCAGGTGCGCCAGGGCAAGACAGTCAGTTCTTGGATTCTGATGAGGCCAGCCGATTGACAGGCGCGTCCGTCACCGCCGCTGATCTTCGATTCATGCGCGACATGATCCCACATCATCAACAAGCCTTGGATATGGCGGCACTCGTTCCAGATCGGACGAGCCAAAATGCCATTGTCGACTTGGCGCGTCGCATTGCAACATCACAAGAAGACGAAATTGAGTTCATGGAAGGCTGGCTGCTGGCTCAAGGCCAAAATAAACCCGACCGATCATGGCAACACCATGTAGGAGGAATGCACCCGACGAACGGTGGGCATAGCGGCCACGACCAAGCCACACCGTCGGCTCCGCATAATATGCAGGCTCAGCCCAATCAACCGGCGGCCTCTGACCACATCATGGAAGGCATGGCCACACTCGAAGAAATGGCTCAACTGAAGGCCTCAGAAGGGCAAGCCTTTGATCAGCTTTTTTTAAGGCTCATGATTACTCATCATGAGGGCGCACTGACCATGGTCGAAGAGTTGCTGGATACTCAAGGATCTGCCCGAGACCCAGCGCTCTATGAGTTTGTCACCGACGTTCAAAATGATCAAGAAGCAGAAATTGATCGCATGTTTGCAATGGTCAATGACCTTGTGGATGATCCCAGGGTCGGCTTAGCCGCTGGCTTCCGAGACGCTGAGTCTGCGATATCAAACTTGACCCTTCTGAAAGCATTGCCCAAACCAGCTGGCTTTTTCGATCCAGCCAATCCCGCCGGATTGCCTCTCGACAAGGACAGCGAGGATGACCTTGACGATGCAGACTCAAAAACCGAGCTGGCGGAGACGGGTGATAATGCCGGCGATGACGCTGAAAAACGCCCAAGCTTGTTGGACTTCGCAAACACTGACATCGCATTTTTTGATGATGTGATGGTGGCAGGCAGCTATCATGGCTTTAACATCTATGACATCGCCACCCCTGCCCAACCCAAACTGGTCAGCTCTGTGGTCTGCCCCGGTGGTCAGGGCGACATCACGGTGGTCGATGACCTGCTTATTATGTCTGTTGAGCAGACGCGCGCGCGTTTGGATTGCGGCTTGGAGGGGGTTGCTGAAGATATCAGCAATGAACGCTTCAGGGGATTGCGAATATTTGACATCAGCAATATTGAGGTGCCCCGTCAGGTCGGCGCTGTTCAAACCTGTCGTGGCTCCCATACCCACAGCGTCGTTGCGGTGGATGATGAGTCCATCCTTGTCTATAACTCCGGCACGGCCCCGGTCAGAGACGGTGAGGAACTGGCGGGCTGTTCAGACGAGTCTCCATGGAAAGACGAGTCAACCGCACTGTTTCGGATTGATGTGATTGAAATACCCATCAACCGTCCCAGTGAGGCGAAAATCATCAAAAGTCCTGCGGTGTTTGCAGACCCAGAAACCGGCGCACTGGCCGGCCTTTGGACGCGCGGTGACCATGGCCCAAGAACACAAACCACCAATGAAACCAATCACTGCCATGACATTACCGTTTTCCCGACGCTGAATATTGCAGCCGGTGCATGCTCGGGCAATGGCATTATTTTTGATATCAGTGACCCCATTAACCCGAAAAGAATTGATGAGGTGGTGGACGCAGGCTTTGCGTATTGGCACTCCGCCACGCTGAGCAATGACGGATCGAAAGTTCTTTACACCGATGAGTGGGGAGGCGGCACTCGCCCACGCTGTCGAGCCTCAGATCCTTTGACGTGGGGTGCCAACGCCATCTATAACCTTGTAGACAATGAGTTGGTCTTTGGTGGCTATTACAAAATGCCCGCCCCTCAAAGTGACAAGGAAAATTGTGTGGCTCACAATGGTTCTTTGATACCCGTGCCCGGTCGCGACATCATGGCTCAAGCTTGGTATCAAGGGGGGTTGTCCGTATTTGACTTTACAGACCCTGCCAACGCCGAAGAAATCGCTTTTTTTGATCGTGGCCCTGTCAGTGATGAGCACTTAGTGACTGGGGGATACTGGTCAACTTATTGGTACAACGGACATATTTACGGGACCGCGATTGTTCGGGGCGTGGATGTCTTTGAGCTGGTGCCGTCCGAGAGCCTGAGTGCATACGAAATTGAGGCGGCCAAGATGGCTGACATGGGTGATGTGTTCAATCCCCAGACACAAATGCCGGTCAGTTGGCCGATACACCCAACCATTGCGCAGGCTTATGCCGATCAGCTTGCTCGATCTCAACACCTCGACACCGAGCAACGTCAAACACTTGAGGCCATCCTCCTGGAAGCTGAGTCGATAATCGATGACGGCGGTAACGACAGCGCTTTGGCAGACAAGCTCAGCGATTGGGCCACCAAGGCACGGTCGTTGGTGGCTCAGCCTCAACGGACTGCGTCCCGATCAGCTCAGGGGTTGTCTGAGGTTTTGGATGCGCTGAGTCTTCGACTTAATCGGTCGCTTGCTCAGGAATCGGCTTTGCCCGATAGAGACTCGACATAGACGCGACCGCGGGTCATCAAATTGGCGAACGCCGCAGCATCATCCGCTGCAATTGCCTCTTGGATCATGCCCACGGCGCGTGTCAGCGCGTCGTGGGCCAAGTGCCCGTGCTCATTGAGCTTTTGGATCTCGTAATAAACCGCAGGGCTCTCGTAGGCGACATCCGAAGCAATTGCCAGCTGGCGCGCAAAAGTGGTGCTGGATAACTCAGACAGCTCACTGGCGCCTATTCCCGTCTCGACCAATGCCACTAAGAATGCAATGTTAATGGTGTGTGAGAGGCCAAGGACCAACGCCATCAGTCGATCATGCCGGTCGATGGGAATGGTCACAGTCTCAGCCATTGTGTCAGAAAATATGGCTTTGGCTTCCTCGACTGCCAACGACGAACCCACGTCCATCAGCAAGATATGACGGCCGGACAGCAAGGCCGTATCAGGACCAAACATGGGATGCACGGAGCATACTTTTAGGCCTTGGTGGCACGCTGCATGTAACGCCTCAATCAAAGGCGTTTTGATAGAACCCACATCAAACACTAAAGCAGACGTTTGTCGTTCACTTAACTCATAAAGCAAAGTGGCTGTAATCCCGGGCGGCGTCGCCAATACGATGACATCGAAATTCAGCCCTGCCTGACGCCAGTCGCTGAGATGCCGTGTTGACTCAGTTGTCGAGACTGCAGGGTCTGCAATCGTCACTTGATAGCCTTGCGCGTCCAAAAAATTTGCCAACCACACGCCTAAGCGGCCCGCACCACCGATCACCAAGGCATGCAGCCCCTCACCGCGATGGGCGCGCCGGACCTGATCTTGCTCTTGCTGAGTCAAGGAAGCCTCAATCAGCCGAGCAATCAAATCTTCAGCCAGATCCGGGTCCAGTGCCAATTCTTGCGCCTTTGAACGCACTGCATTGAGCACGTCACGCTCACGACGGAAATCACGAAGCTGACGACCAGCTTGTGCTTTTATCTCGCCAATTTCGGACACAATCCGTTGGCGCTGCGCAGCCAGCTCGACAAGATGCTGATCAACGTTATCAAGTGCCTCGCGTAAAGCATTAAGCTGTGAATGGGAATGTTCAGACATGGTCAAGCCAGCGCCTCTCAGGCTATGCAGATGGACTCCTCGCGCCAAAGCAGATTCGGGAGTATGATCTGCGTATGGTAACGAATATTGCACACCGTTTTTGCCTGGCGCTACTTTTGATGGCTGGGGGCTCATGGGCCGCTGAAGACCGCCCAATTGGCCAAACGTTGCTCATTGATGACTTCCAAAGCGGGACTGGACAGGCAGTTTTTGGGACATCTTGGTCTGGATTCAGTGACCGAGTCATGGGCGGGCGCTCCGAGATTAATTTGGCCTATCAACGCTTGAGTGACACCAGCTTATCTTTACGATTGTCGGGTCCTGTCCGCTTAGACAATAACGGCGGGTTCATCCAAGCAAGACTGCCACTAGAGCAATCTGGTCAGCGCTTCGATGCCAGCGGCTGGTCAGGCATTGAAGTGACCGCGCGCGCTGCGCCTGGGGCGTACTATGTTCATTTGCGCTCGCGCGCGACTTGGTTGCCATGGCAGTATTACTCAGCCCAGATTGGCTTTAATGATGCTGAAAGGTGGCAAACGCATCGGATTCCATTTGAGCTCTTTCAGGCTGAAGCAACCCGTTCAGTGCTCGATGTCTCATCACTGAAAAGTGTTGCGATCGTCGCATATGGTGAGGCATTCGACGCCGATATTGAGCTTAAAAGACTGTCGTTCTATCGCGAAGAAGACTGACCAGCAATAATGGCCTGAACCAGTTGCACACAGCGGTCAAGTTGCTCTATTTCAATGAATTCATCGGGTTGATGTGCTTGGTCGATTGAGCCTGGCCCACACACAATTGATGGGAGCCCTGCAGACTTAAAGTTGCCCCCTTCGGTTGCAAAGCCCACCTCCCCAGTGCCTCCAGGCGCCACACCCGGTAGCGCTCGAAGCCAAGATTCAATCCCAGACTCGTCTGACGGCGTTAATGGTGGCACCCGGGCAATGGCTTCAGTGACCACTGAGGCACTTGGGGCATAACGACGCAAGTCGGGCAGAACATTCTCCTCAACCCAGGCATTTAGAGCGTTGATAATCTCATCTGGATCCTCGTCAGGCAGTGCACGATACTCCCATTGGAACTCACACCGAGCCGGCAAGATATTGACTGCTGTCCCACCCTCAATCAAACCAACCTGGACTGTGGTGTACGGGGGTTCGGCTCCGCTGGTACTGCCTTCTAAGCGCTTGGATTCGCCCAGTTGATACAGTTTTTCAATCATTCGAGACGCTGCAAAAATAGCGCCACCCCCACGGTGTGGTTGGCTGGAGTGGGCGGCTTGCCCTGTCACCACGGTTTTGAAAACATTGATGGATTTATGTGCCTTGACCACCTCCATGGAAGTGGGCTCACCAATGAGCACACGCTCCGGCCGACCCACATGGCTGATCAGGTCCTCTATCAGCCCATCAACACCGATACAGCCCACCTCTTCATCATATGACATTGCCAGATGAATCGGAGCGGTAAGCGCATCGATATCAGCGGATTCTAAACACGCCATGCACACCGCCAAAAACCCCTTCATGTCCGCGCTGCCACGACCATATAGACGACCATTGATCTCAGTCAAAATAAATGGATCAGTGGACCAGTCTTGCCCATCGACAGGCACCACATCGGTGTGACCAGATAACACCACACCAGGTCCTGTCTCAGGACCAAATGAGACCAATAGATTTGCTTTTGTCCGATCGGCGTTCCAAGTGCGACGACATCGGCCCCCTCGTTCAGTCAACAAGGCCTCAGCCCAATCGATCAGTGCCAAATTCGATTCACGCGAAACAGTGGGAAAAGCCACCAATTCTGAAAGTCGCTCAATGCTTTTTTGGTTCACACTCATGCGTTGCCCTCATGACTGATTGATGACTGAAATGGTGCGGGATCAAGAAAGCGAGATGTATGCTCACTCGACTGGGCTTTGGTGACCAATGACACAGCCACCAAAACCGGTATATGGACCATCAAACCCAAAACCCCTTCGTGCAGCCCCCACGGAATACTGTCGGGATTAAAAAATCCAAATAATGCCGCACCCGCACCGGCAATCAAACCACATAAAACACCTAAGGTAGTGGCGCGCCCCCAAAACAACGCAGCCACCACCGGAGGCGCCAGTTGCGCAATCACGCCATATGAGGTCAATAGCAAGACCACTAAGGATTGCCCCTCACTGACTGCAAAAAAGTACGCCACCCCGCCAGCGAGCACCATCACGACCCGAATCATCCATCGCTGGGTGTACTCAGAGAGCGTCGCAAACGGTCGCACACCGTCTTCTACTGCAACAGACGCTGTGGCATGCAACAGGGCATCGCCCGTGGACATGGAAGCGGAAAGCGCACCCGCGCAAAAAAGGCCAACAACAATCAAAGGCAGGTCCACTGTCAAAATCAACTCAGGCAAAATGAAGTCTGGCCGGTCCACATTAGGCAACGCCATTACCCCAGCAAAGCCAATCAAAAAAACCGGTACCAGAAACAGCTGAAAAGTGGGAAACAAAACAACAGTTTGTCGAATGATTTTCTCATTCTTTGCCGTGAAGGCCTTCATAAAAATGTGGGGCCACATCGTGAGTCCTACGGCGCTAATAATAATGGCGCTCGTATAACCTCCCCAGCTCCATGGATTGCCGTTAGAAGCCAGTCCAGGCAAAGTAAGCAAATTCGGGTGGTTATCAATAATCTCAGTGAACATGGGACCAATGCCACCATGCAGCGCATGCGGCAAATACAGCCCAAGGGCCCACGCGATGACAATCATAAACAGCCCTTGAAACGTGTTGGTCCAGCCGACTGCGGCCACCCCACTGGTCAGAACATAGATCATCACAATTCCATAACTGACCAGACTGCCTAGCCACAAGGGCACCTGCCCTTCAGTGACCGCTTCAATGACAATCCCTGCTCCTTTCATTTGTAGCGTGATGTAAGGGATCAGCGCCACAACGCTCACCAACGCGATCAAAATTGAAAGAGTCTTTGAGGGAAATCGCGCGGTCAGAAACTGGGCTTGTGTCACCAGCCGCAATCGGCGACCAATGCGGGCGATCTTAGGGCCCATCACATACCAAGGCGCAATCCCCAATACACCGTACGACAGGATGTAAAAGGCAGCAGCGCCGCGGGAATACGCCCAACCTGGCCCCCCAAGAAAAGCAAATGCAGAAAACACGGTGGCACCCGTTACAAAGTACATCACCAATAAACCAAAGTTCCGATCTCCAGCCACATATCCATCGACCGTGGCAGAGGTGCCTTTGCCTGCCCGCAGACCAATGGCCAGCGTGACCAGCAAATATCCCACTATCATTGAGGTCACCACCAACCACTGGCTCATTCGCGATCTCCACGTGAGCACTCGAGGCCAATCAGCACCACAAAGCCCAGAATAATCCATAAAATTGACCATGCCAGCGGCACAGGCAGCCCACCAATTAAGGGCTTTGGCTCAGCAAACCAGGACGCTACGGGCCACATCACCGCCACACAGTAGACGATGAAAAAGCCAACCGCAAAAGACGCTCTCCACCTGGATTTCATGGCCCAATAGTAGCAAGAAGTAAACCTAGGAGAGTGGCATAATAAGAATCACTGACTGAAGGATCATACCGATGGCCCACCGAATCATTTTTTGGCTTTCACTATTGCTTTTTTCAACACCACTGGCCGCGCAAACCACCAGCGCACAGTCATTGACGCTCGAGCGGATATTTTCCAGCCCAGAACTCTCAGGAAGCACGCTCAGACAAGTAAAGCTCTCACCTGCTGGGGATCGGGTGACTTTCCTAAGAGGGCAAGAAAATGACAAAAACCGGATGGACCTGTGGGAATATCACATTAAAGATCAACAATCCCGCCCGTTGGTTGAAGCCGATCAGGTCATGCCCGATGAGCGCCCACTGAGCGAGGAAGAAAAAGCACGCCGTGAGCGAGCGAGAATTTCATCATTACGCGGCATTGTTGAGTATGACTTTTCAGCCGATGGACGGTTCCTAATCTTTCCTTTGGGTGGCAATGTCTACGTTGTTGACCTTGAGCGAAGCCCAATCAGGGTAGAAGCCGTCACCACCAGCAGCTCATTTGATACGGATCCCAAGATTTCGCCTGATGGGCGTCGCGTGGCCTTCATTCGTGACCAAGATCTATGGGTGGCAAACCTCACCAATCAGACTGTTCGAGCGATCACAACTGATGGCAACGGCCCCATCAAAAACGGCATGGCTGAATTCATTGCGCAAGAAGAAATGGGCCGGAACACCGGATATTGGTGGTCTCCCACCGGCGATGCGATCGCATTTTTACGCGTCGATGAATCACGCATTGAAATGACCAAACGCTATGAGGTCAACGCAGATCGAATCGACATGGTTAACCAGCGCTACCCTTATGCCGGTACCGACAATGTGACCTATCAGCTTGGGATTGCATCTATCCATAAAGAGTCTAATCCACAGGATCATATCCAGTGGATCAACCTAGGCCAGGAGACGGACATATACATCCCTCGAGTTCAGTGGTTGCCCGACGGCCAATCATTAAGCTATCAGCGCCAAAGCCGAGATCAGAAAATCCTTGAATTGGTCACCTATGATCTTGACACCAAAAAACAACGTGTTGTCATGACTGAACAGTCAGATACCTGGATCAATCTGCACGACAATCTGTATTACCTGTCTGACGGTTCTGGGTTTATTTGGTCCTCAGAACGCAGTGGCTACAATCATTTGTACCTTTATCTTTTTGATAGTCAAAAACTCAAGCCGTTGACCCAAGGAGCATGGGCAGTGGACGAGCTGGTTGGTGTGGATGAGGCATTGGGATTGGTGTATTTCACCGCCGCTTACCCTGATCCAACACAAAAGCAACTAATGCGAACTTCCATGGTGACGCAAGCGCCTGATGTCGCCACTCCAGTAAGCACCAAAGCTGGGTGGCATGAGTGGTGATGGATAACGATGCGGCGTTTTATATTGATCAATACTCGAGCACCACTCAGCCGCCTCAGCTGTCATTACATCGCGCTGATGGGGAGCATCTGGCCTGGCTCAATGAAAACACAATCGCTCCCGAACACCCATATTGGCCATATGCCAATGAGCATCGGCGTGGCGAGTTCGGTGTTTTGCGAGGCCCAGAGGCTCAGCGTCTTCATTACCGAATGATTACACCTCCCGGATTCAATAAAAATGAACAGTATCCAGTTATTGTGCATGTCTACGGTGGGCCGACCTCACGGCTCGCCACAAACCAATGGTCTCGGCGCATATTAATTGAGCAGTACATGGCTCAACAAGGCTTTATTGTCTTCTCCCTAGACAACCGCGGTGTGGTTCGCCAGGGCAAAGCATTCCAGGATGCGGCTTATCAACGGCTGGGCCGCATCGAAATGGTTGATCAGATGGTGGGCGTTGATTGGCTGCGATCACAACCGTTCATTGATGCTGACAAGATTGGGATTTTTGGTTGGAGCTATGGTGGATACGTCGCCTTGATGGCGGCCAGTCAATATCCTGGAGATTTTGCAGCAAGTGTCGCTGTGGCACCCGTGACCGACTGGTCACTGTATGACACGCACTATACTGAACGTTATTTAGGGCATCCAGAAAGAGCCCAAGAGGCCTATGAAAAAGCAAACGTCTTAACCTATGCCGATGAAATACAAGATCCGCTGTTGCTGATCCATGGTATGGCTGACGACAACGTGCTTTTTACGCATTCCACTGTACTGATGCAGGCACTTCAAGAGCAAACCATTGAGTTTGACTTAATGACCTATCCAGGTGAAAAACACGCCATTTCTGGAAAAAGTCAACGACTACACGCTTATCAAACAATCTCCAACTTTTTCAAACGCCACCTTGAACCGAATTGATACATGCANCAGGTCCGAAAGGNGGCACATCAAGCTCNTGACCCAGCGCGACTTGTGCCTGNGTCTGCTGCCACCAGTCTGGATTAAACAACTCACCGTGTATTGAGCTCAGCAATTGGAGCCGAGCCGGAGCCAGGCCCATAAATAAAGGGAATTGCTCAGGGAAAACGTCATCCTCACCCACATGAAACCAGGGCTCACTGCTCATGGACATCACATCGTCGTCGGTGTCCGGCCAATGCCGAAATCGGCACTCATCGAGAAGACGAAGCTCATCGTAGTCGTAAAAAACCACACGCCCGGATCCGGTGACACCAAAATTTTTGGGCAAAAGATCGCCCGCAAAAATGTTGGATCTTGCTAAATCCTTTATGGCTTGGCCATAGTCCATTACTGCTTTTAACGCGTCAGGCTCTGGTGCACTGGACAAATATAGATCCAACGGATGGACACGGCGCTCAACATAGCAATGGTGTATCAGAAGATGGTCTGACCCCAACTCAACCACCCGAGAGCATTCAGTCTGAACCGTGTCTAATAAGCTCGGCGAAAATGCCTCCAGCGGCAGCTTTAACTCACGAAATTCTTGGGCATCGATCAAGCGACCCACCCGATCATGCTTAAACACCAGATGATAGCGCTCCAAAACATCCGCACGAGTGACTGATTTGGATGGCGCGAAGCGGTCTCTAATCAGCTTAAAGACCACCGGATAGCCAGGCAACGTCAGCACCAGCATCACCATGCCCTTTTTACCCTCTGCCTCCATCATTTGCTCTTCTGGATGTGCCAGCAAGTAGGAGAAAAAAGACTGAAACCGCTCTGTCTTGCCCTGTTTGACACGTCCCAAGACGGTGTATAACTCAGCCGCAGGTTTGCTGGGAAGAAGCTGACTTAAGAACCCAACCACAGGCTCAACATCGTCCAAATCCGCCATAAAGTAATTGAACGTGTACCCGAATAAAATGCTGATTTCTCGGGTTGTTGTCAGGACCGCTTCACACCACACGCCCTGATCAGACATGCTAAACCCAAAGACGATCGGCAGCCACGAACCGTCAAGATTCACGCGGCCCACCCGGTAGGCACGTCCTGCACGGTAGAAACAAGCGCTCAGAATTTCGATGGTGACCTGACTGTTTTGCATCGCATAAGCCGTGGACAAATGACGATACAGCGCTGCAGGGTCTTCACTGATGACGNGCTCTAACCAAGGTTGGGTCAAAACGCCCATCAAAAANGCCANGTCATCTGGTTCATCCAGCGACAGGTCATACCTTTCAACGCGGGGCTCGACTGAGGTGGCAGTGGGCCGATCGTTGACAGTGAACTCAATGGCCGCATCCACGCCAGTGGTCTTAAACAAGCGCCTGCTGAGGGTATTAAAAAAGGTCTGATAAAGCTTGGCATCACTGACGGACTTGGTGACTGCCTGGTAGTTGGCTCGTATCTGAACCCAAATGGCGCGAGAAAATAGGCGGTCCACTAGAATTTGTTCGAGCCTTTCAATGGCGTCATTAATGGCCGAGTCATAAAGCGCATACCGCTCATTGATATCTTGAATCATGCCCTGGCGATCGCGGTTCAGGAAACGCCGTTTGGCCCGCCGGGTGATGTCTGAAAAGCTGGCATTGTAGTCTTCAAAAGCCCGTACGATGCACTGAACGGCTGCCTCAACCTGAATTTGTTGAGGCGATTGGCTCATGTGTCCTCAATGAGGCCGCTGTCACGCCATCCTGAGGTGATCGGGTAGCGCCGGTCGCGCCCAAAGGCGCGTCGTGTGATCCGAGGGCCTGGCGCGCCCTGCCGGCGTTTATATTCAGCAGCTAAAACCATGCCCGCAACGCGGCGCACCACCGCTTCTTCAAACCCTGCCGCAACAATCGTACCGATCGGCTGGTCAAGCTCAACATACCGTGTGATGATTTCATCAAGAACAGGATAGGGAGGAAGCCGATCTTGATCCAACTGGTTAGGGGAAAGCTCAGCTGAGGGCGGGCGATCAATGACGCCTTGAGGAATGGCTTCAGAGCGGTGATTTCGATAATCACACAGTCGGTACACCATTTGTTTCAAACAATCTTTTATCGGGCTAAAGCCCCCACACATATCGCCATAAATCGTGGAATAGCCAGTGGCAAGTTCACTTTTATTGCTGGTGGCCAAAGGCAAATGCCCGAATTTATTGGACAGCGCCATAATTACCGTTCCGCGAGCTCGTGCCTGAAGATTCTCTTCGGTAAAGTTTTCACGAGTTCCAGCAAACACCTCTGCCATTTGGTTGAGCATGGCTTGATAGATCGGCTCAATGGAGATGGTTTCATGACAAAGCCCCATTGATGTGATCTGTTCGGTCGCTAGGATAGCGACAACTCAGCAGTATGCCGAGACGGCATCATCACCGCCAGCACATTCTCTGGACCCACAGCATCTGCAGCAATGGCTGCCGTAAGCGCTGAGTCAACCCCACCTGACAGACCTAAAACCACCGATTCAAATTTGTTTTTTCTGGCATAGTCACGAAGTCCAAGCGTCAACACCTCATACACCACAGCCAAATCATCGGTGGTGCCCTCAGGCCAAACGATTGGATCAAACTTCAGACTGTTCTCATCGTATTCCAACACCAGAAGCACTTCTTGGCACAGTGGCGCAGGCGACGACAACTGCCCATGACCATCGATAGCCAGTGAATGCCCATCAAACACCAATTCATCTTGACCACCCACGCAGTTGAGATAGATGACCGGCAGTCCTGTCTCTGCATGTCTGTCTTGAAGAACCTGACTTCGATCCAGGTGCTTTTGCATGTAATATGGCGAAGCATTGGCAGACACCAAAAGCTGTGCACCGGCCTGGTGTGCAGCGCGCGCGGCTTCGGGTGTCCATGTGTCCTCACAGATCAACACGCCAACGCGAACACCCGCCACTTCAATGACCAAAGGTTGATCTCCTGGCACAAAGTATCGGCGCTCATCGAAAACCGCGTAATTGGGTAAATCCCATTTATCGTAAGTGCCAATAACCTGCCCATCTCTGAGCCAGGAAACGGAATTATATCGACGCTCCCCTTCAGCCCGTGGGTGACCAACGATGACATCAATCCCTTGGACATGCTGGGCAATGTCCTTCAGGGTTTGTTCAGTGCGCCTCATGAAACCGGGCCGCAGAACCAGATCTTCCGGCGGATACCCGGTCAAGGCAAGCTCAGGAAACACCAAGAGATCAGCTTGGTGCTGATCTCTCGCTTGAACGAGCAATTGGAGGATTCGATCGTGATTGGCCGTGATGTGGCCAACTTCAAAATCGAATTGTGCCAGTGCTATTTTCAGCTCAAACAACCCGAGATTGCTGCGCCCAACTCCACCGGGGAGCGTACAGTGCTCACGCCGGCCTGTTCGAGCGCTTTGTATTTGGCATCGGCCGTCCCCTCGCCGCCCGAGATGATGGCACCGGCGTGACCCATCCGCTTGCCCGGAGGCGCGGTCACACCAGCGATGTAGCCCACCACAGGCTTAGTGACATGATCTGCGATGAACTCAGCGGCCTCTTCTTCAGCGCTGCCGCCAATTTCGCCGACCATGATAATGCCCTCTGTTGCATCATCTTCTTGGAACAAAGACAAGCAGTCCACAAAACTCATGCCGTGGATTGGGTCACCACCGATGCCGATGCATGTCGTTTGGCCCAAACCAACTTGGGTGGTCTGGAACACGGCCTCATAGGTCAAGGTACCAGAGCGAGAAACAATGCCCACGCGGCCAGGTTTGTGGATTTGGCCGGGCATAATGCCGATCTTGCATTCGCCTGGGGTAATGATCCCCGGGCAGTTAGGTCCTATTAGCGTCACGTCGTCGTATTCGGCCAACGCCGATTTTACCCGCATCATATCAAGCACCGGGATGCCTTCAGTGATGCAGACAATCACACGGATGCCAGCATCGGCCGCTTCCAAGATGGCATCAGCAGCAAATGGCGGCGGCACAAAAATCATGGATGCGTCCGCGCCGCTTTGCTCCACCGCTTCTTCCACGGTATTAAACACAGGGCGATCCAGGTGAGTCTGACCGCCTTTTCCAGGCGTGACTCCTCCGACCAACTGAGTCCCGTAAGCCATCGCCTGCTCAGAATGAAAAGTGCCCTGCGCGCCCGTGAAGCCTTGGGTAATCACGCGGGTGTTTTTATTGACTAGTACGCTCATAACTCATGCATTCCTTCAGGCTTGAACCGCGGCAACCGCTTTACGGGCGCCGTCATTGAGATCGTCAGCAGTGATAATGGTCAGGCCACTGTCAGCCAACAGTTGCTTACCTTCATTCACGTTGGTGCCCTCCAACCGGACCACCACCGGTACATTCAGGTCGATNTCACGAACAGCGTTGATGATGCCCTCAGCAATCAAATCACAGCGNACAATCCCACCNAAGATGTTCACCAAAATGGCTTCAACACTGTCACTGGACAGGATCAGTTTGAANGCTTCTTTAACGCGCTCTGCATTGGTGCCTCCCCCCACATCCAGNAAGTTTGCAGGCTCGCCACCCGCCAGCTTAATCACATCCATGGTGGCCATCGCCAAACCAGCGCCGTTAACCATGCAGGCAATATTGCCATCCAATGTGACGTAGTTGAGATCATGCTTCGAGGCAGCCAATTCAGTCGGATCTTCTTGCGATTCGTCGCGCATGTCAGCCAACTCAGGATGACGATACAGCGCGTTATCGTCGGCATTGAGCTTGGCATCGAGTGCGCTGAGGTTGCCTTCACCATCTATGATCAGCGGATTGACTTCAATCAAGCTGATGTCTTTGTCCACAAACAGGCGGTATAGACCTGCCATGATTTTGGTCAGCTGCCCAACTTGGCGCGCGTCCAGCCCCATTTTAAAACCCATTTTCCGAGCTTGATAAGGCATAAAGCCAGCAGCCGTATCCATGGTTTCGGTGATGATTTTGTCTGGTGTTTCGGCCGCGACTTGTTCAATATCTACACCGCCAGCGGCAGATCCCATGAAAACGATGGCTTTGTGAGTTCGATCAATTAAAGCACCCAAGTAAAGCTCTTGCTCAATGTCGGTGGCCTCTGCGATCAGCACACTGTTGACCGGCAACGCCAGTCCGCCTGTTTGATAGGTCTCGATATTCATTCCGAGCATGCGCTCGGCTTCTGATTTCACCGCATCGAGACTATCAGCCAGCTTCACCCCACCGGCTTTGCCACGTCCGCCGGCGTGAACTTGAGCCTTGACCACCCATTGGCTCCCACCGACTTTTTTTGCAGCCGCGATGGCCTCATCCGCGGTGGTTGCAAGCTCACCCTTGGGGACCGGAATGGCGTACTGCGCAAACAAGTCCTTGGCCTGATATTCATGAAAATTCATTGACTTGGGTTCCTTGAAGTCGAAGTTGAGACGAAAAACGCCATCCAATCCCGTATTTTGATGGATTTTGGTCGAGTTATCAAACCACGGCGACGATTTCGCCCCTATTTTAGCGTCAAATTCCGATGTACAGGCCATGCATTCCACCCCAATATCCGAAATATGGAATGGACCTCCTCCCCTGATCCTCTCAATGAGCGATTGATTGGTACCAGCCCTGCAATGGTCAAGCTGAAGCAATGGGTTCACCGCCTGGCAGAACTCGATGTCAATGTTCTGATCGAAGGGCCCTCTGGCTCCGGTAAGGAGTTGGTTGCTGAACTGATCCATGCCCTCAGCAATCGAGGCAACCACCGCTGGGTGCCGATCAATTGTGGCGCCATTCCCACAGAACTTTTTGAAAGCGAGCTGTTCGGTCACCGCGCCGGCGCCTTTACCGGCGCGAATGAGGCGCAGTTGGGGTTGGTGGCCATGGCCAATCACAGCACCTTATTTTTAGATGAGATCGGCGAACTGCCGAAAAAGATGCAGGTGAAACTATTGCGCGCACTAGAAACGCAAATGATTCGACCGTTGGGTGCGAGTGAGGAAGTATCAATCAATGCGCGGGTCATCGCAGCAACAAATCAATCGCTTGATCAGTTGATCGAAAGCGGTCAATTCCGACGCGATTTATACCATCGTCTCAGTGTTGCCCGGGTCACCACCCCCGCATTAAGCGAACTTGGTCATGATCTCATCACGATCAGTGAACGTCTTCTTGACCGAGTGGCCAAGCGATTGCAGCTGCCCAAAAAACCGCTCAGCCACGCTGCCTACCAAGCGCTTGCTCAGCATCCTTTCCATGGCAATGTCCGAGAGCTGGAACATTGCCTGACCCGGGGTTTGATTTGGTCCTCAGGCCCTGAAATTGACCAGGCAGCACTCGGGCTCTTGTCCGAGCCCGAGTCGGTGTCTCATCAGCAAGCACGCGGGCAGGAACCGGCGATGGCGCTACCAGAGGCATTGGAGCAAACCGAACGAATCATGATTGCCCGAGCCCTGAGAGCCAATGGTCGCAAGCGGCATCAGACCGCTGCCCAGCTGGGGATAACAGAGCGGGCCCTGCGCTATCGCTTACGCAAGCATGGCCTTTAAAACGCCATGGCGCGGGCTTTAAATCAATCGTTTTGATTTTGATGGATGTAAAGAAACTGCGATCTGCTTGTGCAACAATTGTGGTTCAATTCAAAGCAGGCGTGTATAAATTATGGCCGTCAATCCAGCCTCTATCAACGCACATGACGCCATGGGTGAGGCGTTGATCAATCGATTTTTAGCGGTGCGCCGTCAATCTGATTTGATGGCCACCGGCCTCAGCCCAGAGGATCAGAATCTTCAGTCGATGCCAGGGGCCAGTCCGATGAAGTGGCATCGAGCTCACACGACATGGTTTTTTGAAACATTTGTCTTGAAGCCACATTCTGGTCAATGGGGCTTTTCATATGAACCCATCAACGAACAGTTCGAATATCTTTTCAACTCCTACTACAACGGCGTGGGTCAGCAGTTCCCACGGGCGCAGCGAAGCCTAATGTCACGACCAGATTGCGAGGAAGTGGCCGCGTATCGCAGACATATTGATCAATCCATGCAACAGCTTTTGTCCAAAGCGCCTGATTCAGCGATGGAAACACTCGCTGAGCTGGTGATCTTGGGGCTCAATCATGAGCAGCAACATCAAGAATTGATGGCGACCGATCTTAAGCATGCATTCAGCTTTAATCCCATTGCACCCGCATGGACAAAACGGCCCGACCCACTGGGACCTGCTGCTGCACAACGTTGGGTCAAAATCAGTGGCGGCATTCATCAAATCGGTCATGACCCTGATCACGCACCTGATCCATTGAGCTTCTATTTTGACAATGAGACGCCGCAACATAAGGTTTATCTGGAAGACTTTGAATTAGCACGTCGCCCAGTCACTTGTGGGGAATATTTACAGTTCATGGAAGATGGGGGTTACCGCAACGTAAATTTGTGGTTGTCTGACGGTTGGGCGTGGCGGCGCGACCACGACATTCAATCGCCGATGTACTGGCGCCAAGAAGACGGGCAGTGGTATCTACAAACCTTGGGCTGCTGGCGGGAGGTTGATCCCGATGAGCCCATCTGCCACATCAGCTTTTATGAAGCTGCCGCCTTTGCTCTGTGGGCCGGCGCACGACTGCCGACAGAAGCAGAGTGGGAGGTGGCAGCAGGCTCGATATCGAGCGACTCCATTGAAGAGGGCCATTTCTCGGGCTGCAATCGATATCATCCAGCCAGCTCACCCGATCTAAACGCCGAACACGAGGCATCGCGGCCTCTGGTTCAACTGTTCGGTGACATTTGGGAATGGACGGCCTCGAGCTATTCTCCATACCCTGGATTTAAACCGGTGGCTGGAGCCATTGGTGAGTACAACGGAAAATTTATGGCCAACCAAATGGTGCTGCGCGGCGGAAGCTGTGCAACGCCCACTGGGCATATTCGAAACACCTATAGAAACTTTTTTTATCCGCCCGATCGGTGGCAATTCAGTGGCCTGCGCTTGGCACGCGATTTGTAAACACCTCACACTCCCATCTCCAATGGTGACTGGATGAGCTCATTTGAAGAAGATGTCTTAATCGGACTGAGTGAATCGCCACGCTGGCTCCCATGCAAGTACCTTTACGATGCTAAGGGCTCAGCGCTGTTTGAGAAAATTTGTGACACCGAGGATTACTATGTCACACGCGCTGATCTAGAGATTCACAGGCATCAAATTGCTGAGGTCGCTCAATTGATCGGCTCGAATGCGCATCTCATTGAGTTTGGATCAGGTTCTGGCATCAAAACTGAGCTGCTCATCTCAGCCTTGTTGCAGCCCCGCGCTTACACGCCCATTGAGATCTCTCAAACCGCACTGGATGCTTCGGTCGATCAGCTTCGAAAACGCTTTCAACACCTTGATGTGCATCCGCTTCAGGCCGATTATACTGAAGACATTGACCCCAACCATCTCCACCTTGATCCTGTGGCCCGGCGTCGAGTGATTTATTTTCCTGGCTCGACCATCGGCAACTTCACTCGTGACCAAGCCAGCACATTTCTCAAACGGATGGGCAAGATGGCCGGTGACGACGGGCTGATTTTTATTGGTGTGGACTTGATCAAGCCCATTAACAAGTTGCTCCGAGCGTATGACGACAGCGCTGGAATCACCGCAGAGTTTAATCTGAATTTACTGCAACGCTTACGCAATGAGCTAAACGCAGACATTGATTGCGATGCCTTTGCTCATGAGTCTCGATTCAATCGGGCTTTACAAAGGGTAGAGATGCATTTGGTGGCTCAAACCCCCACCAGCATTGGGCTGGGTGAACAGCACTTCGAATTCTCCAAAGGTGAAAGCATCCACACTGAGAGCTCTCACAAGTATTCAATCGCAGGTTTTCAGGATTTGGCCCGAGAATCGGGCCTCAATCCTGTTCGCTATTGGTTAGATAGCCAAGCTCAATTCAGCATGCACTGTCTTGAGCCTGGCCAGTAGATTCTTCGGCCACTCAGTACCCCGCAGCTTGACCATCTTTTCGGGTCTCTGAGGCGCCACGATAGACTCGGCTGGGCGGATCAGTACGCTCATCGATCTCAACCATGATCGCTTGGTACCCTCCAAAAGGCCCCCGCGCCCAACTGACTCGATGCCCTTTACCCAAAAGGGCTCGAATGGTCGAATAGTCGAACCCAGACTCAAGATTGACCTCGCCGCCATCCGTCATTTGAAGTGCCTGGCCAGTCGGCTCAGTTGAACCAGTGTGGTGAATACGCGGTGCATCACCGGCCTCTTGCAAGCCCATCCCAAAATCCACAAGGTTCATGACAATTTGAGCATGGCCTTGAGGCTGCATGCCGCCACCCATCAATCCAAAACTGACCCAGGGCTGGTCATCTTTGGTAATGAATGCCGGGATGATGGTGTGAAATGGTCGCTTTCCCGGTGCGAACGTGTTGGGATGACCCTCTTTTAACACAAACATCTCGCCCCGATTTTGCAAGATAAAGCCCGCACCCGGAGGCGTCATCCCAGATCCCATGCCACGATAGTTGGACTGAATAAAGGACACCATGTTGCCATACTGGTCTGCGGTGGTGAGGTAGATGGTATCGCCTTCATCGAGCTCCGGCCGACCGGCTTCAATGGTTCTGGCGCTGCGATCGAGATCGATCAGCTCGCGCCGTTGATCGGCGTACTCTTTTGAGATGAGCCAATCGACATCAACCTCCATATACTCCGGATCAGCATAGTGACGCGCCCGATCCTCAAATGCGAGTTTCTTGGCCTCGACAAATAAATGCACATGCTCAGGTGAGCCGAATTCAACCTCTGAGAGGTCAAAGCCCTCTAAGATATTGAGAATTTGCAGCCCAGCGATGCCTTGACCGTTCGGCGGAATCTGCCACACGTCATAACCTCGGTAACTTGTGGAGACAGGTTCGACCCACTCACCTTGGTGATTGGCCAAGTCGTCATAACTTAAAAATCCACCATTTTCAGCCATATAATCACTGATGCGGCGCGCCAGCTCACCTTTATAAAATCCATCACGTCCGTCCTCGACGAGAATTCGCAACGTGTCAGCATAGTTGGGGTTTTTCCAAACCTCACCCGCTCGTGGTGCTCGACCATCGATCGTGAACTGCTCAAGAAATCCTGGATACGCCTCTAACACCGGCACGGTGCGCTCCCAGTACCACGCGATCAACTCATGGACGGGATGCCCATTTTCTGCATACTCGATGGCGGGGGCCAAAATGTCGGCCATCTCGAGCTGACCATATCGCTCATGCAGCGCGAACCAGCCATCAATCACCCCGGGCACTGATACTGGCAGCGGCCCCCGCTTTGGGATGTCTTTGTAGCCATTCTCTTGAAACCACTCAAGACTGAGATCCTGTGGCGAGCGTCCAGAACCGTTGTATCCGGTCAACTGCTGAGACGATTGATCCCATACAATCGCGAACATGTCACCGCCTAAGCCATTGCCGGTCGGCTCCATCAACCCCAAGGCTGCGTTCGCTGCAATCGCAGCATCCACCGCATGCCCGCCCTGCTTGAGAATATCCAGCGCGATCTGCGTGGCCAATGGATGAGAGGTGGCTGCCATGCCATTTTGGCCCATCACCTCAGAACGCGAGGCAAAAAGCTCACCCGTGATTCGGTCATATGCCCAACTGGAGGATGTCAAAAACAGCAGCACCAAAAGCGCAATCAGTGGATGTGTATTCAGCGGCGTCGGCGACTTTCGAGTCATGGTCATGGTGGACTCCCTTTAACTTCGGTCTCAATATAGCCAAAGCTCGAGGGTACCGCAAACGCAGTCCGACGTGTGCCGACTCAGCCAAACAGGGGTCAAGTAAGCTAAAATAGAGACATTAAAGAAGCCGTATTGGAGAAACGTTCAATGAAAGCGCCCGTTCGCATTGCTATCACAGGTGCTGCTGGTCAAATTGGCTATCAGCTCATCTTCCGAATTGCTGCCGGAGACATGCTCGGCAAAGATCAGCCCGTTATTTTGCAGCTGATCGAAATCCCACCCGCACTCGAGATGCTTAAGGGTGTTGTTATGGAGGTTGATGATTCAGCGTTTCCACTGGTTCAGGACATCATCGCCACCACAGAACTTGACGAGGGCTTTAATCAGGCAGACTATGCAATATTGGTCGGTTCAAAACCCCGTGGCCCTGGTATGGAACGGGCTGATCTGCTGAGCGCGAACGGCCAAATCTTTGGACCACAAGGGGCCTCAATGAACCGAGTCGCCAGCCGTGACGTCAAAGTCCTCGTGGTTGGCAACCCAGCCAATACAAATGCGTTGATTGCTCAGGCCAATGCGCCTGATTTGCCCCCTGAAAACTTCACTGCAATGACTCGGCTGGATCACAATCGAGCATTGGCACAACTGGGACAAAAACAAAGTGTTCATCATGCCAGCATCCGCAACATGACAATCTGGGGAAACCATTCTTCGACGCAGTACCCAGACCTTCATCATGTCAACATCGATGGAAAGCCAGTGATGCCTCACGTTGATCAAACTTGGTATGAATCTGAGTTCATTCCAACCGTTCAACAACGCGGAGCCGCCATCATCAAGGCGCGCGGCGCATCCAGTGCTGCATCAGCGGCCTCCAGTGCCATTGACCACATCAGAGACTGGGCCCTTGGAACGCCAGAGAATGATTGGGTTTCTATGGCAGTGCCTGCCGATGGGAGTTATGGGATCGAGCCGGGCGTGATCTATTCCTTCCCCTGCCGCTGCAATGATGGGCATTGGGAAATCGTACAAGGGCTAGAAATCAATCCTTTCTCACGCGAGCGGATGGATGCAACCGACCAAGAACTTCGCCAAGAGCGCCAGGCGGTCGAAGATCTTCTATAGCAGGCCCCGCTAGGCGATGCTTCGGTGCTTTTTCACGACCAGCATCGCCAACTCTAGTGCCTGCTCATAATTCAGACGCGGATCAACGGTCGTTTTGTACGCAGTCACGAGGTCAGTTTCGCTCAAGCGCCTGGCACCACCAATACACTCGGTCACGTTTTCGCCGGTAAGCTCTAGGTGGAGCCCGCCTAAACGCGATCCGTGGCTGGCATGAATATCGATCGCTTGCTCTACCTCGGCCTGGATATTATCAAAATGCCTCGTTTTGTAGCCATTGCTCGTCTTTTCTGTATTGCCATGCATTGGGTCACAGATCCAAAGCACGGGCGAGCCAGTGGCTTTGACGGCATCAATGAGCCCAGGCAGCTGATCGGCGATATTGGCGGCGCCAAGACGGTGGATCAGCACCACACGCCCCATCTCATCGTCAGGATTAATACGCTTTAGGAGCGCCTGCACGTCACGCCCAGTCATACCGGGGCCCACTTTGATGCCCACCGGATTTCGAATTCCACGCATCAACTCGATATGCGCGCCATCGACTTGAGCGGTTCGCAGCCCCACCCAAGGCAGGTGAGCTGATAAATTGAAATGGCCCCACTGCCGCGGCACCTGTCTTGTCATCGCCGACTCGAATGGGAGATGCAAAGCCTCATGAGAGGTGAAAAAGTCCACACGCCTCAGCGCTCCTGGCGTTTGGCCTGTGATGGTCTCAACAAATCGCACGGAACTGCCGATGCTTTGACTGATCCGATGGAACTCTTCTGCTAACGGGGAGTGCTCGACCCAACCCAGATCCCAATACTCCGGATGGTGAAGGTCAGCAAAACCACCATCAACCAGTCCTCGGACAAAATTCATGGTGATCGCAGAGTGCGAATACGCCTGCAACAACCGCTTAGGGTCAGGTGTTCGAGACGCTTGCGTAAAATCGGGTCCGTTGACTAAGTCACCTCGATAACTGGGCAAAGTCACGCCATCAATGGTCTCCATATCTTCGGAGCGAGGTTTAGCATACTGACCAGCAAAGCGACCGACCCGAAGCACCGGGATCTCGAGCCCATGAAGCATAATTAAAGACATTTGCAGGAGGACTTTCAATCGGTTGGCCACAATCGAAGGCTGACACTCCGAGAAAAGTTCTGCGCAATCGCCCCCCTGCAATAAGAAACGCTTGCCCTGCTGGGCCTCAGCAATTTGATTCTTCAGAGATAAAATTTCCCATGAAGTCACCAATGGAGGCAGCGCTTGAAGGGCTTGAAGCGCACCGTCCAATTCGGCCTGATCGGGATAGGTGGCCTGCTGCAATGCGGTTTTTTTCTGCCAGGAATCTGGCGTCCAATCTTGAGCTTGTCGGATCGGTTCAACCGGACTGGTCATGGTGCTGCTTCCTTGACTGAGTCTACAACGGCCTTTTCAAGAGGCCACTTGTCTGCCCCATACCGCTGCAGTAAAAATAAACACAACGGCCACAACATACCAGATCAGCGTCCAAAAGGGCATCGACAGTCCCAGAAACGCCCAATCAATTTCTGCACATTGTCCAGACCCTGTGAAGGCCTCGGTGACAATCTCAGCCCAACTGAACCCATACGACTGCATGAACTCCAGACCTGGCCCACAATCAGGAACTTCGTCTTCGGGTAGGCTTTGCAGCCAGACATGGCGATAAGCCGTTGTCAGACCCCAGCCTGCGCTGGCGAGCATCGGAACGGCATACAAACGTCGACCCCATGGGCCCGGATTATGCAATAGCGCCAAGAGGGCCATGACCAAGATCCCCATAAAGCCAAATCGCTGCAACATGCACAACGGACAGGGTTCTAGTCCCAATGCAAATTCTGCAAAATACGCATAGCCCAATAAGCCAATGCACATCATGGCCAACCAGGCAAACGGCGCGCGTCCGTCTAAAAAATAGGCTCTCATCGTCCTTCAGACAGAACGGTGGCGATCAAGTAAATCTCAGCGCTCTCTGGCGTGGCTTCGCCATCCGCTCGCGACAGGCTCATCTCCACCGCTTGGCCCAAGGGTGCGCCCAAGAGTGCATCAGTAACATGCGCCCAGGCCTGGGTTGAACTGTCCCATGTTGAAACATCAACGGTCAGCCAGACAGAGCCCTCAGGAGCAAACGGATCTGCCACTGGCTCTAGAGCAAATGTCAGCAAGTGGCTTTCTGGAATTTCTAAAACACCCTGGCCTTCGCTCAGCTCGACGACTTGTTCGGCCTCATATGGCTCACCATTGAGCCACAGTGATATCTCAACGGCAGACGGGGTGTCCACAGCTTCAGTGCTGGCCATGACCCATTGGGCCCCGAACAGCAATGAGATCATCACGATGCTTAGGGTGATGCGTTGCAAGGAAATGATGCTCATCCCTGCCTGAACCTTTCTGGCAAGACTTCAGTATCAGGCTGATCCGCGCCCTCTTTTTCTACAGGCATCAGATCCTGTTTTGAGACGCCCAGCATAATGGCTGCATTCCCTGCCACGTAGATTGATGAGTATGTTCCAACAATTACGCCCATAATCAAAGTATAGGCAAAGGCATGGATGATCTCGCCTCCAAAATAAAACAGCGCAATCAAAACCGCCATCGTGGTCAATGATGTCATTAAGGTTCGGCCCAGCATTTGATTGATGGATAGATTGGTCAGATCGATTGCGGTGCCTTTTCGTTTCACTCGGAAGTTCTCACGCAAACGGTCATAGACCACGATCGTATCGTTGAGCGAGTAGCCAATCACAGCCAAAATGGCCGCGACCACGGTCAAATCAAAGCTCATTTGGAACAATGACAAAAGCCCCAGCACGATGAGGACATCGTGCACCAACGCCGCAACGGCACCCACGGCGAAACGCCATTGAAACCGCAAAGACACATAAATCAAAATTCCAAAAAGCGCATACAGCAAAGCCAGACCACCCTGCTCTGCAAGCTCTTCGCCCACCTGCGGGCCAACAAACTCAACGCGCCTAAGATCCACTCCAGCATTGTCAGCTGCCAAGGCTTCCAACACGCGCGTGCTCAAATCTGCCCCTCCCTCGCTGCCGTCCTCTGCGGGGATCCGGACCACGATGTCGCGTGCGGATCCAAAGGTTTGGACTGTGAATTCTGCAAAACCTGCATCGGTCAGGGTGCTTCGCACGTCATTAAGTTCAGGCGATTCGCTGTATGACAGCTCAATTAGTGTCCCGCCTGTAAAATCCAGCCCAAAATTGAGCCCCCGCAAAGACAACGAACCAATGCTAAGAAGGATGAGCACAACAGAAAAGACAACCGCAAGCTTGCGTTGCCCCATGAAGTTGATCGCCGTATTGGATTTAATAATGTCCATCTGTAATCCTTAGATCGACAAGGCTTGGACGCGCTTGCGATTGCCATAAATTAAGTTCACCACTGCGCGTGTGCCCAAGATGGCGGTAAACATGGAAGTCAAAATGCCCAGACTCAAAGTCACCGCAAAGCCTTTCACCGGCCCGGTGCCAAACATAAACAAAACAATGGCTGCGATCAGGGTGGTCACGTTGGCATCCGCAATGGTGGAAAAAGCCTTCCCGTACCCTGCTCTTATCGCTGTTTGTGGAGTATTGCCCAGTCTGAGCTCTTCTTTAATTCGCTCAAAAATTAATACGTTAGCGTCGACGGCCATGCCCACGGTCAACACAATGCCCGCAATGCCTGGCAACGTCAACGTGGCCCCCAACATAGACAATAACGCGACGATCAAAACCAAGTTTGCCGTCAGCGCCAAGTTCGCAATCAACCCAAACAACTTATAAAACACGGCCATCACAACCAAGACCAACGCAAAGCCAATAATCACCGATTGGAAGCCCTGGTCAATATTGTCTTGGCCCAGGCTGGGACCAACGGTTCGTTCTTCAATAATTTGCATGGGAGCAGCCAGCGCACCAGCGCGTAACAGCATAGCCAGCTGCGTGGCCTCTGTCGCTGTGCCCAACCCAGTTGTTTGGAAGCGCCTCCCAAAGGGCTCACGGGTCACGGCGGCTGAGATCACCTCTTCAACACGGCGCGTTGTGCGAACCTCTTCGCCATCCACGATCTCAGTTTCCGGGCGGTGCTCAATAAAGACAACTGCCATTCGATTGCCCACGTTTTCGGTGGTGTGCTCAAGCATCCGACGTGCCCCCACGCCGTCCAATGTCACCACCACATTTGGCTGACCAGACTGCTGATCAAACCCAGCTGCAGCGCCTACCAAATTGTCACCCGATGCAATCACCGTGCGTGACAGTAAGATGGGTTCTCCTTGCCGGTCGAAATACAGCCGCGATTGCGCAGGAACACGCCCAGTCCGCTGTGCTTCATACGGATCATTTTGTTCATCGACACCGCGGTACTCGACCGTGGCCGTTGAGCCCAACACCCGTTTGGCTTCTGCAGTGTCCTGGACGCCTGGCAACTGCACCACAATTCGGTTGGCCCCTTGTTGCTGGATAATGGGCTCGGACACGCCCAGCTCGTTGACGCGATTTCGAAGTGTGGTGATGTTTTGTTGAAGGGCATTTTGCTGCAGCTCTTGCAACACCGTCTCATCAATTTGGGCTTGAATATTGTAGGTTTCGGACCCGTCCCTATTTTCCAAGGTCAACTCAGGCAGATCTCTGGCAATAATCCGACTGGCTTCCTCTCTGTCCTCTGGGCTTCTTAATTCAGCCACAATGTCGTTTCGATCAACTCGCACAGAGCGGTAACGAATCCCTGAATTTCTCAACACCAACCGGATGTCACTGACAAAACGCTCCAGCTGTTGAGCTCGAGCCGCGTCCATGTCCACTTCCATTAAAAAGTGCACACCACCCTGAAGATCAAGCCCCAGAACCATCGGCTCGGCTGAGATCGCGCGGAGCGAATCTGGCGTGGCCGGTGCCAGGTTAAGCGCCACCACATACTCATCACCTAAGCGCTCTCTCAGCGCGTCGGCCGCCCGGGCCTGGAGCTCAGTGGATTCAAACCGAACCAACAGACGCTGGGGCGTGAAGTCAATGCCTTTTGACTCGATATTGATGCCATCCAATGATCGCTGAATCTCGGCCGGGAATTCATCGGGCAATTCAAACCCTCGGGTCGATGAGATCTGAACCGATGGGTCGTCACCGAACAAGTTGGGGAGCGCATAAATCGCTCCCAAGCCCAACGCCACAATCAAAAGGGCATACTTCCATGCGGGGAATTTATTCATCAGGAAAGGTTCTTAATTGTGCCTTTAGGGACCACTTGGGCAATGGAGTGGCGCTGAATGTTGACTTCGACGCCCTCACTGACCTCGACAGTGACAAAACTATCAGCCAACGCGCTCACTCGACCAAGAAGACCGCCTGCGCTGACCACCTCGTCACCGACCGAAAGACCCTCCACCAAGGCTTTGTGCTCTTTGTTTCGCTTCATTTGCGGGCGAATCAGCAAAAACCAAAAGATCACCACAATCAAGATCAGTGGTAACAGGCTGGCAATTAAGCTTGGCGCCTCTGGCTGGGCACTTTGTGCCATTGCGCTGGCAATCAAGAAATCCATGGTTTAACCTCGATTTTTGTCAGATCAATACAGCCCCCTATTATCGCACAGCGCATCAGGTCAAGCCAGATGGGATCTGCATTGCTTCCAGCACGGTTTTCCAAGGCAAATAGGCGTTGGCTCGGCGGGCCGGAAACGCGCCAACCGACCGTAAATGATTAAGCTGACCGAGTGCTTCAACAGGTGGCCGGTCGGCATCATCCATCAGCGCTTGAAACGCTTCAAAAGCCGGCAAAATCTCATCCACCCCCGCCCCTCAAGCCACTCAGTCAGCATTGACGCACAGGCCTTGGTGACCGCACAGGCCTCGCCTGAGAACTGAGCTTTTTCGATGGTGCGCTCTGTGACTCGCAGCCACATCTGAATATCATCACCGCACAGGGCGTCTGTCCCTCGAGCACTGTGGGTGGCATCGGCCATGGATCCAAAATTATTCGGCGCCTTGTTATGCTCGAGAATGACCTTCTGATAGAGCCGGTCGAGCATTACTGCTTGAGCATCCCTTGCGCACGCTCCAGCGCCGCCACAAATGCCTCCACCTCCTCGAGGGTGTTGTAGGCTGCAAAGGACACTCGCGCTGTCGCAGGCACATCAAAAAACTGCATTGCCGGCATGGCGCAGTGGTGGCCAGTGCGCAGCGCGACGCCGAAATGATCAACAATTGTCCCAATGTCATTGGCGTGCGCCCCCTCCATCACGAACGACACCACCGGTCCTTTTGCGCGTGCCTGGCCAATGATCCGCAACCCCTCAAACGCCGATAAGCGCTCGGTGGTGTATGCCAACAGGCGCTGCTCATGTTCAGCAATGGCTTCAATCCCCCAATCATCCAAAAAATCAATGGCCGCTTTCAGTCCAATGGCGCCCGCGATGTGTGGGGTGCCGGCCTCAAACTTATGCGGAATCTCGTTGAAGGTGGTCTTGTCCAGTGTGACATGCTCAATCATTTCGCCACCCCCTTGCCATGGAGGCATCGCTTCGAGGTGCGCTGCCCGCGCCCACAGCGCGCCGATGCCGGTGGGGCCATACATTTTGTGTCCCGACACACAGTAAAAGTCACAGTTGAGTGCTTGGACATCGACATTCAGATGCGGTGTCGCCTGAGCGCCGTCGACCAACACCGGCACACCACGGTCTTTGGCGATTTGGCAAATATCGGCCACGGGATTGACTGTCCCCAGAGCATTGGACACGTGGACCACCCCGACAAGCTTGGTGCGCTCATTGATCAGTTCAGACACTTGGTCAAGCAACAGCTCACCGTTGCCATCCATCGGAATGACTTTTAACGTCGCACCGGTGTGCTCGCACAGCATTTGCCATGGCACAAGGTTGGCGTGGTGTTCCATGTGAGTGATCAGGATTTCGTCGCCAGCGCTCAACGTGGGCCGGACAAACGAATTGGCGACCAAATTGACCGACTCTGTGACACCCCGCGTAAAGACAATTTCTCGGTCGCTGGGCGCGTTGAGAAACCGTGCCAACCCTGCTCGCGCAGCCTCAAATGCCTCTGAGGCTTCCACCGAGAGCTGGTGAACGCCGCGGTGAACGTTCGCGTTGTAGTCGCGATAATACCCATCGATTGCTTCGATGACCTGCCGGGGCCGCTGGCAAGTGGCGGCGTTGTCGAGATAAACCAGAGGCTTGTCGTGCACGCGACGCTGAAGGATTGGAAACTCGCGTCGAATGGCCTCAACATCAAGCCCCCTCACGTCCTTGTCAGCGCGCTCAGCCGTCACTTACAGCGCCTCTTTCAACTGCTCAAGCGCCCAATCACGAATGGCAGGCGTTTGAATCTGCATCAGAGGTTCCGCCGCGAATCCATACTTCAAAAGGGCCAAACTTTCTGCTTCGCTTAACCCACGCGAGCGCATGTAAAACAGCGATCGATCGTCCAGCTGGCCAATGGTGGCACCGTGACTGGCCGTCACCTCCTCAGAATAAATTTCAAGCTCGGGTTTNATGTTCACCCGAGCTTGATCGCTNAGCAGCAAGTTGGCAGTGTTGAGATCCGAGTGTGAGTCATCGGCATCGGNAAAAATATGAATGCGTCCATTNAACACCCCAACGCTTGTGCCACCTGCCAGCATCCGAAACGCCTCGCGGCTGTTGGTGTGGCCGGTGCAGTGAACAATCTCAGTATGCCAATCCACATGCTGGTGNCCATCCATGACGACAAGCCCATCAATCTCACCGTGGGCAGTGCCTTCACGCAAGCACATGGTGAGGTCATGGCGCGTGAGTCGACCGCCGCGGTCAAAGGCCACGACACGATATT
>PR_CR_10_Liq_1_inCRDRAFT_1000118_pt1 | contig 42982 bp, 35 predicted proteins | sample PRCRCaboRojoPR_3_FD_10241 | JGI IMG/M metagenome (IMG submission 10241) | reverse complement strand
ATACGCCAGCGTCACATCGGCATGATCAGGCCGGAAGCTAAGCGTCATGCGGTCAAGGAAGCGGCGGCGTCCTTCGGTGCCTTCGATCCAAAGCCGATCCATGGAAGGGATTAGCCAGAGCACACGAGCGATGCGGCCAAGCGCCGTTTGGCTGGCGGTTTTGCCGTCGATCCGGGTTTGGCGGGCGGCGCCTTCCTCGGACCATGTTTCAACCTCGTGCACCTGATGCAGCGAATGCAAATGGCCGGTGACCTTCCAACCTAAGGCCTCGGGGCGGCGCGCCATGTCTTGGGCCGCGGCGCGGCGCAACCCGCGCCCGGGGGAAATGAGCGAGACCGCCTCGATGATATTTGTCTTGCCCGCGCCATTGGGCCCGTAGATCGCCACGGGGCGGGCATCCAATGACAGTCGCGCGCCCTTGTGGGAGCGGAAATGCGATAGTGTCAGAGTCGAGAGATAGAGACCGGGCATTCACGCCCTTTCATCTTTCCAAAAATACTCCCGCCGGAGGCGTCCTGCCCGCGTCACACGCGCATCGGCATGACCACATAGACGGCGCTTGTGTCATTGCCTTCGCGCATCAGGGTGGGATCGCCCGAGGAGTTGAAGAGGAACACGGCGTTTTCGCGGTCGACCTGACTGGCGATTTCCAGCAGGTATTTGGCGTTGAAACCGATTTCCAAGCGTTCGTCGCCATAGGCCACGGCCAATTCTTCTTCGGCGGCGCCGCTGTCGGGCGCGTTGACCGACAGAACAAGGCGGTCTTCGTCGAGGGTGAGTTTCACCGCGCGGGAGCGTTCGGAACTGACGGTGGCCACACGATCGACCGCTTGGGCGAATTCGGCGGCGTCCACTTCCATCTTCCGGGTGTTTCCCTGCGGGATGACGCGGGTGTAGTCGGGGAAGGTGCCGTCGATCACCTTGGAGGTGAGCGTGATGTCAGGCGTGGCAAAGCGGACCTTGGTTTCTGATACCGACACGGCGATTTTCATATCGTCGTCATCCAAGAGCTTACGCAGCTCACCCACGGTTTTGCGCGGCACGATGACACCGGGCATATCCTCCGCNCCTTCCGGCAGCTCCGCGTCGATCCGGGCAAGGCGGTGACCATCGGTGGCCACACAGCGCAGAACCTTGCCACCTTCGGCCTCGGAGACATGCATATAGACGCCGTTGAGGTAATAGCGGGTTTCCTCGGTCGAGATGGCGAATTTCGACTTGTCGAAAAGGCGGCGCAGGGTCGGCGCGGGGGCCGAGAAATTGGCGCTATATTCCGACGAGGCCATGACCGGAAAATCTTCTTTCGGCAAGGTCGCGAGGTTGAAGTTGGACCTCCCCGCCTCGACCGTCAGGCGCCCGGATGCGCCATCGTCGGTGAGGGTGACAAGCGCGCCATCGGGCAGTTTGCGGACGATTTCGTGCAGGGTGACCGCGGAAACGGTGGTGGCACCGGCGCGTTCGACTTGGGCCGGGGCCTTGTCGACCACTTCGATATCAAGGTCGGTGGCGCGGAAATGCACGGCGTCGCCTTCGGCTTCGATCAGCACGTTGGCGAGGATCGGAATGGTATTGCGGCGCTCCACGACCGATTGAGCCTGTGCCACGGCCTTGAGCAGCGTTCCGCGTTCGATGCTGAGTTTCATAACCCTCGCTCCCTAGTCAGGTGCCGACCCTCTGGCCGGGGGAGCACGTTAGCAACTTCCCCTTTGGCCTCAAGCCTTTTGTTGTGTTTTCGGGTTTATTCACAGGCACGTCAAGAGCGGCCCCGCGGTTGCGGGTCGCTCTGACATTCTGTGGCGCGAAAGGCGCTCAGCCTTCGAGCGTGCGGCGCAGCATTTCCAGATCTTCGGCGATCTGGGCATCTTGCTGACGCAACTCGTCAATCCGCTTAACGCCGTGCATTACAGTTGTATGATCCCGACCGCCAAAACGGCGGCCGATTTCCGGCAGGGAGCGGCTGGTCAGTTGTTTGCAGAGATACATGGCAACCTGACGCGGGCGCGCGAAGCTGCGCAGGCGCTTGGGGCCGATCATGTCGCTGAGGCGGATGTTGTAGTGATCCGAAACCTTGCGTTGGATTTCNTCGACCGACACTTTGCGCTCGGAGGCGCGCAGCACATCAGCAAGGCAATCCTGCGTCAGTTCCAGTGTGATTTCGTGGCCCACGAGCGAGGCGAAGGCGAAAAGCCGGGTCAACGCCCCTTCGAGGACGCGCACGTTGGTCGAGATACGGTGCGCGAGGAATTCCAGCACGCCATCGGCGATTTTCAGGCCCGGATACTGGGCGCTGTATTGCTCGGTTTTCGATTGCAGGATGCCGAGGCGCAATTCGTAATCCGTAGGATGCAGATCCACGACGAGGCCGCATTGCAGGCGCGACTGGATACGCTCCTCAAGATTGGCGATTTCACCCGGGGCGCGGTCGGCCGAGATGATGATTTGCTTCTTCTGGTCGATAAGCGCGTTGAAGGTATGGAAAAACTCCTCCTGCGTGCTTTCCTTGCCGGCGATGAATTGCACGTCGTCGACCATCAGCACATCGACCGAGCGGAACATTTCCTTGAAGTCCATGGTCTTGCGGTCGCGCAAGGCTTGGACAAAACGGTACATGAATTGTTCGGCGGAGAGGTAGATCACTCTGAGATCGGGGCGTTGGTTTTGCAGCTCCCATGCAATGGCATGCATAAGGTGCGTTTTACCAAGACCCACACCGCCATAGAGAAACAATGGGTTGAAGGTGACGGGGCCACCTTCGGCCACACGTTTGGCCGCGGCATGGGCCAATTCGTTGGGTTTGCCGACGATGAAGCTGTCGAAGGTGAAACGGTCATCCAGTGGAGCGGTCGGAAAAAGGCTCTCGCTCATCATGGCGGATTTACTGGCAGCAGGCGCAGCGGGCGACATTTCGGAGTGCGCGTCGGTGGTGTTTTGGGCTTGGCGCGGCGGGCGCGCCGCGCTGTTGGCGGCGACCTGAAAGCTGATCCGGCGGACATCGGAATTGATGTTGCCCATCTGGTAAAGGATCAAATCGCCGAAATTCTGCGAAACGTAATTGCCCAGAAAGCTGGTAGGTACTGCGAGGGTGGCGACCCCGTCGGAGACCTCCTGCAGTTCGAGCGGCTCAATCCAGGTCTTGTAATTGTTGCTGCCGACCGTTTTCAGGAGTTGTTGTTTGACCTTGCCCCATTGTTCTTGTGTCATGCTATCCCGTTCCACAAAATCCACATTCCCCAACCGCGAAGTGCGGCGAATGCGACACATGCCGGGAGGTCGTTGGCAAAGCCTCTTGGTCCCGCTGACGGATCAACGGAGGAGGGGCCCTAGCCAAAACATCACTCTCAATGCGGCAGCTGGCCCGTTGGCGCAGAAATCCCCATGACTGCGTAAACGCTTTAACCTGCTACATGTCTACTTGTCGGACGTCCGGAACGCTGGCTCCGGAAACAACATCGCCTGTCTGGCCTATTTGACCTTTTTGCGACGCTGCAACTGCCTGTCCCCCCAAGCGTGAATCGCAGGTCTGAAGCTAGCAATTTGCAGGGTGCTGCGGCAACTGTTCTTAGCGCTTGACTCTGTGTTTGGTGAAAAAGAATCTCTATCCCTTCGCATAGCCGGCGCAAACAAAAAGGCGCCGCAGATTGGGCGCCTTTAGAAAACAATAGCTTAGGTCGCGCCTTAGCCGAGCGCCTTTACGCGAGCCGCGAGGCGAGAAATTTTGCGCGATGCGGTGTTCTTGTGAAAAACACCCTTGGTGACACCGCGCATCAGCTCGGGCTGGGCGGCGCGCAGGGCCTTTTGTGCGGCATCTTTGTCACCCGAAGCGATCGCTTCTTCAACATTACGCAGGTAAGTGCGGATGCGCGAACGACGGGCTTTGTTGACGGCGAAGCGGCGTTCGTTCTGACGGGCGCGCTTTTTGGACTGGGGCGTATTTGCCATTTTGAATCAAACCTTTGTTTCGGGTTCTGTCTGTTAACTGTGGTGCACGTGGACAACCCGAACCGGCAAATGATCAACCGGGGTGATTCTGGCCAGAGCGGGCCGCACGCGCATGTATGACGCCCGCCTATACAGCAGTTTGCCGCGATTGCAAACGAGAATCAGGTCGATACAGATCGTTGGATGTAAAAAAGGCGCGCAGAGTTTGCGCGCCTTTTGGTCTGTTGATTCGATGAAAGATCAGGACTTCATCGAATCCCAAAAGCTCTTGACCGAGGAAAAGAAACTTTTGCTTTCGGGGTTATTGTCTTCTGACAACTCCTCGAACTCACGCAGAAGCTCTTTTTGGCGGCTGGTCAGGTTCACCGGGGTTTCCACGGCCAGTTCGATGAACATATCCCCCGCGCTGCCGCCACGCAGGGCGGGCATGCCCTTGTTGCGCAGGCGCATCTGGCGGCCCGATTGGGAACCTGCGGGAATCTTCACCCGGCTGCGACCACCGTCTATGGTGGGCACTTCGATATCGCCACCAAGCGACGCCGTCGTCATCGAGACAGGCACACGGCAGAAAAGATTGCTTTCCTCGCGCTCGAACAACTCATGCGGGGCGACCTCGATGAAAATATAAAGGTCACCCGGCGGGCCGCCGCGCATCCCGGCCTCACCCTCGCCTGCAAGGCGAATGCGGGTGCCGGTTTCGACGCCTGCGGGGATGTTCACGCTCAGCGCGCGATCTTTTTCAACGCGACCTTGCCCGTGGCAAGTGTTGCAGGGGTTCTTGATGATCTGGCCCAAGCCCGAGCAAGTGGGGCAGGTACGTTCAACGGTAAAGAACCCTTGTTGCGCACGGACCTTACCCATACCCGAACAGGTGGGACATGTGGTAGGTTCGGCCCCGCCCTCGGCGCCCGAGCCATCGCAGGCATCGCATTGCACCGACGTCGGCACGTTGATGGTTTTTTGCAGCCCGTTATAGGCTTCTTCCAAGGTCACACGCAGATTGTAGCGCAGGTCCGACCCTCGCGCGGCGCGTTGACGCCCGCCGGGACCGCGCCCACCGCCCATGAAGTCGCCGAAGAGATCGTCGAAGACATCCGAGAAGGCCGAGGCAAAATCACCCTGTCCGGGGTGACCACCGAAACCGCCACCCGGACGTGCACCCGCACCGTTGCCACCCTCAAAGGCCGCATGCCCGAAACGGTCGTAGGCGGCTTTCTTTTCGGGGTCTTTCAAAACGTCGTAGGCTTCTCCCGCTTCCTTGAACTGTTTCTCGGACTCGGGGTTGTCCTTGTTGCGGTCGGGGTGAAGTTCCTTGGCCTTTTTCCGGTAGGCCTTCTTGATCTCGTCCGCCGAGGCGCCCTTGGAAAGCCCAAGCACTTCGTAATAATCACGTTTGGCCATCGGGGATCTCCTTTTTGTGGAACACGCGGGGCCGGCCCAAGGATCGGACCGGCCCCATTGGTCCCGTCAGGCGCGTTACGAGCGCTTGTCGTCGTCGAGGTCCTCGAAGTCGGCGTCGACGATATCGTCGTCGCCGGCACCACCCGCTTCATCAGCGGCAGCGGGGCCATCTTCAGCCTCTTCGGCTTGGGCCTTGTAGATCGCCTCGCCGAGTTTCATGGCAGCCTCGGTCACGTTCTGGATACCGCCTTTGATTTTCTCGGCCGTGACATCGTCTTTTTCGAGGTCTTCCTTGAGGGCGGAAACCGCAAGCTCGATCGCCTCGACAGTGGTCGGGTCAACCTTGTCGCTGTGTTCCTCAAGCGATTTCTCGGTCGAGTTGATGAGGCTTTCGGCCTGGTTGCGGGATTCCACCAGTTCGCGGCGTTCCTTGTCGGCCTCGGCGTTTTCCTCGGCTTCCTTGACCATCTTTTCGATGTCCTCGTCGGACAGGCCACCGGAGGCTTGGATCGTGATCTTCTGCTCCTTGTTGGTGCCTTTGTCCTTGGCGGAGACCGACACGATGCCGTTGGCGTCGATGTCGAAGGTCACCTCAATCTGCGGCATACCGCGCGGTGCGGGCGGGATGTCTTCGAGGTTGAACTGACCCAGTAGCTTGTTGTCGGCAGCCATCTCACGCTCACCCTGGAACACGCGGATCGTCACGGCGCCTTGGTTGTCTTCGGCGGTCGAGAAGATCTGGCTTTTGTTCGTCGGGATCGTGGTGTTGCGGTCGATCAGGCGGGTGAAGACACCGCCAAGCGTTTCGATACCAAGCGACAGCGGCGTGACGTCGAGCAGGACAACGTCTTTGACGTCACCTTGCAGAACGCCGGCCTGAATGGCGGCACCCATGGCGACGACCTCATCGGGGTTCACGCCTTTGTGCGGCTCTTTGCCGAAGAACTTGGTCACCTCTTCGACCACTTTGGGCATACGGGTCATACCACCGACGAGAACGATTTCGTCGATTTCATTGGCCGCGAGGCCCGCGTCCTTCAATGCGGCTTGGCAAGGTTTCATCGAGGATTTTATCAGGTCGCCCACAAGGCTTTCCAACTTGGCGCGAGTCAGTTTGATGACCATGTGCAGCGGCTGACCGTCCGAGCCCATCGAGATGAAGGGCTGGTTGATTTCGGTTTGCGAGCTGCTGGACAGTTCGATCTTGGCTTTCTCAGCGGCTTCTTTCAGACGCTGGAGGGCCATTTTGTCCTTGGTCAGGTCGACGCCGTTCTCCTTTTTGAACTCATCGGCGAGGTAGTTGACGATGCGCATGTCAAAGTCTTCACCGCCGAGGAAGGTGTCGCCGTTGGTCGATTTGACCTCGAAGAGGCCATCGTCGATCTCAAGGATGGTCACGTCGAAGGTACCGCCGCCAAGGTCATAGACCGCGATGGTGTGGGTATCTTCCTTGTCGAGGCCATAGGCCAGCGCGGCCGCGGTCGGCTCGTTGATGATGCGCAGCACTTCGAGGCCAGCGATTTTGCCGGCGTCTTTAGTGGCCTGACGCTGTGCGTCGTTGAAGTAGGCGGGCACGGTGATGACGGCCTGCGTCACCTCTTCGCCAAGGTAGGACTCAGCAGTTTCTTTCATCTTGCCGAGGATGAAGGCCGAGATTTGGCTGGGCGAATATTTCTCGCCGCGGGCTTCGACCCATGCATCGCCGTTGCCGCCATCGATGACGTTGAACGGCATGTTCTTCTTGTCCTTGGCAAGATCGCTGTCGTCGAAACGACGACCGATCAGGCGCTTGACGCCAAAGACGGTGTTTTCGGGGTTGGTCACGGCCTGCCGCTTGGCAGATTGGCCGACGAGGCGTTCATCTTCGGTGAACGCGACGATGGACGGCGTGGTGCGCGCCCCTTCGGAGTTTTCGATCACCCGTGCTTGGCTACCATCCATGATAGCGACGCAGGAGTTGGTGGTGCCGAGGTCAATACCAATGACTTTGGACATGTTTTTCGATCCCTTCTATCTCAAGGCGATTGTGCGGACGCCCGACCCGTTTCGGCATCAGGCCCCCGGTTTCGAGGCGGAGGGCATCGCCCGTACCGCGCTTCGTGGCGTATATAGGCAGGGGGCTACGGGCCTGCAAGCGCTTGGAGAACTCAGATTTCGCAATTTTGGGGTTAATCGCGGGCGGATTTTCAGCGAATCTGCGGGAATCATGACTAGGGATTACCTCAATATTCGCGGATTTCGCATTTATCGTGGGTTGCTGGACACAACAGAGCAGGCCGCCCTGGTAGAAGATTTGCGTGGAGTCGTGGCGCAGGCACCGATGTTTTCGCCGATGACGCCATATGGCAAACCGATGCGGGTCAGGATGACATCGGCGGGCAAGTATGGCTGGATGTCGGACAAGCGCGGCTATCGCTATGTAACTGAACACCCCGATGGCCGACCTTGGCCCGCCATTCCCGGACGGGTCTTGGAAATCTGGCAAGAGCTGGTCAGCGCCGAGCGTGGGCCGGATTGCTGCCTTGTGAACTACTATGGCGAGGGTGCGAAGATGGGCCTGCACCAAGACCGTGACGAGGCGGATTTTTCTTGGCCCGTATTGTCGATTTCATTGGGTGACGAGGGGTTGTTCCGCATTGGAAACACGACGCGCGGCGGCAAGACCGAGTCGATCTGGCTTTTGTCGGGTGATGTTGTGCTGATGGGTGGGGCGGCCCGGCTGACTTACCATGGTGTGGACAAGATAAGGTTCGGGTCTTCCTCTCTTCTGGAAAAAGGTGGCCGGATCAACCTGACATGCCGTGTTGTCGATTGAATCACCCCGTCCGCCGATGACTGCATGGCATGTATTCTTGCCAATCGATCACGCATGGGATTATCGGCGCGCGTTCCAGCTGTTCGAGGCATATTGGCGGGTATAGAACTCTCCCATGAGCCCCAGCATTAGCAATGCGATCCCGACATATAGCGGATATTCCCAAGAGGAATTGCGCGGGAAGTAATTGACGAAGGCGAATCCACGGCATTGGTCAATCGCATGGAAAAGCGGGTTCCAGTCAAACATGGCCAACATCGTCGGGGGCAGAGAATTGGCCACGAACATCTTGCCTGATGCAATCATGTTGGCCCGTTGATAGACAGTTGTGAAAATCTCAACGAAGGTCGGGAACCATGGTTTGATCGCCAAGAGGCAAAGGCCGATCGCCAACCCCGTGAACCAGCCAAGCAACAACATCGAAAAGGCGGCAATGGGTTGGTCCACCTCAAAGGGCGTGAAAGCCACGTGGTAGACGAACAAAATCACGAAAAGGGACAAAACCTGGATATAGAGCGATCCAAGGGCGGCTGACGCAATGGAGATTATGGTGTTCATCGGTGCATGTTGCATCATCGCCGATGATGGCCCTTCTGCCCCGACGACCGCGCTGAGGCATTTTACGTGCGTCAAGAAAAGGAAGATGCCTGACATCAGGTAAAGCAGGAAATCACCACGCAGTCGCGCACCCTTGAGGCCAAGCACCGAGAACATGACGTAGAAGGCCAAGACGAAAATGATCGCCTGCATCATGTTGCTTCCGAGGGCCCAAAGCGCGTTGCCATGAGATTTGCGCACGCTGCGCACTGTCGCGTGATAAACCAATTCGATCATCGCGACGGCGGAGTGGATCTTGGATCTCGGCCTTAGGTTCTGGAACATGTCCGTTTCTGCCCGGCTGCCTGTTGGATTTGTTGCACGGATTTCTTGCTGTCCCGTTACCCAAGTAGCATAAGGGGCGGCGAGTAATCTCGCAATACGTGCCCGCAACAACAGGCGCACCTAATTCGGAGAGTGACATTGGACTACGAGAAACTGGTGACCGTGATGCGCCGTTTGGCCCTTGGGGCAGGCGAAAGGATCATGGAAATCTACAATGCCGATGATTTCGACGTGAAAACAAAATCTGACGACAGTCCGGTGACCGAAGCCGATGAAGCCGCCGATGCCCTGATCTCGGCAGGTCTGCGCGAGGCGTTTCCCGATGTCCTGCTGATCACCGAGGAGCAAGCCAGTTCGCACAGCATGACCGGCGATACCTTTCTGATTGTTGATCCGCTGGATGGCACCAAGGAGTTCATCAACCGGCGTGGCGATTTCACCGTCAACATCGCATACGTGGAAAACGGCGTGCCGACGCGTGGCGTGGTCTATGCCCCGGCGCGGGACCGGATGTTCATGACCTTGGCGGATGGTCGTGCCGCAGAAGAGGTGGCCCCCTTTATCGCCGAAACCATGGGTGAGGTCACACCGATCANGGTGTCCCAGGCTGACAACAGCGCGCTCATGGTGGTGGCGAGCAAATCGCACCGCGATCAAGCCACCGAGGACTACATCAACAAATATGCCGTGAAGGACATGAAAAGCGCGGGGTCATCGCTCAAGTTCTGTTTGATCGCGACCGGAGAGGCGGATGTGTACCCGCGTGTTGGCCGGACGATGGAATGGGATACCGCCGCTGGCCATGCCGTATTGCATGGTGCCGGAGGGCAGGTCGTGCGTTTCGACGATCATGCACCGCTGACCTATGGCAAGGAGGGCTATGCCAACCCATTCTTTATTGCCTATTCACCCTCGGTCGAGTTGAAGTCCGCGTGATGTCGGTTCTGGTTGTCATACCCGCCCGCTTCGCGTCGTCGCGCTATCCCGGCAAACCCTTGGCGGAACTGCGGGGTGCCACCGGTGAGTCAAAGAGCCTGATCCGCCGTTCATGGGAGGCAGCGCAGGGTGTCGAGGGTGTGGATCGGGTGGTTGTGGCCACGGATGATGACCGCATCAAAACCGCATGCGAGGCCTTTGGTGCCGATGTTGTGATGACCTCGGAGACCTGCGCCAATGGCACGGAACGCTGCGCGGAGGCGCATGAGGCGCTGGGCGGTGGCTACGAGATCGTGGTGAACCTTCAGGGCGATGCACCTTTGACGCCGCATTGGTTTATCGAAGATTTGGTCAAGGGCCTGCGCGCTGATGCGCAAGCGGACGTCGCCACGCCTGTTTTGCGTTGTGACGGGCGAGCCCTGAACGGGTTTTTGGATGATCGTGCCAATGGTCGTGTTGGCGGAACGACAGCCGTGTTCGGGACCGGGGGCCATGCGCTATATTTCTCGAAAGAGGTCATCCCCTATACCGGATCGCGGTATGAGGACTCCGACGATACACCCGTCTTTCACCATGTGGGTGTTTATGCCTATCGCCCCGAGGCACTCGCCACCTATCCTTCGTGGGATGCCGGGCCGCTGGAAACTCTAGAAGGCTTGGAACAGTTGCGGTTTCTCGAAAGCGGACGGCGCATTCTCTGCGTCGAAGTACAATCGCGCGGGCGACAGTTCTGGGAGTTGAACAACCCAGAGGATGTACCGCGGCTGGAAGACATGATGTCAGAGATGGGAATGCCCTGAGCGCCGTCAAATTTCGTGGCGAAAGGGCAAGTGTTCTTAAAAATGTGGCCACGTTGGCCCAATTTTCTTCACCTTTTCCGGCTAATCGGTAAAAGTGGATAAAAAAGTTCACTGGTAACCGTGAAGTTGTGAGGAGCAGGTAAATGAGAAACAAGGTCACGAAAGCGATCTTTCCCGTCGCAGGGTTGGGGACCCGGTTTTTGCCGGCGACCAAATCTGTGCCCAAGGAAATCATGACGCTGGTCGACCGCCCATTGGTGCAATACGCCATTGACGAAGCGCGTGAGGCAGGCATCAAGGAATTCATCTTCGTCACCTCGCGCGGCAAGGGCGCGCTTGAGGATTATTTCGACAACGCTCCTCAGCTTGAACAAGAGCTTCGCAAGAAAGGTAAGGATGACCTTCTTGAGGTTTTGAAAAACACCAACATGGATAGTGGTGAGGTCGCCTATATGCGGCAACACAAACCGCTTGGGCTTGGGCACGCGGTGTGGTGCGCGCGGCGCTTGATCGCGAATGAACCCTTCGCGGTGATCCTGCCGGACGATGTGATCGCGGCCGAGAAATCCTGCCTTGCGCAGATGGTCGAGGCTTTCGAAGACACCCAAAGCAACATGGTGGCCGCCATGGAGGTGCCCGAGGACAAGGCATCGGCCTATGGCATTCTGGACATCAAGGAAGACATGGGGCGGATCGTGTCGACCAAGGGCATGGTGGAAAAGCCCCAAGCCGGATCGGCTCCCTCCAACCTTGCGGTCATCGGGCGGTATATCCTGACGCCGCAAATCCTGCGGAACCTCAACAAGAAAAAGACCGGCGCAGGCGGTGAAATCCAATTGACCGACGCCATCGACGAAGCCCGCGAAAGCGGCGAGGAAGTCTATGGTTATCGCTTCGAGGGGCAGCGCTTTGATTGCGGCTCGAAAGCGGGCTTCCTTCAGGCCACGGTTTCTTTTGCCTTGGGCCGCGATGACCTGCGGGATGACCTTTGGTCCTACCTCAATGACGTGGTGCATGCCCGCAAGGCAGCGCAATAAGCGCCGTCAGGTGCTTGGTGCATCGCCCGCNGTGCGTTAGGAATTGAACCGTGACACGGCGGATGGCTGAACGCGGGCGCCCATGAACCAGCTTAACGATGCGATAATGGCTTACAGGCTGCGGTGGAAACGCCGCCGCCTGTTGTTCAGGGCCTTGCGCAAACGCCAGCAGTTGCGTGGTGTGGTCAATAGAACGGATCAGATTGCCAAGGGCGATATTCTGGGGGCCGTGACCGTTCGCAACGAAATTGTGCGGCTGCCACATTTCTTGGATCACCACAGGCGATTGGGTGTGGCGCATTTTCTGTTCGTGGATAACGCCAGCGATGACGGCACACTCGAATACCTGTCCGATCAGCCCGACGTATCACTTTGGACCACGCGCCACAGTTACAAGCTGTCACGATTTGGCATGGATTGGCTGACCGCGCTGCAGGCGCGATATGCCCATGGGCATTGGTGCCTGACATTGGATGCCGATGAAATCTTCATCTATCCGCATCATGATACACGCCCCCTGCCCGCCCTGACCGAGTGGTTGGAACGGAATGAGCGCGGGTCGTTCGGTGCTCTGATGCTGGATATGTATCCCAANGGCCGGTTGAGCACGCATCCCTATCAGCCCGGGGACGACCCATTCCACCAACTGTGTTGGTTCGATGGCGGCAACTACATGATCCAGCGAAAACCGGATTTGCAGAACCTGTGGATTCAAGGCGGCGTGCGGGCCCGGTGCTTTTTCGCAGATCAGCCGCGCCGCGCCCCGACCATGGGGAAGATCCCGCTGGTCAAATGGAACCGGCGGTTCGCATATGTGAGCTCCACGCATTCATTGCTGCCGCGGCGCTTGAACCATGTCTANGCCGATGANGGGGGCGAGATCGCCTCGGGCATTCTGCTGCACAGCAAGTTCCTGAATGTGATCGTCGACAAATCCGCCGAGGAAAAATCACGGCGTGAGCATTTCGCCAATAGCGATCTTTACGAGGCGTACTACGACCGCCTGATCGACGACCCCGACTTGTGGTCCCGTACCTCCACCAAATTCATAAGCTGGCGACAACTTGAGGCCATGGGTTTGATGTCAAAAGGAAATTGGATTTGACCATCGGGCGTTTCAAAACGATAAACAATATCAACCTTGAGGCCGGTTTGTTTTCTGACAAGCACAAGAATGTGTTAAGGTCCAAGCGGGTAAAGTCGAGCATGCCAAACGATAAACGAAAAAGGAATTAACCGGTGCGGCCGTTGCAATCATATCGCATGCGGCTCAAGCGCAAGCGCGCCAAGCTGCGGGCTTGGCGCAAGCATTTCTCGTTGCTGCCAGTCAAGGACCGCACGGCGCGCATACGCCCCGGTGACGTGCTGCTGTTTTCCACCTTTCGCGACGAATATGTGCGCCTGCCATATTTCATGAAGTATTACCGCGACCTTGGCGTGTCGCATTTCATCATGGTCGACAACGATAGCCAAGATGGCGGGCGTGAGTATCTGGCTGCACAGGAGGATGTTTCACTCTGGACCACCAAGGCAAGCTACAAGAACGCCCGGTTCGGGGTTGATTGGCTGAACTGGTTGCAGGGAAAGTATGGCCATGGTCACTGGACTCTTGTTGTCGACCCGGACGAATTCTTCATCTATCCCTTCTGCGACACGCGGCCGATCCGGGCGCTGACGGATTGGTTGGACACCTCGCAAGTACGGTCCTTCGGCGCGATGCTCTTGGATATGTATCCAAAAGGTCGGATTGATGCGGTCCCCTATCAGCTTGGGCAAGACCCGCTTGAGATTGCATCCTGGTTCGACCCGGGCAACTACGTGATCGAGAAAAACAAGGCCTTCGGCAATCTGTGGATTCAAGGTGGGCCCAGGGCAAGGGTGTTCTTTCGCGACAACCCGAAAAAGGCCCCCGCGTTGAACAAGACGCCCTTGGTCAAATGGGACAAGCGCAATGCCTATGTCAGTTCGACCCACATGCTTTTGCCGCGTGGCCTGAACCTGACCTATGACGAATGGGGCGGTGAGAAAGCCAGCGGTATCCTGCTTCACGCCAAGTTTCTGGATACCTTCACCGCCAAGGCCGAAGAGGAATTGCAGCGCGGACAACATTATTCGGCAAGCTTGGAATACAAGGCCTATGCCGATAGCCTGCGCGATAATCCCGACCTTTGGTGCAAATGGTCGGAGAAATATATAAACTGGCGCCAGTTGGAAATTCTTGGGCTGATGTCCAAGGGAAACTGGGCCTGAGGAAAGGGCAGGTACGGGTGAGTGTCGGGATCATCATGCTGGTGCATACGGCCTTTGACAGGGCCGAGCAGGTTGCACGCCATTGGGCGGCGGCCGGTTGTCCGCTGGTGATCCATGCCGACAAAGGCGTTCCGAAACCCGCCTATGACGCCTTCAAGAAATCCCTGTCGGATTTGCCGGCTGTGCGGTTTTCCAAGCGCCATCGCTGCGAGTGGGGAACTTGGGGCCTTGTGGCGGCGACGCAAGGCGCAGCGGAGTTGATGTTGAATGACTTTCCGGACGTGCGGCATGTCTATCTCGCCTCGGGGTCGTGCCTTCCGCTGCGGCCTGTACAGGAATTGATCGACTATCTGGCAGATCGTCCGCAGACCGATTTCATCGAGTCCGCCACGACAGCGGATGTGCCTTGGACAATCGGCGGCTTGGACCATGAACGGTTCACCCTGCGCTTTCCGTTTTCTTGGCGCAAACACCGGTACCTGTTCGATCGCTATGTCGCCCTGCAGCGAGCCGTCGGCTATAGGCGGCGCATTCCCAANGGCATCGTNCCGCATATGGGCAGCCAATGGTGGTGCCTGACGCGGCAAACCCTGTCGGCGATCCTGTCAGACCCCGAGCGCAGCGCCTATGACAGGTATTTCAAGAGCGTCTGGATTCCGGACGAAAGCTATTTCCAAACGCTTGTACGACAGTATTCGCGGCAAATCGAAAGCCGTTCCCTGACCCTTTCGAAGTTCGATTATCAGGGAAAGCCCCATATATTCTACGACGATCACCTACAGCTTCTGCGCCGCTCGGATTGTTTCGTGGCGCGCAAGATATGGCCTTTTGCCGATCGTCTTTACAATGCCTTCCTGAGCGATAACGCCGGGGCCATGAAGCGGACCGAGCCCAACCCTGGCAAGATTGACCGCATTTTCGCCAAGGCTGTGGAGCGCCGAACGCGCGGGAGGCCGGGGCTATTGATGCAAAGCCGCTTTCCGGTGGAAGGGCGTGAAAATGGCCTGACCTGTGCGCAGTACTCAGTGTTCGAAGGGTTCAGCGACCTCTTTGAGAATTTCGAGACATGGCTGGCCAAGATCACTGGCACGCGGGTGCATGGCCATCTTTTTGCCCCCGAGCGCGCCGAGTTTTCGGATGGACAGACGGTCATGAACGGCGCTTTGAGCGACAGCGCGACACTGCGGGATTATAACCCGCGGGCCTTCCTTGCCAGCCTGATCTGGAACACACGCGGAGAGCGGCAGTGCTTTCAAATGGGCCCGCGCGACCACATCAAGAACCTGGAATGGGATCTGGCCAAGGACCCCAATGCGCAGATCTCGGTCATTACCGGGGCATGGGCCGTGCCGTTATTCAAGTCCAACGCCAATTTCTCGGACATCCGCAAGGAGGCCGCGCGCCTTCAGCAAGTGGAAAGCAAGCATTTGGACGTGCTTCGGTCACCCTGGACGAAAGCCCGTGTGCGTATCTGGACAATGGCCGAGTTCATCGAGGCACCGATGGAACCATTGCAGACCATCATAGACGAGATCGGGCAGCAAAACCTGCGCGGGCTGTCCGAGGTGCCACGGATGTCTGACCTCAGCGGTTTTGGGCAGTTCCTCCAGAACCTCAAAAACCAAGGGATGCACCCCTACCTGATGGGGGATTTCCCGGTGGCGCATGACCCGCATGAACCACCGCACAACAAACCCAAACCCTATCTGGTGCAGTAACCCCACATGTCTGGCCCTTTTGATTACTTCGTGGTGTTCGCCGAGATGCGCACCGGATCGAACTTTCTGGAAAGCAATCTCAACGCTTTCGACAGCTTCCAGTGCCATGGCGAGGCGTTCAATCCGCATTTCATCGGTTATCCCAATAAGAGCGAGATTCTAGGCGTCACGCAGGACATGCGCGATGCGGACCCGGCGCGCTTGATCAATACAATCAAGGAACATTCGGATGGCTTGGGCGGCTTTCGGTTTTTCAACGACCACGATCAACGGGTCCTCGATATCTGTCTGGACGATCCGCGCTGCGCCAAGATCATCCTGACGCGCAATCCGGTGGACAGCTATGTCAGCTGGAAGATTGCCCAGGCAACCGGGCAATGGAAACTGACCAACGTGAAGCGCCGCAAAGACAGCAAGATCGCCTTTGACGGGCCGGAGTTTGAAAAGCACGTCGCCCGCCTGCAGGAATTTCAGGTGATGTTGCTGAATCGTTTGCAAACCACGGGGCAGACAGGGTTTTACGTGGCCTATGAAGATTTGCAGAACCTTGATGTCATCAATGGGCTGGCGAAGTTCTTGGGGAGTGACGAACAACTTGAGGCTTTGGATGCCTCGCTCAAGAAACAAAACCCGAGCGGCCTTGAGGACAAGGTTTCCAACTATGATGAAATGGAACGCGCGCTGTCGGGGTTGGACCCTTTCAACCTGACACGGACGCCCAATTTCGAGCCACGTCGCGGGCCGGGCGTGCCGGGTTATGTCACCGGGGCCAAGGCACCGCTTTTATACATGCCGATGCGTGCTGGCCCCGAGCACGAGGTGCACGCATGGCTGGCCGCACTGGATGGCGTGCCTGAAGACACGTTGCCCACCAAAATGCAACAGAAGGGTTTGCGGCAGTGGAAGCGGCGCAACCGAAAACACCGCAGTTTTACCGTGCTTCGGCATCCCTTGGCGCGGGCGCATCATGTGTTTTGCACGCGGATATTGATGCGCGGGCCAGGTACCTTTTCGGACATTCGCAAGACCCTGCGCAATTTCTACAAACTGCCCATTCCCGGAGGCAACCCTGAGGACGATTACGACCGCCGCGCCCACCGCGAAGCCTTTGGCGCGTTCCTGACGTTCCTCAAGGCCAACCTTGCCGGACAGACGGGCATCCGCAATGATGCGCATTGGGCAACCCAAACCTCGGTTATGCAGGGGATGAGCGAGTTTTCCCTGCCAGACATGATCATCCGCGAAGATGAAATGAGCACCCTGCTGCCAATCATCGCCAAGCAGGTCGGCTATTCCAAGCCGCCACGCCCGGCCAAGGCGAAAGAGGACACTCCCTTTGCCTTGGCCGAGATCTATGACGACGATCTCGAAGACCTGGCAAGGTCAGTCTATCAGCGCGATTACATGATGTTTGGCTTCGGCAAATGGCGGGCGTAACGCCCTGAAGGTCAGGCCGCCTGAACGGCCTGAGCTTCTGTTACGATGGTGTGCAGAGTCGCGGGGTCACTGTTGGACCGCAACTTGGCACAAACCGACGGATCACGCAGCGTACGCGAGACAAGAGCCAGTGCCTTGAGATGCTCGACACCCGCGTCGAGCGGCGCGAACAACGCAAAAACCACATCGACAGGCTGCCGGTCCACGGCATCGAAATCCACGGGTTTTTCCAACAGGACAAAAACACCCAGAACCTCTTCGACTCCGTCGATTCTTGCATGCGGAAGCGCCACCCCATGTCCAACACCGGTGGGCCCAAGGCTTTCACGTTCCTGAAGCGCTTCAACGGCACTGGGTTGATCAATCCCATAGGCTGACTCGGCGAGATCGCCCAGCTCGTGGAGCAAACGCTTCTTGCTCGATGCAGAAGACAACACGCGGACTGCCTCAGGTTTGAGGATCATAGACATTTCCATCTGTTCAGCGTCGCTCCGACAGGCTGGCGCATCAGCGCCTCGCTTCGTGGTTTACGGGTCGATCCAGCCGATGTTGCCGTCTTCGCGGCGGTACACCACATTCAACCCGTCGTTTTTCTCGTTCCGAAACACAAGCACCGGGGCCTCGGCCAGTTCCATCTGCATGACCGCTTCGCCGACCGATAGGGATGGGATTTGCGTTTCCATCTCGGCCACGATCACGGGCTGCAGGTTTTCAGGCTCCGAATCCTCATCCTCGCTTTCTGAGGCGAGGATATAAGAGGACGCGCCCAAGAGTTCAACCGGCTGCGCACGTTCGCGATGGTGGTCTTTCAGGCGCCGCTTGTACCGCCTTAGTTGTTTTTCCATTTTCTCGCAGCATTTGTCGAAGGCTGCATAGATCTCATGCGCATGGGCCTTGGCTTGCGCTGTCAGGCCAGTGGACAAATGCACGATGGATTCGCAAACGTATTCACTGGCGCTTTTGGAAAAGATGACATGCGCGTCAGTGGGCCTTTCGGCATATTTGGCCACGGCTTCACCCAGTTCCGTCTTGACGTGAGTCTGGAGGGCTTCGCCAACATCGATCTGTTTTCCACTGATTTGGTAACGCATCTTATCTCCTTCGTTTAAACACTCCAAAACCGGCTTGCAGGGCGCAAAAGCACCAATGCAAATATCAGCCTCGGATGCGGAAAAATGACATTCTTGCAGTTTGTCGCTGGCCCGGCCCTGACAAGAGGGCCACATGCGGGAACAGCGCGGGGTGATCGAATGTCATACCCTATTTGAGGCCCTTTGACGGCCTCTTGTCAATGACATTCGAATGACAGTTTTACCCACGCGTTTACGAAATGCGAAAACTATCGCCGAGATAGACACGGCGCACGTTTTCGTTCTCGACCACTTCTTCGGGGCTACCGGACATAAGTACTTTGCCATCGTGCAGAATATAGGCCCGGTCAACGATTTCGAGCGTTTCACGCACATTGTGGTCGGTGATGAGAACACCGATTCCGCGCTTTTTCAGGTCGGCGACAAGATGCCGGATATCCCCAACGGAAATCGGATCAACCCCGGCAAAAGGCTCGTCCAGAAGGAGATATTTGGGATCGGCCGCCAAACAGCGCGCGATTTCCACACGCCGCCGCTCACCCCCTGAAAGGGCAAGCGCGGGAGCGCGGCGAAGATGCTCGATTGAGAACTCCGAAAGCAGTTCTTCAAGGCGTTCACGTCGCTTGTGGCGGTCAGGCTGCGAGATATCGAGGATCGACATGATGTTGTCTTCGACAGACATACCGCGGAAAATCGACATTTCCTGCGGCAAGTAGCCGACACCCATTTTGGCCCGCCGGTACATCGGCAACGTGGTGACGTCGCGCCCGTCCAAAAGGACATGCCCCCCCTCGGGATAGATCAATCCGGCGATGGCATAGAACGTCGTGGTCTTACCCGAACCGTTTGGGCCAAGAAGGGCCACGACCTCACCCTGCTGCAAATCGAGCGAAACGTCGCGGATGACCACGCGCTTGTTATAGCTTTTGCGCAGGTTCTTGACCTGAAGCCCGGANTTTTCGTGGGCGAGATGAAGTTNGGGCTTGGCCATCGCTTATTCCTCGGATGGCTGCAAGATCGTTTTGACGCGGCCGCTGACACGCGCCGTTCCGGCCCGTGTATCCACATACATGCGATCCCCGGTCAACGCCTGAGGCCCTTGCACCAACAGAACATCGCCTTCCATTTCGATAACGCCATTGTCCATGTTGTAGTCGGCTTGCTTGGCTTCTGCCGCATCCTCACCGCTGACCAAGGTCACACCGCCCGTCGCCTCAAGCCGTTTGATACGGCTTTGGTCTTGGTTGTAGACCACAAGAACGCGCGGGGCCGAAAGGCGCATCTCACCTTGCCCAATCAGGACATTGCCAGTGAAAATCGCGGTGCCATCGTCTTGGTTGACGTTGAGATTATCCGCCGTCACTTCCACCGGAAGGCTCGAATCCTGTTGCGTGTTCCCAAAAGCCACCTGCGCCCCTTGGGCCAGCAAATGCATGGGCTGTATGGCGATGAACAGACAAACGGCAAGCCGCAAAATTCGGGACACGAAAATCATTCCTCAGGTGTTTGCGGAGTGTATAACAGCTTGACGCCATCGGTGAAAAGTAAATGTGCGGCGCCGGTCTTTTGATCGGTATCCAAGACCATGCGCCCAGCGCTGAATGTGCCGACAGGCGCGCTTCCATGGACCGGGCCGGGCGTCTCGGCATAAAGCCGGTCCAACCGCGCGTTCAATCGTTCGGTATTCAGGTCATACCCGTTGGTCGTGACGACATTCACATCGCCCTGCAGATTCGCGGTGAACTCGCCTTGGTTCATTTCCGCATGGTTCGACGTGATGTCGATGACGGTTCCGGAAACAAGCTGCAACCGCGCTTCAACAACCTCGGCCAAAAGCTGCTCGGGGTCGCGGGCATCCGGTTTGGCCTGTTCAGCCCGGACCGAAACCCGGTCCCCGCGGTTTGTCATACCCGCAAAAGAGGGGTTTGTCGCGCCGAGGTCATCGGCGCGCTGCTCAAGGTCGATATTGGTGATTGGAATATTCTTGGTCGGGTCGACATTTCGCGAAATCAGGAACAGCGTGGACAACAAACCAAGCGCCAGAAGGGGCAGGATGATTTTCATCCATGCCACCAAGCGCGAGTGAAAGTTGTCCGCNCCNAGCATNATNAATGCGCNAAAATGTCGATCTCGGGCCAACCAGCCAGATCGAGCTTGGCGCGCATCGGCAGGAAATCGAAACAGGCCTGCGCCATGTCGGCCCGTCCTTCGCGTGCCANCATTCGGTCAAGCTCATCGCGCAGGCGATGCAGGTAAAGGACATCCGAGGCGGCATAGTCAAGCTGCGCTTCGGTGAGGTCCGGCGCGCCCCAGTCGGAAGATTGCTGTTGCTTCGAGATATCAACGCTCAGCAATTCCTGAAGCAGGTTCTTGAGGCCATGCCGGTCGGTATAGGTGCGCACCAGTTTGCTGGCGATCTTGGTACAATAGACCGGCGCCGTAAGCGCACCGAAGGCATTGTACATCGCCGCGATATCGAAGCGCCCGAAGTGAAAGAGCTTCAGCACATCTGGGTTTTCAAGCATGGCNGCCAGATTCGGGGCCTCCGTCTGGCCCTGTTCGACCTGCACGAGATGGGCGTCGCCATCCCCNCCGGACATCTGGATAACGCAAAGGCGGTCACGATGCGGATTAAGGCCCATTGTCTCACAGTCGATTGCCACGACAGGTCCAAGGTCAAGCCCATCGGGCAGGTCGTTCTTGTAAAGGTGATTTGCCATGCTTCGCTTCCTTGTCGGGCCATCGGCTACAGGCCACAATTGTCATTTCGTCATGCCCCTTAGAGCCTGTCACATTTTGGCACGTATGACGTGCGATTCGGGGTTCAACTGCTTTCTGCGGCACTACGGCGGGCAAATGAAGGGGAATCTCGAACGGCACGGGGCAATTCGCCAAGTGATCCTTGCAAAAACTCGCGAAACCTTGGGCATGCACCTTGACCTTCCCGTGACTGGAAGCCCTATCTGAGTGAGGAAGAATAGGAGTACTTCCAATGTCACGCCACCTGACTCTCACCATTCAAGGCATGTCCTGCGCAGGTTGCAAAGGCCGGGCCGAACGCGCCTTGGCCGCGTCGCCGGGGGTGCAGAATGTGTCGGTCAACCTCGCCAACGAAAAAGCGAATTTCGATTTGGCCGATAACGCAACTTTGTCCGACCCCTTGGCCGCCTTGGAAAAGGCCGGCTATCCGGCACGGACCGAAACGGTCGTTTTCAATGTTGAATCAATGTCCTGTGCGTCCTGCGTCGGACGCGTCGACAAGGCACTGGCCGCCGTTGACGGCGTTCTTGATGTCAACGTGAACCTCGCATCGGAAACGGCGACGGTGCGCTTTGTGGAAGGTGTGACCACGGTTGCAGATCTCATGGCAGTGGCACGCGATGCAGGTTACCCGGCAACCCCGGCCAAAACCGATACGGTGGCCGAAGATGCCGGAGACCGGAAAACCGCCGAAGCACAGGACCTGTTTCGCAAAACAATCATCGCGGCATCCCTGACGCTGCCGGTCTTTGTCATCGAAATGGGCGGGCATGTCTTCCCCGCCTTCAAGGAGTTCCTCCACCATGCGATCGGCCAACAGTCGAGTTGGATCTTGCAGTTCGTGCTTGTCACGCTTGTCCTGATCGGCCCCGGGCGCACCTTTTACACCAAGGGTTTTCCCGCGCTTGTGAAAGGCGCACCGGATATGAACAGCCTTGTCGCCGTCGGCACATCTGCGGCCTATCTCTATTCCTGTGTCGCCACCTTCCTGCCGGCCTTGCTGCCGGAGGGCGTGCGGGCGGTCTATTTCGAGGCGGCGGCTGTCATCGTGGTGCTGATCCTTCTGGGCCGGTCGCTTGAGGCGCGCGCCAAAGGGCGTACGGGCGCGGCCATCCGCAAACTCATGGGTCTTCAGGCGCGCCATGCCCGGGTGATCCGGGATGGCACAGCGCAAGACGTGGATATTGCCGAGCTTTCGGTGGGCGACATCGTTCTGGTCAGGCCCGGCGAACGGATCGCCGTTGATGGTGAGGTCACCGAAGGAAGCGCCCATGTGGATGAAAGCATGATCACTGGAGAACCTATCCCGGTGGAAAAATCCCCCGGTGACGAAGTAACGGGCGGCACCGTGAACGGTGCGGGTAGCCTGCAAGTCCGCGCAACGCGCGTGGGGCACGATACCACGCTGGCCCAGATCATCCGAATGGTCGAAGAGGCGCAGGGCGCGAAACTACCGATTCAGGGCTTGGTGGATAAGATCACGCTTTGGTTCGTGCCTGCGGTTTTGATATTGGCCGCGCTGACGGTTGTCACTTGGCTGGTGCTTGGCCCTGATCCCGCAATGACGTTGGCATTGGTCGCCGGAGTTTCTGTGCTGATTATCGCCTGCCCTTGCGCAATGGGCCTTGCCACCCCGACATCAATCATGGTCGGCACAGGTCGTGCAGCGGAACTGGGCGTCTTGTTCCGCAAAGGCGATGCCCTGCAACAATTGTCATCAGTCGATGTCATCGCCCTGGACAAGACCGGGACCGTCACCGAAGGACGCCCTGATCTGACTGACCTTGAGTTGGCCAGCGGAGTCGATCGCGCCGAAGTCTTGCGCCTTGTGGGCGCGGTTGAAGGGCAATCGGAACACCCCATCGCACAGGCGATCACGCGCGCCGCGCAGGCAGAGGGCGTAGACATGCCAAGAGTGGAAGACTTCGAGTCAATCACCGGTTACGGCGTCCGTGCCACGGTCGCCGGGCGGGACGTTCTGGTCGGAGCTCGCCGTTTGATGGAGCGAGAGGGGATTGACACCTCGCCCTTGTCGGATGCCGAATCCAACCTCTCGAACAGGGGGCGCACCGCGCTTTTTGCCGCCATCGATGGTCGATTGGCGGCGCTTCTTGCGGTCTCCGATCCGGTCAAACCCAGCAGTGCCGCCGCGATCAAGGCACTGCACGCGCGCGGGCTGCATGTGACCATGATCACTGGCGACAAGGAAAGCACGGCCAAGGCAATCGCCGAGGATATCGGCATTGATGAGGTGGTCGCCGACGTACTGCCTGATGGCAAGGTGTCAGCCCTTGACCGCTTGCGTGAGGGCGGACGGCGCATTGCCTTCGTGGGCGACGGGATCAATGACGCCCCTGCGCTGGCGCATGCCGATATCGGCGTGGCCATCGGCACAGGTACAGATGTTGCCATCGAAAGCGCCGACGTGGTTTTGATGTCTGGCGATCTTCAGGGGATCGTCAACGCGGTCGAGGTATCACGCCAGACCATGCGCAACATCAAACAGAACCTGTTTTGGGCCTTTGGCTATAACGTGGCGCTTATCCCGGTGGCCGCCGGGGTGCTTTATCCGGCGTTTGGCCTTTTGCTTTCCCCGATGCTGGCAGCCGGGGCCATGGCCCTGTCGTCGGTTTTCGTGTTGTCCAATGCCTTGCGATTGAAGGGCATGAAGGCTGTCGCGCAGCCGCCGGCCAAATCCAGAAAACCGGCAACCGCCATCAAACACGCGCCTGCGGAATAGGAGGAAAAATATGAACATTGGAGATGTTGCCAAGCACGCGGGCCTTCCGGCCAAGACCATTCGGTATTACGAGGATATCGGCCTGATTGAGCCGAACCGCAGCGCGAATGGCTATCGTGATTTTTCCGATAACGATCTGCACAAGCTGCGTTTTCTTGGACACGCGCGCTCACTTGGCTTTTCCATCGAAGATTGTCGCGGATTGCTTGCGCTTTACGAAGACAAGGACCGCGCCAGCGCCGACGTGAAACATATTGCAGAAGAGCACCTTGCAAAGATCGACGCCAAGATCGCTGAACTTCAGGCCATGCGGCATACGCTGGCGCACCTCGTCAAAGCCTGTGCCGGGGATGACCGCCCCGACTGCCCCATTCTGGCCGATCTCGCCACGGCGCGCAGCGATACGTCCTGAACGGCTTTGACTTATGTTGATGTCAGGGAAATGGTGCCCAGGAGAGGACTCGAACCTCCACGTCCATACGGACACTAGCACCTGAAGCTAGCGCGTCTACCAATTCCGCCACCTGGGCAGGTGTCGTGAGGCAGGCGTTTATCCCTGCCCCAAGGGCGTGTCAACGTTGATTTTGCAACAAACCACGCATTCGTCATATCGCCTTGTCCATTCGCCACTTCAAGGGTAGGAAAGTGGGCGAAAACGCACCAAGCGCCGGAGGCCACCCATGTCGAAACTTGTCACCATCTATGGCGGATCGGGATTTGTGGGCCGCTACATCACACGTCGTTTGGCACAGGCCGGTTGGCGGGTTCGCGTGGCAGTGCGCCGCCCGAACGAGGCCATGCACGTGAAACCCTATGGGGTGGTCGGACAGGTTGAGCCGGTGTTTTGCAACATCCGTGACGATGAAAGCGTGCGTTCGGTCATGCAGGGGGCGGATGCGGTTGTGAATTGTGTCGGCACCTTTGACCGTAAGGGCCGCAACAACTTTGATGCCGTGCAACACGAAGGCGCCGAGCGGATCGCGCGCCTTGCTTCTGAAGAAAATGTTGAGCGGATGGTTCACATCTCGGCCATCGGGGCCAATGCCGAGTCTGATAGCATCTATGCCCAAACCAAAGCGCAGGGTGAGGCCGGTATTCTTGCAGCCTTCCCGACGGCCGTGATCCTTCGCCCCTCGGTGATCTTCGGGCCAGATGACAACTTCTTTAACCGTTTCGCCGGCATGACCCGATTTAGTCCCTTCCTTCCGGTCGTCGGTGGCAACACCAAGTTTCAGACCGTCTATGTCGATGACGTGGCCCATGCCGCCGCCAAGGGCGTTATGGGCGAGGCAGAGCCGGGGGTTTACGAATTGGGTGGACCGGATGTGAATACCTTCCGCGAATTGATGGAACAGATGCTGCAAGTGATCCGCCGCCGCCGGATCATCATCAACCTGCCATTCTGGATGGCCAACATCATGGCTGCGGTTATGGAGTTCATCCAAACCATCAGCCTCGGCCTGGTTCCACCACAGATCACTCGTGATCAGGTACGTAGCCTGAAGGTGGACAATGTGGTGGCTGACGATGCGAAGGGGTTTGCCGATCTGGAGATTGAGCCGACCTCACTTGAAGCCGTGTTGCCGGATTACCTTTGGCGGTTCCGCCCGGCCGGGCAGTACGAAGCAATCAAGGAATCGGCAGGCAACCTGCGCCCCGACTAACTGTAGGCGATACCAAGCAGGATCAGGCCAAGAATGATCCTGTAGATGACGTATGGCGTGAAACTGACACTGCGCAGCAGGCGCATCATCAGGGTGAGTGCGAGCAGGGCCGAAACAAAGGCGAAACCCGCGGCAATCACACTGTCACGCATCATGCCAAAATTCGCCTCGTATACGGTTTCACCCACCAATAGCGCGCCGCTTTCGATGATGACCGGGATCGACATCAGCATCGACAGGCGCGCGGCATCCGACCGGCCATACCCCATGAATCGCGCGCCGGTGATGGTGATGCCCGAGCGCGATGTTCCCGGAATCAGTGCAATCGCCTGCCAAACCCCCATGACCATGGCATCACGCAATGACCAGTCCTTGACCTCTCGCGTGACCTCCCCCGCCTGATCCGCCCAGTAAAGGACGATCCCGAACACCAGCATCGTCCAGCCAATCACCGCCATTGAACGCATCTGCGCATCAAGCCCTGTCAACTTGAGCAGGATGCCAAAAGCCACGACGGGAATCGAGGACACGATCAGCAGGAAGGCCAGCCTCGCCCCTTCCGTGTCGATCCGGCCGGTCAATGCGCGGGGAAGGCCGGACAGCGCCAGTTTCACGTCTCTCCAGAAATACAGGATCACCGCGAAAAGCGTGCCGACATGCACCGCCACATCAATCGCCTGACCCTGATCTTCCAGACCAGTGAGATTCGGCAGCAGGATTAAGTGGCCTGACGAGGAAACCGGCAAGAACTCGGTCACNCCCTGAATGATGGCAACCAGCAAAAGATGAAACAGGGGCATTGGCGAAGTCCCGCTAGGAAATCTTGTTTAGCTATAACTGATTGAGATTGTGAGAAAAGTCATCATTTAAATCCGTATCGGACCTAATTTATTGCCATTTCCTTGCCTCACCGCACGCATGTAGCGCAATTTTTTAACATTAGGTAACTCTTTCTGACTTTAATTTGTCAAAGGGTTGCTTTAGACAGGCGCGGCAAAGTTAATTCCGGAGGCCATGCCGTGGCAAAGCAACCGATGCTGAAGTTCGTCAATGTTGAACGTGTCATGCCCGAAAAAAGGGCAGCGGACGCGCGCAGCAAGGATTTCCATGAGATTTACGCCGAATACGCCGACGAGAAGGCCAAGGAGCAGGCCGGGCGGTGCAGTCAGTGTGGCGTGCCTTATTGCCAAAGCCATTGCCCGCTGCACAACAACATCCCCGACTGGCTTCGCCTGACGGCAGAGGGGCGGTTGCAGGAGGCGTACGAGCTGTCTCAAGCCACCAACACCTTCCCCGAAATCTGTGGCCGCATTTGCCCGCAGGACCGTTTGTGCGAAGGCAACTGCGTGATCGAACAATCGGGCCACGGCACCGTGACCATCGGCGCAGTCGAGAAGTACATCACCGATACAGCATGGGAAGAAGGCTGGGTTCAGCCTATCGCACCAAAGGCGGAACGTGTTGAATCCGTTGGCATAATCGGCGCTGGCCCCGGTGGTCTTGCCGCGGCGGACGTGCTGCGCCGTGAGGGCGTGCAGGTGACGGTTTATGACCGCTACGATCGCGGTGGCGGGTTGATGACCTACGGGATTCCGGGGTTCAAGCTGGAAAAAGACGTGGTCATGCGCCGGATGGAGCAGCTTGAGAAAGGCGGCGTTGAGTTCGTGATGAACTGCAACGTGGGCGAGGACATCTCGTTCGAAGATATCCGCAACAAGCACAACGCCGTGCTGATTGCGACGGGCGTTTATAAAAGCCGCGATTTGCAAGGCCCCGGATCGGGTGCCAAGGGTATCGTGCGCGCCTTGGACTACCTAACTGCAAGTAATCGCTTGTCTTTTGGTGATAGCGTTCCGGAATTCGACAGTGGTGAACTGAACGCCGAAGGCAAGAACGTGGTGGTTGTCGGCGGGGGTGACACCGCGATGGATTGTGTGCGCACGGCCATTCGCCAAGGAGCGAAATCGGTCAAGTGCCTCTATCGTCGGGACCGGGACAACATGCCGGGGAGCCAGCGCGAAGTGCAGAACGCGGAAGAAGAAGGCGTTGTTTTTGAATGGCTTAGCGCGCCAAAGGGCTTTGTTGGTGACCCGGTGAGTGCGGTCAAAGTGCAGCAGATGCGCCTTGGACAGCCCGACGCCACCGGCCGCCAAAGCCCCGAACCCATCGAAGGCGCGGAGTATGATGAGCCTGCCGATCTGGTGATCAAGGCGCTGGGCTTTGAAGCCGAAGACTTGCCAACCCTTTGGAATCAAAAGGAATTGGAAGTCACCCGCTGGGGCACCGTCAAAGCCGATTTTGGCACCGGCAAGACCGCCATGGAGGGCGTTTACGCGGTGGGCGACATCGTGCGCGGGGCATCCTTGGTGGTTTGGGCCATCCGTGACGGACGCGACAGCGCGGCGGCGATCCTTGACCATCTGAACGCGGCGCAGACCGTCGCGGCGGAATAAATTTTCGTACGAGTCGTACGATGACCCCCGGCATTTTCGTACGAAAATCAGGGGCGTAACATTGACCCTCGTACGACTCGTACGAAACGGACAAAAAGAACACCAAACAGGGCAACAGCCCTGACCCACCGGATGAAGGAAGGGTTAACGATGACGGAACTGGATCAGAACTGGAAAGCCACCGAGGAAGCCAAGCGCCAATGGTTGTCCCAAAACGGCATGTACCACGAAAGCGAGGAGCATTCCTCCTGCGGGGTGGGCTTGGTCGTGTCGGTCGATGGCAAACCCAGCCGCAAGGTTGTCGAAGCCGGGATCGAAGCGCTGAAAGCGATCTGGCACCGGGGGGCCGTGGACGCCGATGGCAAGACCGGCGATGGCGCCGGCATCCATGTGCAGATTCCCGTTCCCTTCTTCTATGACCAGATTCGCCGCACCGGTCACGAGCCGCGCGAAGATCAGTTGATGGCGGTGGGTCAGGTGTTCCTGCCGCGGACCGATTTCGGCGCGCAGGAGGCCTGCCGGACCATCGTGGAAACCGAAGTGCTGCGCATGGGGCATTCGATCTATGGCTGGCGGCATGTGCCGGTGGACGTGTCCTGCCTTGGGGAAAAGGCGAATGCGACGCGCCCCGAGATCGAACAAATCCTGATTTCCAACGCCAAGGGCATCGAGGAAGAGGAATTCGAACGCGAGCTTTACGTGATCCGCCGCCGGATTGAAAAAGCCGCCGCCGCGCAAGGGATCAACGAGCTTTATATCGCCTCGCTGTCCTGCCGGAGCATCATCTACAAGGGCATGATGCTGGCCGAGCAGGTGGCGGTTTTCTATCCCGATCTGCAAGACGAACGGTTCAAGAGCGCCTTTGCGATTTATCACCAGCGCTATTCGACCAACACCTTCCCGCAGTGGTGGTTGGCGCAGCCCTTCCGCATGTTGGCCCATAACGGCGAGATCAACACCCTCAAGGGCAACGTCAACTGGATGAAGAGCCATGAGATTCGCATGGCCTCAAGCGCGTTCGGCGATATGGCGGATGATATCAAGCCCATCGTGCCGGGCGGGTCGAGCGACTCGGCGGCCTTGGATTCGGTGTTCGAAGTTCTGGTGCGGGCCGGGCGTAGTGCGCCCATGGCGAAAACCATGCTGGTGCCGGAAAGCTGGTCGAAGCAGGCCGAGGAACTGCCGCAGGCCTGGCGCGATATGTATTCCTATTGCAACTCCGTGATGGAGCCGTGGGACGGCCCCGCCGCCTTGGCGATGACCGATGGCCGCTGGGTCTGTGCCGGGTTGGACCGGAATGGGCTNCGCCCGATGCGTTACGTNGTGACGGGCGATGGTTTGGTCATTGCCGGGTCCGAGGCCGGGATGGTCTATGTGGACGAATCCACCATCGTCGAGAAAGGCGCGCTTGGCCCCGGTCAGATGCTGGCCGTGGACATGAAAAAGGGCGTTCTGTTTCACGACACCGAGATCAAGGACAAGCTGGCCCGCGCCCTGCCCTTCGGAGAGTGGGTTGGCAAGATTAACGATCTTGACCAAAAACTGGCCGGAATTTCCGAGGCACCGCTGTTCACCGGGGCCGAATTGCGCCGCCGCCAGATCGCGGCGGGGTATTCGGTGGAAGAGTTGGAGCAGATCCTTGCGCCGATGGCTGAGGACGGCAAGGAAGCGATTGCCAGCATGGGCGACGACACGCCCAGCGCGGTCTTGTCCAAGACATACCGCCCGCTGAGCCATTATTTCCGCCAGAACTTCAGCCAGGTCACGAACCCGCCGATCGACAGCTTGCGCGAGTTCCGGGTGATGAGCCTCAAGACGCGGTTTGGCAACCTCAAGAACGTGCTGGATGAATCGAGCGCGCAGACCGAGATCCTTGTGTTGGAAAGCCCCTTTGTCGGCAACGCGCAGTGGGATGAGTTGCAGCGCCAGTTTCAGGGGGATGTGGTCGAGATTGATTGCAGCTTTGAACCGGGAAAAGGCGCGCTTCAGACCGGGCTTGAGCGTATCCGGGCCGAAGCCGAGGATGCCGTGCGCAGTGGTGCCGGGCATCTTGTGCTGACTGACCAGTACTTGGATGAGACCCGCGTCGGCATGCCGATGATCCTCGCCACCAGTGCGGTGCACAGCCACCTGACGCGCAAAGGTTTGCGGACCTTCACAAGCCTCAACGTGCGCTCGGCCGAATGCATTGACCCGCATTATTTTGCCGTGCTGATTGGCGCGGGCGCGACCGTGGTCAACGCCTATCTGGCCGAGGACAGCCTTGCCGATCGGATTGATCGGGGTCTGCTGGATGGCACCCTGACCGAGAATGTTGCGCGCTTCCGCAATGCAATTGACCAAGGGCTGCTCAAGATCATGTCGAAGATGGGGATCTCGGTGATCTCCTCCTATCGGGGTGGTTTGAACTTTGAGGCCGTGGGCCTGAGCCGGGCGATGTGCAACGAGTATTTCCCGGGCCTGACCAGCCGGATCAGCGGCATTGGTGTGAGCGGCATTCAAAGCAAGCTGGAAGAGGTGCATAGCCGCGCCTTCCAAGGTGGCAAGGATGTGCTGCCCATCGGTGGCTTCTACAAGATGCGCAAAAGCGGTGAGACCCACGCTTGGGGGGCGCAGACCATGCATATGATGCAGATGGCCTGCAACAATGCCTCTTATGAGTTGTGGAAGCGGTATTCGACCGCGATGCAGGCCAACCCGCCGATTCACCTGCGCGATTTGATGGCGATCAAGCCGATGGGCGATGCGATCCCGCTTGAAGAGGTGGAGAGTGTCACCGCGATCCGTAAGCGGTTTGTCACACCGGGGATGAGCCTTGGCGCGTTGAGCCCCGAGGCGCACAAGACCTTGAACGTGGCGATGAACCGGATTGGCGCACGGTCGGACAGTGGCGAAGGCGGGGAAGACCCGGCGCATTTCGTGCCCGAACCCAATGGCGACAATCCGTCGGCAAAGATCAAGCAGGTGGCCTCGGGGCGCTTTGGTGTGACTGCCGAGTATCTGAACCAATGTGAGGAACTTGAGATCAAGGTGGCACAGGGCGCCAAGCCCGGTGAGGGTGGTCAGCTTCCGGGGATGAAGGTGACCGATCTGATCGCGCGGTTGCGGCATTCGACCAAGGGCGTGACCCTGATTTCGCCACCGCCGCACCATGATATCTATTCGATCGAGGATCTGGCGCAGCTGATCTATGACCTCAAGCAGATCAATCCGCGTGTGAAGGTCTGCGTGAAACTGGTTGCGCAGTCGGGCGTTGGCACGATTGCCGCCGGTGTGGCCAAGGCCAAGGCCGATGTGATCCTGATTTCGGGGCACAATGGCGGCACGGGGGCCTCGCCTGCCACCTCGATCAAATATGCCGGTCTGCCATGGGAGATGGGCATCACCGAGGCGCATCAGGTTCTTTCCATGAACAAGCTGCGCGATCGGATCACCCTGCGGACCGATGGCGGTTTGCGCACGGGCCGTGACATCGTCATGGCGGCGATGATGGGGGCCGAGGAATACGGGATCGGCACCGCCGCGCTGATTGCCATGGGCTGTATCATGGTGCGTCAGTGCCAATCGAACACCTGCCCCGTGGGTGTCTGCACGCAGGACGAAAGCCTGCGTGCCAAGTTCACCGGCAATGCCGATAAGGTGGTGAACCTGATTACCTTCTACGCCCAGGAAGTGCGCGAAGTGCTGGCCAGCATTGGCGCGCGGAGCCTGGACGAGGTGATCGGGCGGGCCGACCTGTTGACGCAGGTGAGCCGCGGCAGCGCGCATCTGGATGATCTGGACCTCAACCCGATGCTGATCACCGTGGATGGGGCCAAGGACATCACCTACGACCGCAACCGCCCGCGCAACCCGGTGCCTGATACACTGGACGCCGAAATCGTGCGCGATGCGCAGCGGTTCCTGGAAGATGGCGAGAAGATGCAATTGCATTACGCGGTGCAGAACACGCACCGCACGGTGGGCACGCGTGTGTCCAGCCACATCGTGCAGAACTTTGGCATGCGCAACAGCCTTCAGCCCAACCACCTCACCGTCAAACTGAACGGGAGTGCGGGGCAATCTCTGGGGGCTTTCGCGGCGCCGGGGTTGAAGATCGAGGTTTCTGGCGATGCAAACGACTACGTCGGCAAGGGCCTCTCGGGGGGCACCATCGTGGTCCGCCCGCAGCAAGCCAGCCCGCTGGTCGCCTCGGAAAACACGATCATCGGCAACACGGTGCTCTATGGTGCAACGGATGGCTACCTGTTTGCTGCAGGCCGCGCAGGCGAGCGTTTCGCCGTGCGGAACTCGGGCGCGAAGGTGGTGGTCGAGGGCTGTGGCTCCAACGGGTGTGAATACATGACAGGCGGTGTTGCCGTGATCCTTGGCAGCATCGGGGCCAACTTTGGCGCGGGCATGACCGGCGGCATGGCCTACCTCTATGATCCCGAAGGCGTGGCGGCGAACCTGATCAACATGGAATCGCTGGTCACCTGCCCGGTGACGCAGGCCCATTGGCTGGCCGAGCTGGAGGAGCTGGTGGAACGCCACGCCGCCGAGACCGGCAGCCGCAAGGCACAGGAGATCCTGCAATATTGGGACATGGAGAAGGACAACTTCCTTCAGGTCTGCCCCAAGGAGATGCTGGACAAACTGGCGCATCCGCTGGGCATAGAAGAGGACGCAATCCCGGCCGAATGAATACGCAATAAGGCTCCACTTAAGTCTTTTTTTAGCCCCGTTTGCGAACAATGCTTTGTCATTGTCAAAAGCAAACGGGGCTTTTTCGTGTTGGAGAGTTGGGACACCATCGTTCAGGACGGGCCGCTGCGGGTTATCTACGCACCGGGCCGAAATGACACATTGGTTGTAAGTTTTTCCGGTGTGGGGAAGAATCGCAAGGTTGCGCCACCCCCCGAATTTGCAGGCATGGCGAGCCGGAGCGGTGAGAACCATGTGCTTTTCGTGATCGACGAAAGCCGGTCATGGCTGAATGCGCCGGGCATGGCAGAGCAACTTGTGACAACGATAGAAGACATACGCGACAAAACCGGTGCGACGCGTCTTGTTGGCCTTGGCAATTCCATGGGCGCGACGACGATGCTGCTGCTTCTGTCGCGCATGATGGATTTCGACACTATTCTGGCCTTTACCCCGCAATATTCCGTTGATCCTTTCGTCGTGCCAGAGGAAACCCGCTGGCGCCCGCTACGGAAGAATATCGGGAATTTCCGGTTTCCCGCGGTGGATTTTCTACGCCCTGAACGCACGATCTATTTCATCCTGCACGGTGACAAGGCGGACGAATTGATCCACGCCCTGAGGTTTCCGCGCCAGCATCGTGTGACGCATATGATCTTGCCAGGGTATGGGCATCGCCTTGCGGCGCAATTGAAAACGGTGAACGCGCTGTCGGGCATAGTCAACTTGGCAATCACCGGGCGGCACTTTCGCTTGCGCAAGAAGCTGAACCGGCTGGGCGCGATACCACGACATATTTTTGAACCCGGGCACCGCGGCCTTGTTTTCCCGGACGTTGACAGCGCCGCGTGAGACAGACGCGGGGCAACCCCGGCCGAACAAGGCCCTGACCCGCGCGGCTGCGACAATCCGCGCGGGAACCTATCCCCGGCAAGAAGCGTTTCGCGCAAAACGATATGCGGAAACCTTGCCATGTCTGATCTTTTGATCATCGCCTTTGACGACGACAGGTCGGCCTTCGCACTGCACGACCACTTGGGGCCGTTGCGCGCCGAACAACGTCTGGAAACCCAAGACACCACGATCGTGACCCGCGACGGCGATGGCACGCCGAAATTGCACCAGCCGCAGAACGTGCCGGTTGCACAAACCGTGGGAGGCACGATCTGGGGCTTGGTCTTGGGGGCTGCCTTCATGGTGCCGATTGCCGGGGCCGCCGTGGGTGCCGCGACTGGGGCCCTGATGGGACGCTACCGTGATCCGGGGGTGGACAGCGATTTTCTGAACCGTATCGCCGAGAGCCTGCCAGCCGGAGGCTCGGCGCTGTGCCTTCTGGTGCGTGACTTTGAGCGCGATGCGGTGATCGAGGCGATTGGCAGTTTCCCGACACGCGGCACACTCATTCAATCCCCGTTGGATAGTGAGAGCGAAGCCCGTCTGCGTGAACTGCTGAACACCGAAAAGGGCGACTGACCGCCTTGGCGTGTCGCGCCATCACTACGGGCATGGTGCCAAGTGTAAGGCATGGCCATGAACAAGGCCCAAGGTGATCACGACGCATGTATTGCAAAACGGGCCCGAGGCCCGGTTTTCGGGTTTTTCCGTTGGCTGTACGCGGCTATAGCTGTACACCATGGCCAAGAAGAGCGCAAAGAAACGCACCCGAAGTGAAAAAGCCCGGTTTCGACCGTTCCGCTGGGGGCGGCGGTGGCTTTATCGCCTAGTTTTGTTTCTGCTGATCATCATCGGTGTGGCCGTCGTAACCTACCGTGTGATCAATCCGCCGGTGACCTTTTACATGATGCAAGAAAAATGGCGGCTGGGCGCGCTTGACCGGCAATGGGTGCCCTTGGAGGGTGTGGCCCCGGTTATGGCGCGGTCGGTCGTGGCCGCCGAAGACGCCAATTTCTGCAATCATTGGGGATTCGACATGTCAGCCATCCGCAATGCCATTGCCGATGGCGGCAATCGCGGCGCCTCGACCTTGAGCCAGCAGGTGGTGAAGAATGTCTATCTTTGGCATGGCCGATCATGGCCGCGCAAAGCGCTGGAGGCCGCGATCACGCCGCTGGTCGAGGCCGTTTGGCCAAAGCGGCGGATCATCGAGGTATACCTGAACGTGGCCGAGTTTGACGAAGGTGTTTTTGGGGTGGAGGCCGCCGCGCGGCATTACTTTGGAGTCGGACCGGAGGCCCTGACCGCGGTGCAGGCGGCGCGGCTGGCTGCCGTCTTGCCCAACCCCAAGGAGCGCAACGCGGCGCGGCCCTCAAGCTGGCTGCGCAAGCGGGCAGCGGGGATCATGGACGGGGCGGCCACCATTCGCCGGGATGGGCGCGCGGCGTGCTTCGAGGATTGAAACCCGGGCGCTTTCGCGGCATGGAGGGGTATCCCATTTTTTCGCGCAAGGTTTGATTGACGCATGGCCAAGCTCTATCACGTTCCGCTGTCTCCGTTCTGTCGCAAGGTGCGGCTGAGCCTGGCCGAGAAGAAGATCGAATGCGAACTGGTGGAAGAGCGGTATTGGGAGCAGAACCCTGATTTCCTACGCCGCAACCCGGCGGGCAAGGTGCCGATCCTGAAGATCGACGGCAAGACCATGGCCGAGAGTGCGGCGATTTGCGAATACCTTGAAGAGAAATACCCCGAACCCAGCCTGATGCCCAAAAGCGCCGATGCACGATACGAGGTGCGGCGGCTGGTGACTTGGTTTGACGACAAGTTTCATCACGAGGTCACCTCGAAGCTTCTCTATGAGCGGGTGAACAAGAAGGTGATGAAGCAGGGCTTTCCGGACAGTACCAACGTCAAGGCCGGGGCCAAGGCGATCAAGTATCATCTGGATTACATGGCGTGGCTGTTGGACCATCGCCGGTGGTTGGCGGGGGATGTCATGACGCTGGCCGATTTTGCCGCCGCGGCGCATCTGAGTTCGCTGGATTATATCCGGGATGTGGATTGGAACCGGAGCGACACGGTGAAGGATTGGTACGCCAAGATCAAATCGCGCCCGGCGTTTCGGGGGATTTTGGCCGATCAGGTGCCCGGATTCCCGCAGCCGCCGCATTATGCCGATCTGGATTTCTAGGATTGGGGGCGTTGCCCCCCGGCCTGCGGCCTCCCCCCAGAGTATTTTGGGAAAGATGAAATGGACGGGTTGAAGGACAGATTGGTGGCACAGGCCCTTGAGGAAGGGTTTGATGCCTGCCGGATTTGTCGGCCTTGGGATGTGGGGCATGTGCCGCCGCGATTGCAGGCGTTTTTGGACAAGGGGTATCACGGGCAGATGGGATGGCTGGCCGAGCGGAGCCATTGGCGAGGGGATCCGCATGCGCTGTGGCCCGAGGCGCGATCGGTGATCGTGTTGGGCGAGAGTTATACGCCGGAAGAAGACCCGATGGCGACGCTGGAGCGGGGGGATTTGGCGACCATATCAGTTTATGCGCGCAACAAGGATTATCATGACACGGTCAAGAAGCGCCTGAAGCGGTTGGCGCGGTGGTTGATTGCCGAAGCCGGGGGCGAGGTGAAGGTGTTTGTGGATACAGCCCCCGTGCCAGAGAAGCCTTTGGGGCAGGCCGCCGGGTTGGGGTGGCAGGGCAAGCACACCAATCTGGTGAGCCGGGAACTGGGTAGTTGGTTTTTCATTGGGTCGGTCTTTACGACGCTGGAAATCGACACTGATCCAGCGGAAGGCGATCATTGTGGGTCTTGTCGGGCCTGTCTGGACATTTGCCCGACCGAGGCCTTTCCGGCGCCTTATCAGTTGGATGCGCGGCGCTGCATTTCCTATCTGACGATCGAGCATAAGGGGCCGGTGAATGAGGAATTGCGCGCCAAGATGGGCAACCGGATCTACGGCTGTGACGATTGTCTGGCGGTTTGTCCGTGGAACAAGTTTGCCCAAGAGGCCCGCGAGGTGAAGTACCATGCGCGGGAAGATTTGAAGGCCCCGATGCTGGCGGAACTGGCCATGCTGGACGACGCGGGGTTTCGAGCGCGATTTTCCGGCAGCCCGATCAAGCGGATCGGGCGGGACAGGTTCGTGCGGAATGTGCTGTATGCGATTGGCAATTCTGGTGATCCGGCATTGATGCCTGTGGCACAGGGATTGTGCGACGATCCCGACCCCACGGTGGTGGATGCGGCGCGCTGGGCGGTCAAGCGACTGCACCATGCCGCAAACGGGATGGAATAGGCCCTGAAACACGCTAAACCCATGCGGTACGTGATGAGGAGTGGCGCGCATGGCTTTGCTTTTGGGGGTGGATACCGGGGGCACCTATACCGACGCGGTGTTGATCCGCGACGAGCGGGAGGTGGTGGCGAGCGCCAAGTCGCTGACCACGCGGCATGACCTGTCGGAAGGCATCGGCAAGGCGGTGGAGGCGGTTTTGCAGGCCAGTGGCGCGGATGTAGGCGNGATTGGCATGGCCTCGCTTTCCACCACGCTGGCNACCAATGCGCTTGTCGAAGGGCAAGGCGGGCGGGCCGGGTTGGTCTATGTCGGCTTTCGCGAAAGCGACCTGTCCGCGCATGGCTTGCAGGAGGTGCTTGCAGGCGACCCGGCGCTGGTGATTGCAGGCGGCCATAGCCACGCCGGAACCGAGGCCGCACCCTTGGACGAAGCGGCGCTTTTGGCATGGTTAGAGACTGATCCTGCGGCCTCGGCCTATGCCGTGGCGAGCCAATTTGCCACCCGAAACCCGGCGCATGAACAACGCGTGGCGGAGGTGATCCGCGAGGTGACGGGGCGGCCAGTATCATGTTCGCACCACCTGTCGGCGAAGCTGAACGGGCCGAAACGGGCGCTGACGGCGCTTTTGAATGCGCGGCTGATTGGGATGATCGCACGGTTGATTGAAAAGGCCGAGGGCAAGCTGCGGGACCTTGGCATTGATGCGCCTTTGATGGTGGTGCGCGGCGATGGCGCGCTGATTTCGGCGGAACAGGCCCGCGAAAAGCCCATTGAAACGATCCTCAGCGGCCCGGCGGCGAGTATTGTCGGCGCGCGCTGGATGACCGGGGCGGATCATGCATTGGTTTCCGATATTGGCGGGACGACGACGGATGTGGCCGTCCTGCGCGATGGGCGGCCGATGATCGACCCGGCGGGCGCGCAGGTGGGTCCGTGGCGGACCATGGTGGAGGCCGTGGCGATGCGCACCACGGGCCTTGGCGGCGATAGCGAGGTGCATGTGAACGACGAAGGCCTGCAAGGCGGGGTAACGCTTGGCCCCCGCCGGGTGGTGCCTGTGAGCCTGATGGCGCTGGAGGCACCCGGGGGTGGTGCATGACATGCTGGACGAACAGCTGCGCAATTCCGCGCCGGGGGAATATGACACGCGGTTCGTGCGCGCCGTGCCGGGGATGGATGCCGGGGGATTGCAAGCCCGCGATGCGGCACTGTTGGAGCGGGTTGGCGAGGGTGTGCAGCCGCTTGGTAAGGTGCTCAAGACCCGGATGGAGGCGGCGGCGCTGAAACGTTTGGTGGCGCGGGGCTTGGTACAGGTGTCGGGTGTCACGCCCTCGGACGCGGCGCATGTTCTGGGGCGGCTCGATGCTTGGGATGCGGAAGCGGCGCATAAGGCGCTGGAACTGATTGGGCGCAAGCGGACGGGGGCGGGCACGCGGCTTTGCCCCGAACCGAAAGACATGGCGCAGATGATCGTGGATCAACTGACGCATCAGACGAGTTTGGCCTTGTTAGAGACTGCTTTTGCCGAAGAAGAGGCGGATTTCGGTCTGCCCGCCGCCGATCTGGCGCGGCATGTGTTGATGCAGCGCGGGATGGATGGGCATCGCGGGTTGGTCCGGTTGGACACTGGATTGAATGTGCCGGTTGTGGGGCTTGGGGCCTCGGCCCCCAGCTACTATCCGGCAGTCGGAGAGCGCCTTGGCTGTCAGATGATCCTGCCGGAGCATGCGGGCGTGGCAAATGCGATTGGGGCTGTTGTCGGGCGCGTCACGATCCGGCGGACCGGCACGGTGACCTGCCCCGCCGAAGGCAAGTTTCGCGTCCATACGGATGGAGAGCCCAGCGATTTTGCCGATGCGGATATCGCCATGGGCTTTTTGCGGATGGTTTTGGAGGATGAGGCCCGAACAGATGCGGAGGCGGCAGGCGCCGAGGACTTACATGTAAACGTCACGGAAGATGTAAAATCGGCCAAGGCGGAATCGCGTGAGGTGTTCCTTGAGGCGATGATCACGGTGGAGGCCAGCGGGCGGCCACGGATCGCCGGATAGGTACGAAAAAGGGGGGCCGCACGGGCCCCCTTCTCTATTCGGTATGCGGGTTGGGTCAGTCGAGCTTGCGCTCGATCTCCTCGCGCTCGAAAATCTCGATGACATCGCCGGGGCGGATATCCTCGTAGTTTTCAAAGGCCATGCCGCATTCCTGACCCGACTGCACTTCGCTGACTTCGTCCTTGAAGCGCTTGAGGGTTTTGAGCGTGCCTTCGTGGATCACCACATCGTCGCGCAGCAGGCGCACACCGGCGGAGCGGCGTGCGACCTTCTGTGACAAGACAGCCGGCCACTTTGCCCACGCCAGTGACCTTGAAGACCTCGCGGATCTCGGCGTAACCGATAAACTTTTCGCGAATCTCGGCCCCCAGAAGCCCGCTAGCCGCCGCTTTCACGTCATCCACAAGGTCGTAGATCACGCTGTAATAGCGAATCTCGACACCCTTCTGGTTGGCGCTGTTGCGGGCGGGGGCATTGGCCCGGACGTTGAAGCCCAGAACCGGCGCACCGCTGGCTTCGGCAAGGCCCACATCGGATTCGGTGATCGCACCGACACCCGAATGCAGAACCCGCACGCGCACCTCTTCGTTGCCGATCTTTTCCATCGCCTGAACGATCGCCTCGGCAGAACCCTGCACGTCGGCCTTGACCAGAATCGGCAGTTCCTTGACGTTCTCGTCTTCCTTGGCCTTCGCCAGAAGTTGCTCCAGCGAGGTGCCAGCCCCGGCAGCGGCGCGTTTCTCCTTGGCCGCTTTCTCGCGGTACTCGGCGATTTCGCGCGCTTGGCCTTCGGATTTGACGACGTTGAGAACATCGCCCGCCTCGGGCGTGCCGTTGAGGCCCAGTACCTCGACCGGAACCGAGGGCCCGGCCTCTTTGACACGCTCGCCGCGGTCGTTGATCAGGGCGCGGACCTTACCATATTGCTCACCCACGACGAAGATATCGCCTTGGCGCAGGGTGCCGCGTTGCACCAGAACGGTGGCAACCGGGCCACGGCCAACGTCAAGCTGTGCCTCGATCACGGCACCTTCGGCGGCGCGGTCGGGGTTGGCTTTCAATTCAAGGATTTCGGCCTGAAGCGCGATGGCTTCGAGCAGTTCGTCAAGGCCGTCACCTGTGACGGCGGAGACTTCGACATCCTGCACATCGCCCGACATCGCCTCGACGATCACTTCGTGGCGCAGCAAATCGGCGCGCACTTGATCAGGATCTGCCGCGGGCAGATCGCACTTGTTGATCGCCACGATCATCGGCACTTCTGCGGCCTTGGCGTGGTTGATGGCCTCGATGGTCTGCGGCATCACCGCGTCATCGGCGGCGACCACAAGCACCACGATATCCGTCACCTGTGCACCGCGTGAGCGCATCGAGGTAAAGGCGGCGTGGCCCGGTGTATCGAGGAACGACAGAACCGCGCCGCTATCGGTGGTCACCTGATAGGCGCCGATGTGCTGGGTGATTCCCCCGGCTTCACCGGCGACAACCTTGGCATCGCGGATCGCATCCAGAAGCGAGGTTTTACCGTGGTCGACGTGGCCCATGATGGTGATTACTGGCGGACGCGGTTTAAGGTCTTCTTCCTTGTCCTCGACTTGGTCGATCACGTCTTCGACGTCTGAATCCGAGACGCGCACGACCTTGTGGCCAAACTCTTCGATGATGAGCTCGGCGGTATCGGCGTCAATCGTCTGGTTCTGGGTGACCATCATGCCGTTGTTCATCAGCGCCTTGACGACGTCACCGACACGTTCGGCCATGCGGTTGGCCAGCTCCGACACGACAATCGCCTCGGGCAGCTGCACGTCACGCACGACCTTTTCGCGCTGCTCTGTGCCGCCCATGGCCTTTTGCCGCGCCCGCTCTTGCTTGCGCTTCATCGCGGCCATGGATTTCTGCCGGCCACCTTCGCCGCCCGACAGAGCTTGGTTCAGGGTCAGCTTGCCCGAGCGGCGGCCATCGTCGCCGCGCCCGCGGCCCTTGCCGCCGCGCGATTGCTGTTGCTCGCGCTCTTTTTCCTTGCGCGGCGCGGCTTTGGGCGCGGCGCGCGCTGGTTCGGGCGCGGGGGCGGCGGCCGCTTTCTGGGCGGCTTCCTCGGCCTCGCGGCGCTTGCGTTCCTCTTCCTCGGCCTTGGCCTTGGCGCGCTCCTCGGCCTCGCGTTGTTCGCGCTCCTTGGCCTCGGCCTCTTCGCGGCGGCGCTGGCGCTCTTCCTCGCGGGCCTTTTCCTCGGCCTCGCGCTTGGCGGCTTCTTCGGCCTCGCGTTCCTTGGCGGCCTGAAGCGCCTTCATGCGGCGCTCCATTTCGGAATCAGAGATACCGGCAGGCCGCTTGGAGGGATCGCCCACAGGTGTGTTCGGCTTGTTGCCCGATGCCCCGGCGGCACCGTGCTTGGCCCCCGGTTTCACCAAGCGCTTTCGTTTCGTCTCCACGACGACATTCTTGGTCCGTCCATGGCTGAAGCTCTGCTTCACATTCCCCGACCGGGGACCGCCACGCACACCCAATGTTTTCTTACCGTCGTTGTCGCTCATCAGCTTTTTCTTCCTTTCCGGCGGGTCTTTTCGCCGTTCGGGGCGCGCAGGCCCTTCAACCTTGCCGCCTCCTCTACAACACGTTGGGCCAAACCTCCAGCGTGCAGTGCTGCATGCACTGCGGTTTGTCGCCCAAAAGCCCGCCCAAGTTCTTCGGCTGTCAGCCAGCCAATAAAAGAACCGCCATATGGCGTGCTCAGTTTCGATTTTCCACGCTCTGACCCATCACTTGCCTGGATCAGAATTTCGGCCTCGTCCTTGGCAAGCCAGTCCTTGACCTTTTCATATCCCGATACCGCATGCCCGCCTTTTCGGGCGAGGCTGATCAGGTTTACCACACGCTCGGCCAGTTGCCGTTCCACCAGTGCCGGCAGATCCTCGGGCACCTTCACGGCCTGCTTTGCCGACCGGGCAAACAGCCCTTTCTCGGAGGCCTTGGCCAAAGCCGCCGGAGTGGCCGAAACCCAAATCCCACGGCCCGGCAGTTTGCCCGCGATATCCGGAGCGATCTGCCCCTCGGGGCCGACCACGAAGCGGATCAATCCGGACGCCGGTTGCACATCACCTGTGGCAATGCACTTGCGTTCGGGACCATCCGCGCGATCCTTGGGTTGCCCAGCGCGACCCATCAGGTGCCTCTCGGGGCCTGACGGATCAGGCCCCGGCCTCCTCGGATGCGAAGACATCATCGGCCTCGTCGGCCTCACCCTCGTCTTCGGGTTCCAACTCAGACGGATCAACCCAGCCCAGCATGACCCGTGCGGTCATGACCATGTTCTGTGCCTCGTCAAGCGAAACGTCGAAGGGCTCCAGAAGGCCGTCGTCCTTGATGCGTTCGCCATCGACTGTGGTCCAGCCGCCGGCAAGCTCCCAGTCGGCACAGGTTGCGAAATCTTCCAGCGTTTTCACGCCATCTTCGGCCAATGCCTGTACCATCTGGGGTGTCAGGCCTTCGAATTCAATGAGGCTGTCCTCGGCCCCCAATTCGCGGGCCTTTTCAAGCGCGGCGGTCGCCTGCGCTTCAAGCACATCACGCGCGCGGGCCTGCAGTTCGTTGGCGGTGTCTTCGTCGACGCCGTCAATCACCAGCAGCTCGTCAATCTCGACATAGGCCACCTCTTCGAGGTTGGTGAACCCTTCGGAAACCAGAAGCTGGGCAAAAAATTCATCCAGATCCAGCGTATCCATGAAGAGTTTGGTACGGGTCTCGAACTCTTTCTGGCGACGCTCGGAATCTTCGGCTTCGGTCATGATGTCGATGTCCAGACCGGTCAACTGGCTGGCCAGACGCACGTTCTGACCCCGGCGGCCGATGGCCAGCGAAAGCTGCTCCTCGGGCACGACAACCTCGATCCGCTCGGCCTCTTCGTCCAGAACCACCTTGGAGACCTCGGCAGGTTGCAGGGCGTTCACAAGGAAGGTCGGCTGATCTTCGTTCCAGGGGATGATGTCGATCTTTTCGCCCTGAAGCTCGTTGACCACGGCCTGCACACGGCTGCCGCGCATACCGACACAGGCACCGACCGGATCGATCGAGCCGTCATGCGAGATCACGGCGATCTTGGCACGGCTGCCCGGGTCACGGGCCACGGCCTTGAT
>PR_CR_10_Liq_1_inCRDRAFT_1000117_pt1 | contig 43483 bp, 24 predicted proteins | sample PRCRCaboRojoPR_3_FD_10241 | JGI IMG/M metagenome (IMG submission 10241) | reverse complement strand
AAAGGTGAAATTGAGGAACCCCAACAAAGTCACCATTCAAGCAAGAGTTCAGAAAAAGGTGAAATTGAGGAACCCCAACAAAGTCACCATTCAAGTAAGAGCTCAGAAAAGGGAGAACCTCAGCAGCTTCGAGGGGAAAGTCCCCAGCCAGATAAACATGAACCTGAGGAAATTGTAGAAAAAGGCCAACAATCAGATAAAGACGAACCCGAAGAGGCGAAGCAAAGCCATCATTCAAGCAAGAGCTCCGAACAAAGTCACCATTCAAGCAAAAGCTCCGAACAAAGTCACTCAAGCAAAAGCTCAGAAAAAGGTGAACCTCAACAACTTGCAGAAGAAAGTCACCACTCAAGTAAAAATGAACCTCAAGAAGCTGTAGAGCTAAGCCACCATTCAAGCAAAAGCTCAGAAAAAGGTGAACCTCAGCAACTTGCAGAGGAAAGTCACCACTCAAGCAAAAATGAACCTCAAGAAGCTGTAGAGCTAAGCCACCAGCCGAATGAAGACGAACCTCAAGAGCCAGAAAAAAGCCACCACTCAAGCAAGAGCTCCGAAAAAGGTGAAGAAAGCCATCACTCAAGCTCATCAAAAGAAGAACCCCAAGTTGCTTTTTCAGACAAAGGTTCTCCAGAGCCAACAGAAGAGAACAAAGAAAGCACTGGCGTCAAAGATGCAAAGCCATCAGACTCGGAAAGTGACTCAGTGGAACTGGTACAACATAGTCCTTTAGATAGCTCTGGAGCAAGTGAAGACCTTCAACTATAACTTAATAACTACTTAAAATTAGTAACTTGAAACAGTCTATACATATAATTAAGAGGTTGCTTGTGTAACTCCCAGTAAGTAAAAGCTCCTTGAGGGTTCTTTTCAACAAAGTAAAGTCTTTCAACTCTGGAGTGCACTAGTGCCATTCCACACATTACACAGGGTTCCCTTATGAACATAGCCCAAAGTCCGTTGCAGTAGTACTGATCCCCTTCTACTGGGAACTTTTCAATAGCTTTTAAAGCTGAGTGCTCCAAAACTCCTTTTCCCGCCTTGGCCTTCCAAGAGTTACCATTTGTGTGCAAGTAAAGCACACACTCATTCTTTTTGAGGGAACTTAAGTTGGAATATATATGGTCTAGTTCGTTTTGAGAGTGCTCGTAAGGAACAATGTTTGGTTGTTTGTAGATGCATGGCCAGATGCAGGACCACTGTTTAGTTTGCTGGGGTGTTAAAGGTGGTACAGCAGGAACTTGAGCTACTCCAAACCTACCACAAGGGCACTCCTGGCCTAAGTCAGGAAAAGAACTTAGTGTTTCTGAGCCTATTACTCCTTCTAAGTAGCCAGGGCATTTGTGCTTTCTGAGTCTTTTAAGGTGGCATAAACTGTCAAGTGGAAAGGACTGGTTTAAGTACTTAGCAACCTGACTTCCCTTGCTTTGACAAAATATTAACAAGTTTACTTCTACCAGTTCAGGCTTTTCTATGTGGACATCGTAAGGCAAGTACTCTTCCATTTAAACTTAGTAAACCTTAAGTTAGTTGCAAGGCATGACCTCAGTAACTATTTTCTTGTGCATACTCCAAATGTTGTCGTTGAGTACACACAGTCCTCCACCGCCTCTTTCTCTTTGGGACCACATTCTATTGATATCTGCGTAACAAACTATTTTCTGGAACTTACCCAGTCCCCACTTTGAATGATCGTAGTAACTAGTCCACCAATAGGACTGAACTTGGAGCTTTTTAGTGTTTTGTACACTGTAAGTGTTGGAGTTAAGGCAAAAGTTAGGCATGAAGGGCCTTCCCCAGCTTTGAACTATCATGTCAGCTCCATATTCTTTAGCTACAAGGTCTTCCCAAAAGTCAGTTTTGGAAGCTGCGTTCTTAGCAAAGTAAGTAAAAGGCATTCCGTTAGCATTGAACTTATGAAAGCCTCTGTCTATGCTAAGGTTAGTTTCGTTTTTGATCATAAGAGTGATGTTTGCATTTTCAATGTTAATGTTGTGGTAGTAAACTTGAGGGTGAGCGATGCTTAGCAGACCCGCAATGCTGAAAAGGTCTTCTCTGTTAAGTTTGATGCACATCATGTTTTGCCCGTACATCATTTCTGGGTGAAGAATATCCAATAGAATTTCTCCATTGGGTTGATAATAGGCAAACTTAGGAATCGAGTGCACTATAAAAATGGCTTCAGCTTCAGTGTAAGCCATGATTCCTTTGCTGTGCGCAGTGTAGAAGTTGTAGTTAGGTTGCGAAGGAGGAACTTCGTCGTTCCAAAAAAGAACATTAATGGACTTGTCTTTGTTGAACTGGTTCAGAGTGTAGGTAATGGGGCTAGTTAAGTTAAGAGCTCTGTCGTTAACTTGGGGGTTGGTGTGGGAAGAGTCGAAAAACATGTATGACTTCCCTGGAATAGGAGGTGCACCTGCTACCTCTGGAAGCTTGATGAGGGTAAACCAATCTACTGCGTTGTTGTAGTTGTCATAGCAGTCAAGAGCATTTGTGCTTAAGGAAACCAGGGATATAGCTAGCACAACTAAGAAATTCTTCACCATTTATATAACTGCAAGACTATTGACTAAAAAAAATACATGAAAATATTTCTGGGGTTCTCCGTGAAACCTTGAGCTCGATACTTAGAACATAAGCACACTGGATTGTCCTGAGTTACTTGCTTTGTGCATATAGTCTCTGAATTATTTCTTCCCACTTTTTGCAAAGGAGTACCGGTCTAAGCATATTTATTAAGCTTAGATGAACAAGTCCGGGCTGTTGACAATAAAACCCCGAAATGGAAGGATCATGAAGACGAAGCTGCTTTTAGGCAAGCTGAGTCCTTACGTAGTTCTTAAACTTGGAACACAAACCAAAAGAACAAGCATCCACCAAAAGGGAGGGAAAAGCCCAGAATGGAAAGATGTGCTTAGTTTGCGAAGAGCTGACGAAGAAAGCTTAGTTGTGGAGTGCTGGCACCACTCAAAAGCCAAAGCAGACTGTCTTTTGGGGTCTTCTTCGATACTGCTTTCTAAAATAATTGCACAAGAAAGTCTCAAAGAGACTGTGCAGCTCTTTTGTAAAGACAAAAACATAGGCAGAGTCAGTCTTGAAATCGACTGGAAAGCTGATGTGTACAAACCCCCTTTGAATTATTCAAAACTCATCAAAAAGCTCAAACCCTCTAAGGGAGGACTGCCTAAAGGCACAGGTGCTCAACTCAAAGCTTCTGTTCACAAGTCCAGTCACTCAAGCAGTGCTTTGCCTAAGCAGAAACCCACAACTTATACATAACTAAATGAACTATTTACTTAAACCCAGTTTCTTTTTGCGGGACTGTTCATTGATCAAGTACCTCTTTCTTTCGTACTTAGGAACTTGGATAAGCTTTTTGGAGGGAGCAGTTATGCCCTGTTTGCCTTTTCGGCTGTTCCTAGCTCTTCTTTTTTCATCAATGTATTGGCTTTCTTCAGACTTGGATTCCTTGAAAGGCAAGTACATTTCCTGCATGGAATACTTGAAATAGTTAACTCTGCCTTCTCCTGAGAGGGGTTTCTTCAAGTAACTCAGCCCAGACCTTTTGTTGCCTCCTATTATTTCTCCCCAAATGCGTGAACGTGCCAAAGTGAGTTTGTCTGTAGGGGTTAAGTTTTTAGGGTCTATTCTGGTTATAGGGCTGGGAGGTACCCTTGTTTTGAACTGTATGTACCTAGGAAGCCTAAAAGCCATTTATAAACTCATTTCCGCAAGAACTTAGTCCCTTAAAAAACTTAAAAGAAAATGGACTTATAAAGGGCAAGAAGTCAAGAAAACTACCGCAGGGTTTAGTTCAGAACGCATTAATCTTTCGCCTTTTACTAAAGATTACCGTGAACTGGGCCTTAGTTGCGGCTTATATTTTTTGCAGTGGCTCCGCCACTTTTAACACTCAGCTAATAAGTCTAAATGGTGAGATTGAAAATCACGCCTCACCTGCAGAAATGCCTGGCATCCGAGGGACTCCATTTTCCTATCGAAGTTAACTATTCCCAAGTCAGGGCTTTTTTAGAAAGGCACCCAGAACTTCTGCAAGGATGCCAATTTGTGTTTCCCAAAGAAGAACCACCTGCTAAACCTGAGTTCATCAAAAGAATCGAAGAGCGCAGGAAAGAAAGGCAGTACCAACAGATGGTGAGGAACGTAAACCACTTCTCTGTGCAGTCAAACCCAGAGTTAAGCCAAGGCATGGGAATGGCTATGAGTTTTGTGTCAGTGTTGTTTTTAGGGGGACTTTCAGGGTACTACTTAGGAAAGTTTTTTGGACTAGAGTACCACACGTGCATGGTTTTGTGCTTTATTATGTGTGTAATAAGTTTGTATGTTGAAGTCATTCTGTTTCTCATGAAGCCTGAAAATAAACCTAAAACTCAGTAATTCACTTGTAAAGGGGTTCAGGAGTTCCCGCCATTAATTTAAATGGATTCGGTGTTTGAACAGACTCATAGCGCTCTAAATAATGCAATAAAATTCAAGTCAGTCCCCAAGAGGTACGTTTTAGAGTTGGTGAAGCTTTTTGACTCAGAAGCAAGCGAGTTTAGCAAAGGTATCCAGAACTGTGTACTTCAGTTTTTGCCCAAATTCAAAAAGGAACCAATAGCTGAAAGGGGATTAAAAGTAGTGGTAGCTGCTGTAGACGAACTCAAGAAAAAAGCCTCTTCCTTTGACAACGAACAAGAAACCAGAAACATTTTGAGGTTTGTAGTGGCTGTGATGAAGTTAATGATTTTGGGACTAGAAGCTAAAGACAAAAATGTCCGACTGGGTTGTGTGTGGTTCTTGGAAAGACTAGTTTCAATGAACTTAGGGGACATTTTGGATATTCCCAGTTACATTTTTTCTAATTTAATAGACAAGTGCCGTACACTTCTCCGCGATAGACACAACCCTGTTAGGTTCATTGCAGTAAACTTAGCTTCTAAGTTGTTTATGGAAGACGAAATACTCCAATGCATAGAGTCTGACCCTTCACGGGACGTTAGAAGAAACGCAGTTAAGTGGGTTGGACTTACAAAGAACAGTTTGGAAGTCATCGGAAACAGACTTTTGGACTTAGATGAGTCAGTGAGGCTTGCAGCCTCTGAAAGACTGCACGACTTTAACTACAGCAACTTGCCTTTAGAAATAAGACGCATTGTTTTGGCCCAGGCAATGCGTGACAGAAGCGAAAAAGTCAGAATGAACACCAAAGCTATTGTGGTATCTTTTTTCAAGTGGTTTAGAGACTCAGCTTCTCAGGAAGGGTTTAAAGTACACCAAGCACCTTTGTTTTTTGCTACTTTGTTAGAAATAGACACTCTCCCTGAAAGCATGCAAAAAGACATTACGAAAGGCCTTAAGTTTGTGTGTGACGAGCTTATGAACTGCCAGGAACTCAGTGACTTGCTCGAAGAGGTGATTTTCCCAACTCTACTTGAAGGTTTGAAAACTCCTACCAAAGAACCCCAGACAAAGGTTACTTCTACTTCTATGCTGCTTATGAGAGTCGCCGTTGAAACCCTTAAAAAAACTGAAGAGTCCACTCTTGAAAAGATTCTGCCTGACATCGACACTCTGTGCCAGTTAGTTTCTTTTTACCAACAAAGCGGAAGCACTGTAATGCTACAAAACATGATACTTACAGCGCACTGCTGTGACTTGGGAGAAGAAGTTTGCAGAGAAAAGTTGCTTGACACCTACAAACTGATTTGCCAAGAACTCCCCCTTGCTTTAAACAGCGAAAACCTGTCTGAGCAACTACAAATCAGCAAGTCTTACAACAAACTAGGCAAAGAAGAGTGCTTTTTGGAGTCAAGTGGTGAAATACTTGGACTTGTGATATACTTGATAAAGCACCTTTTAAAGGAGTACGAAAGTGAGTTTTGCAGAGTTATGATAGAAATAATCAACGAAGTCAGGGACCCACTAGTGGTTCCCCAGGAAGAAGAATACATGATGGTGATGATTGAAGACACCCAACGCCCTCCTTCGCTTTTGGAAAAAAAGCAAGTACTCAACCAGAAACTCAAGTCCCTGGACGATGAAATCGAAGCTTTAGAAAACGAAAAAGAAGCCCTTATCGACAGAAGCGAATACCACGAAGCCCTTCAAGTCAAACAAAAAATGGACGAACTGCTTAACCAAGCCAATGCTTTAGAAGAACAACTCGAAAGTGTAGACACCCAAGTAAAGAACCTTTTGGTAAGGAGCTTACTGCTGACTCTGGAAATGCTCCGCAACTCCAAACAAGGCGAAATTGCAGCAGAAGTTTCAGAGTTAATCCAGACCTTGATATACCCAGCTCTTAAATACAGCGAAAACTCCATCCAGGCCCTTGCTATAGAGTGTTTAGGAGTGTTTTGCTTACTGAAAGCCAGTTTTTGTAAGGAGTACCTTTACATGTTTAAGATCATTCTTGAAAAAAAGCAAGACACTATGCTTGAGTACACTGCACTTAAACTAGTCATGGACTTTTTTATGCTTTTTGACTTCCTAAAAGAAGACTCTTTAGAGGAAAGTGACGAAATGCTCGTGACTGGAGATTGCCTTTTAGAGAGGTTGCTTGACTACCTAGAAAGTCCTGACCCTCATATAAGGACTTTAGTAGCTGAAGGACTCTGCAAAATGATAATGCTTGAAAGAATCAAAAATGTTCCTCCTTACTTAGCCAGGCTCTTGATGTTCTTTTTCGACCCTGAGTCCCCAACTCCTTTGAAGCAAGCCCTTCTGATGTTTTTCACTCACTACTCTTTGCTGACCCAAGAAAACGCCCAGAACCTAGCTGAAAGCTTTAAAATGGTGCTAGCAGCTATTGTCCAGCAACTAGACTCTTCAGGGAGCTCCTTGGTTACTTTTGACTTTTCACAGATCAACCTAAACAGAATCTTTAGTTTTGTGTTTCTCTACTTGGACCCCCAGTACTTGAAGTCCCATGCTAAGTTTGCTTATTCGCACGAAAACAACCTTCACTTTAACCTTTTCTACTTTTTGTGCAAAGAAACCCAAAAATACTCAGACACCCACCAGGGAAGGATCTACCCAAGGATGCTTTGCCAAGCCAACTTGAATTCTTTCAACCCAGCACAAGTGTGCTTAGCCCGCAAACTTCTTTACGAGCTCTCCAAAAATGTCAAAGACAAAACTGCTAAAAACTGCATTTTCAAAGCACTTGAAGCAGCCAATAAACTAGGTGACAAGTTCAGTGCCCAACTAGACTCTGAGTTCGAAGTTGTGTGTGAAGAAAAGTACGAATCTAGTTTAGACGCCTTAGACAGGTTTATACAGCAGTTAAGGCAAAACGGGTCAGAAACACTACTAACTCCTTTCAAAGGAGAACCTACTGAAGAAATCTCAGACGACCCTATAGAGTACTCTGCTGACGAAGCTCCCCTTAAGCGCAAAGCCTCCAACAACCCCAGTACTTCGAATAAGAAACTTAAAATCTATGTTTCTAACTAATAAACTTATTTAGTCTTCGTCTGAACTGTTAACAGGAAAAACAGGACCTCTGTCTTCTTCTTCGTATTCAATGTTTTGTGCCTCTAAAACTTCTTCTGCGTTTTCAGCGTTCAGGTATGCTTCTAAAAGTTCCTGGTTTATTCTAATGAACTCTGGACCGTAGCCAAAACCTTCAAGCAGGGGGTTGGCTTGTTCTTGGAACCCACAAATAATTAAAGCTGCTGCCAGTGCTTCAGCACAGTTTAGTTTGTAGGGCTTTCCGTAGTTAACTGGATTTGCTGCTACCAAGTAAGGAAGTGTTCTTTCGTTGCCGTTGTGTAGTCTTCTAAAGTTAAGTTGGTCTATTTTGGCCCAGGAACACTCTATAAGGCAGATGCCTTGATTCTGGATAATAGGTACGTCTTCACAAGAAACAGGTTTAGTTGCGTAAGGACTTAGAATAACTCCGTTGAATTTTTGGTAAGGACGGAGTATTCTGACACGGCCTTGCTTGGCTAGTTTTTTGCCAGAACAGCGTTTAGGGTCGCACTGGGCAAAGTCCCACATAGCAAGTTTGATTTTGGGTTCAGAGTTCATTTAATTAATTACTTTCTTTTTCTGCGGTTGACTTGGATGTAAGGAGGAGTGTGCATGGTGTCTGAGTCAGCAGACCTGTAGAACTCTTCTTCTTCCTTTAGGGTTTGTTCGCAGATTTCAGAGATTTGGTGTGCAGCTTCTTTAGTTTTTTGCAGCAGTTGTGACTTTTCAGTTATGCTTGAAGAAAGGTAGTCTCTTGAGGAGACCAAAAGGTCCATAAGAACTTCCAGTTTCCTTTCTTGTTTTTCAGTCAGTTTTTTCATGTTTTCGTAGTTGCTTTCTAAGTTGAACAGAGTGGACACTGACCTTTGGTACTTAAGACGTTCTTCTTTTTCGTTTCTTGTTTGGAGAAGCGACTTGTCAGCTATACTCATGAGTTTGTGGATCCTTTCTTCAGCAAGTGTGTGCTCTTCTTCACCTTTTTTTGATATTTGGTTGATTTGCTCTTCTAGAGAGTTGCTTTTTTCTTGGACTTGGTCTAGTTCTTCTTTTTTCATGTTTGAAAATCTGTTGTTTTCTTCCCAAATAGACTGGTACTGCGTTTCAAGTTCTCTTTTCCTTGCTAAGAGGTTTTTGTTTTTTTCTTCTCGGATGGAACAGTTCTGTTCGAGTTTCTGGACTTGAGTGCTGAGTTTCGAACTAGTTAGAGGTTACTTTTCATCAGCAATATTTTGAATTTCTAGTTTCCTTTTAGCAATGGCTTTCGCAGCTTCTTCCAGTATCATTTCAGGCTTAATTTTAGATGGGTTTTTGCTCCACTCGGGAGACTCAGTGTTTGCGTGGGAAGATTCAAGCAGGAACTTGACTAACTCAGATTTGGTTTTCGGTAAGTCCATTAATTATTTAACTGGCATAAGAAAGCAGCACCCCGGAGTACCCAGAAAGAAGGAGGGTAAGTTGTAGGGCACTCAATAGAAATAATGTAGTTAGTAGAATGGCCAGTAGTAGAAAGAGTTCCAGCTCGTTCAGAAGTTTTGTACACAGGCATCAAGTAGTCTTCAGGGTCCGTAGTACGATTCTCTGCAGGTTCAAACAAAATCACTGGAGCTTTAAAGTACATCTCTCCAGGGTTGGAATCTGCTAACTGCAAGCCTTCAAAGTCCCACTTGCAGCCTTCCATGTAAAGTCCATGCACAAGGACTCCTTCTTCAGGTTTATCTGTGATTTCTTCTATTTGAGTGAAGTTCTGGATTTCAAAGGTAAAAGAAAGGGAGTCAATGGGAAAGTGGAACTTTCTAGCGTAACTCTGTAAGACAGCTGTGAGGAACCCTTGCGGGAAGAAAAAGGCACTGATCCAGTAAGCTTGGGGCTTGCCCTCTACAAGCCACTTTCTTAAAAACTTAACTCGTTCGCTGAGGTCCTCGAACCAAGACCCCAAAGGCTTCAAAGAAGGGTAAGCGCAGTTGGCCCAGGACTCAGGAACTAAGTTGTTCTGGATAGCTGTGAAAGTTTTGTCAAGCTCGTCTGACATAAGTGTTTCTCCTTTTATTGCTTTTCTAAGTTCAACTAGAGAACTCCTGATTTTACCAAGGAGTTTGTTGAACCTTTCCATTTCTTGTTTGAGGAAAGTGGCCATGGCGTCCATGAGTCCGTTTTTGTCCACAACAAAAGTTTCAGACCCAGCTTCAGACATAAGTAAGTTGTTAGGAAGTCTTTCTTTGAAGTTTTCAGCAAGTTCGTCCACTAACTCGTCTGCACTTTTTCCAAAAGAACTTGACTTTTCTTTAGGCTGAATTGACAAAGCAATGCCCAAAAGCAAGTTACTTTCTTGTTGTTGGTAAGTAATGTTTGCGTTATCGTGCATTCCAAAAATTTCGGGTTCGTCATTGATGGGAAACTGCTCTACGTAGTTTTTCATTCCTTGTAAACTCAGCTCTTCGGGAATATGGTATATTCCACTTTCTGAAAAGCTGTACTCAGAAGACAGTATTTCGGGGTCTAAAAAGTTGCTTAGCATGTTCATCAGGAGTCTTCTGTCTAGGTCATCAGTAACTCTTCCTCCGTAGTTTATTTCTCCAGTCACGTATTTCATGGCTTCCCAAGGAGGCATGCTTTGTTCCTCTATGAAGTTTTCAATAACTTTCATTGAAGTTTCTAAGTCTGAGTCGTTGAACTCGTACTTAATGTTCCAGCCAAGGGGCCCGAACCTGCGTCTTTCTTGGATCACACTGTGGAACAAGCACAAAGAAAACATTATTTTGCTCAGGACTTGGGGTTTGGAAGACTCACTTAGTTTTTCCTCTGAAAGGAAGTTCAGGGACCGAGTAACGTTGGACTTAATGCCTTTAGGAGGTTCTATGGTGATTTTGACTCCGTTTTGCAGAATAGGAATTGGGAAGAACTTGCTTGGCATAGAAGTCAGGTAAATCCTAAACTCTTCGTGCATGTTCACTCTGGGGTCTTCAAAGTGCTCAACTATTTTGTTGAGTTCAGGCATAAACGACCTGGCAAGGTGGCAGTTCTGCAAAACCACCCACTTGCCTTCACGAGTTCCTCTTTCAATAGCTCTTCTGGCCTTTTCATCTTGGCCTTTTCCCAAAGAAATCAAGTCTAGTCTGTCTGAGCTGTCTCTTTCCTTAGCGAGTTTTTGGATCATTGCCATAGGGTCTGCTCCTTGACTCAGAATAAATATGATAGGGGTTCTTTTAGTAGTTTCTGAGTAAACTTCTTCCATAGAAGTAGGAGGAACCTGCACAAACATCTTTCCCAGCGTTTCCTGGACAAAGTCAATTACGCTGTATATAACTTTTTCTTCCCTAAAAGCTTTTAAGAGAAGCATTTTTTGGAAAGGAGGAATTCCTTGGTAAGGAGCAGGAAGGGCTTCATTTTGGGGTTCTTTGGAGTTGATCCAGGAAAGCCACTGCATAAGGTTGGAACTGATTTCTTCTCCGAGTAAAGGCTGCTTGAAACAAGGACTTACGTTTTGCAAGAACACAACAAAGTTCCAAGACTTCTCTGGAATGGAGTTAGGGTCTGGGTTAGGAGACTTCTTAAAGTTCGAAGGAATTATGTTTACTCCTCTGAGTAGCAAACTCCACTCTGAATCTGCAATTTCTTCTTTTTGTTTAAGGATTTCAGCACCTATTAAGAAACTGAAAATCAGTTTGTGCTGGTTAAACAAACCTCTGCAAACGTTTTTGAATATAACTTCTGTGACTGCTTTTATCAGTGAAAGGATTCTTTGTTCTTTAGTGCTTGATTTAGGTGTTTGGTCTATAATGATATTGAACAGCTTCGAAAAGTAAGTAAGTGAAAACTGGTACATAGGGTCGATGTTAGCAAGGTCGGCCACCACGAAGTAAAGAATAGAACCCCTTACCGCTACACTTTTGTAAAGTTCTCTGGTCTCTTCGTTCTTCTTTTTAGTTGACTCGATGCTTACCATTCGTTTGTTGATGTGGTCTGACTTCAGTTTGGAGTTTTCAAGAGTCTTAATTAGTTCGGCGTTGTCTAGGATATTGCTGTCTTTGCTGTCTGAAAGAGAAGTTAGAATTGAAATTTCTAACTGCTTCAGTTCTTTAGTTCCATCAGAGATTTCTTTTACAAGTTTGTTTTGCTCGTTCTCAATTTTGGGTTCTTCTTTCCTAACTACGTCTCCCAACAACTGCTCTTCCAAGCCTTTCCTAGTCACTGTAAAGTTAGTAATTGCAACTTTTATAGAAGTTTCAGGCAAGTAGTGGGGGTTTGCGAGTTTGGAAGTCATGTAAAGTCTAAAGTTTTTGTGGTAGTCCACTTCACTTTCACCCATTCTGAGAATAAAGTGCCCAGGAGTAGTTTCAACTATTGACTTGAGCAAAACTGGGTCTAGCACAGGGTTGATGGTTTCGCCCATGTCTTCAATCAGCATTGGAACTCCGTCACGCAAACACATTTCTAAGCTCCTTGAAAAGTCTTTGTCTGTTTGCTTGACTATTTTTAGACGGTTCGACTCCTCCATGTTTTTGATCCACTTGTTTGCTTGTTCTTGCGGGTCTATCATAAGGGGCCACCTCAAGGACCTTTTAACTAGAATTGCGTTGTTCACACTTACCGAGTCAGTAGGGAGGCCCATAATGTTCCACTCTCTTATTTCTACAGGGTCTCCCATTACTTCTTGGAGTTCAAAGTGTTCACTTACAGGAATTTCTAGTTCAGAGCACCTTTGCTTCCAAAAGTCCACTAACTTGTTTCGGTAAACTCCTGTGAAAGGCCCGTAGTAACTAATGCAAGCTGCAGACAAAAACACGTCTCCTAGTACATGCCCGATGCTTTCGTTGAGTTTTTCAATAGCAACTTCCCAGCGTGCGTGTTCGTCCTTAAGTCCTACAGTAAGCACTGAAGCTCTGCTGATTCTTAAGTTAGTTTTTTCTATTTCGTTGTTGGTGGACTCCAGTTCGTTTTTAACTTCAGTAAGTTTATCTTCCAAAGCTTGGACTTTGTCCAGTTCTACCTGCAAGTTCTCAGCAGCTTCTTGGTAGTTCTTTTTGGCTTCTGCAAGGACTTTGTTTAGTTCTTCAAGTTTTTGTCTTTTAGGTTCAACTTCTTTAGAAATTCTAGCGTAGTCCTGGATAGCGTAGACCCACTTGCACAAAGAACGCGCAGCTTTGCTTTGTTTGCCGACTTTTTCTTCAGTGAAGTCAGGGTTGGAGTTCATTTTGCTTTTGAGTTTCCTAAGAGTGATTTCTTTTATTTTGTCAGCTGGGTAGTTCTGCAGGCTTTTAACAAGGTTTCCTTGCAAAACGTTTCTTTTGATGTTGTCCCAAGCAGTGTTAGTTTCGAATAAAATAGCTACGCATTCCAGTGTGAAGACCACTAGTCCAGGAGGAGCTTTGAAACCTTTGATCTCGTCGATTTCTCGAGGTTCGATTTCCTGAACTGACTTTTCAGCTTCTTTCAAAATAGGAATAGCTTTGTTGAGTTCACCTTCTGCTTCTTCTTGGAGTGTTTGGGCTTCTTGGGCCTTTAAGTTGACTTCGCGGGCTTCTTCCTCTACCTTTTCTTTTATGATGTTTGCTTCTACAGAGTCAGCTTCTACCTTTTTTTGCAGTTCCTCAGCAGACTGTTTCTTTTGTTCAAGCACAGGAGCAAGTTCTGTTAACTTTTGCTGCATGTCTTGGACTTCTAAGTTAGTTTTCACCAACTGCTCTACCCCAGACCTGTACCTGTTTCTCTGGAAAGTGAGTTCATCTTGCTTTTCCCGCAGCAACTCAAAGTAGCACTGAATCATGTCTAAGTAAGACTTTGGAGTGATGTAAACTCTTCTTGAAAGCACCTCGTAAAACTCGTCTGCCATTTCCAAAACACTTTGGTGCACGTTTCTGCACATTTCTGCAAGGGAAGACCTAAGTCTTTCTCCTTCTTCTTTGCTGCAGTCTGCGAGGGGCAAGTCCTTCATCTTGCTTTTAGAGACACTTAGCAAAGCGTCGTTGGGCCAGGGGTCAACCCAATTGATGGTGCAGCAGTTCACTAAGGAAGGAAACATCCTCATTCTAGTTCTTAGAGCGTCCCCTACAGGACTCATGCAAAGCACTATGTGAAGGTTGTCCCTCACTCTTTCAATAAAGAAGTTGTAGGCACTGTCTGTGACTTTTTGGGCGTCTGCTACTGGCCTAAGGTCCTGTTCTATTTTTTCTTGTTCTTCTTTGTTGAACAAGTTGGGCACTTCTCCTGAGTTAAGTATGTTGTTAATGTCTTCCAAAAACCTTTCTTGAGTGATTTGGTTATCTGTGAGCAAAAACACAGTGGGCTCTGGAACTAAGCCGTTTGGAGAGTCTGGGTCAGCTCCTCCCGCTTGGAAGTAAAGCCTCTTAAGGTCATCTCTGAAGTTTTGGAGTTTGTAGTCTCTTGTTACTTGGATGGGAAAGATCGAGCATTTACAAATGAAAGCAGCTAGCTTAGTGAGTGACTGCTTTCCACAGCCACCAACTCCTATTAACATGCCGTTTCCTCTGTTTTGGCGCAAAACTCTGCAAATCCTGCACAGGTGCTCAATGGCATCTTTGAAGAAAACAAGTTCCATTTGGTTCTTTCCAAAGGTGTTGTAGTCTTCAAGGAACTCTTTGATGCGGTTAGAAAGAGTGTTTGGATCCTTTGCAATTTCATATTCCCTTTCGCTGATGTCCAAGTCGCCTTTTATGAAGTCAGCAAAAATAATAGGGTCTTTTTCAAAAAGCTCTTCGTGGGTTTCTGGACGACTGAAATACTGAGCCAACAACTTAACCAGACTGTTAGTGAACCAAAGTTTGTCTTCGGAGTTAATCAGTCTGTCGTGAAACACTCTAAGGCACTCGTGGACCCAAAGCATTACCATGTTGTCTGGGTTCATGAAGTTCTTGGGCTTTGCCATAAGTATCCCCTGGAACACTTTAGATACGTCTCTTAAGTTAAAGAGGTAGTGGGACTTTTTGGGAGTAGGTAGCAAGTCAGAAGAAATCATTTGGTATATAGAAATAGTAGAGCTGACTATAGAGCTGGTCATGCCTATAATTTCTGTTTTAAAGCCTTGCTTGAAGAAACCTTCCAGAATTGTGGTGAATATTTGCCGCATAGACTCTTCTGAAGTCTTTGGAATGCACACCATGTGGAAGTGACGTGTAAACCTAGGTGTAAGTGGACTTCTGCCTCCTTCAGGAGGAGCAGCACTGCAAATCAGGGTAGTTTCTATAATCTTCAAAGGGAACAGCTTGTCTCTGTCGTACATGGATCCCTGGTCGCAGTATTGCCTCAAAAGCTCTATAGGGGGCTGGGCTCCATATTGTTCTAGAGTTGGCATATTGACGTCGTCTACCATCAAAGCTACCTTTTTAGTTCCAGGTCCTCCAAAAACGTCCTTTCGTTTGGAATCCAACTTTCCAAAAATAGAGTTTTGGGTTTCAAGCGAAGAAGTTTGTGCTGAAAAAGTCATGTAGATTGGGAACAGGTTTTCGCTTTCTTTCATTTTGTTAAGTGTGTTACTGATTATCACTGACTTTCCAACTCCAGTGTAACCTGTAATGAAGGTGGGGTTCTTAATTGAAATGTTGTAACGCAAAAGTTGCTCGAACCTTACAGTGTCTACTGTAGGAACCAGTATTTGGAAGTAAGACATTTCAGAGTTGTAAACAAACTCTTCTTGAATTGACTCCCAGGTCACGTACTCGCCTCCTTTTTTGGAAGAATTCACAAAGCACCCATAAAGTGACCCTTTGGGAAGTTCCATGTCTAGGTCTGTAGAAAGTTGCGAGTCAAATCTAAGCATTCCAGTTGAGTCAAGTGCTCCACCCAGACTCCAGGTTAAACAAAACACAAACAGTTTGTCACAGTATTTTTTAAAAGCTTCGAAGTCATCGTTGAGTCTAGGACAAGTGTCTGGGTTTGACAAGGCATTCACTAAGTTGCAAAAACTCCTAACTAAGTTGTTGTTCATAGTTGGAATGGGCTCTTTGTACTTCCTAACGGTGTTAAGGGCTTTTCCTAAATAGTTCACTATCAAGGACTTTAAGTAGTTCTTTTTATCAGAGTCCCAGCCAGGCAAGCCTTTTGCCAGCCAAGTTTTGACCAGCATACTCCAGTCAACTACTTCAATGTTCATGTAAACCATTCCGCACCTACTAACAGTAGCAGGAGAAGCTGCTTCTAAGTCCAGGACCTCAAAAAGCATCCTCATTTCGTGCTTAAGTTTGATTCTTTCTTGGTTAGCAAGACAAAGCATCATGTTGTCGTCTAAAACAGTGTTCATGTTTTCAATCCACAAAGAGTCTACAGGTCCGTCAAACACCACCCACCTTCTAGTTTGCTCGTCACTTTTACTAAATTCCCTCATGATGGAACTTGCCAGTCCGTCTTTCCAGTCCTGAGTTACTTTGTTGTAGTCTCCAAAAAGTTCCCCCATAGATATTGACTTGGGGTTTAAGACTTGGTAAATGACTTTTTGGAAAGAGGAGTTTTTGGACTTCCTTTCTCTAAGTTTAGTCATTGCTTTCGCTAGTACTTTGTAACTGGTGCTTTTCCCAGAAGAAGCAGGGCCCACTATCATAACTCCAAACCTCACTTCAAAGGTTTGGAACAACTGAATGACCTTTTCAATGAACACAGGTTCAGGCTGCAAACTTTCTTCTTCCAGGGACTCTCTGATGGCTTTTTCGAATTCTCCGTAGTCTACTTCAGGAATTTCTACTCCGGGAAACAAGTCATTTACAATAGCGTTGAAAAGTCCTAAGTCCTCCTTAAGGAACTTAGGAAGGTTAGAGTCCCTCATGGCCCTTATGAGCACAACGTCCTCTGACAAATGGGGCTCTTTGCGCTTGAGAGAACCTGCCATGTTAAGCACACTTTTGACTGCCCTCATGCCAAAGTCGTAGTGGCGTTGTTGTGACAGTTGCTCAGAAGCTAGTTTGTAAAGCTTAGTCATTTTCCCAGACAGAGTCTGTGCACTTTGGAAACCCTCAGCGTAAAGCATGATTTGAGCAATAATTGTGTAGTCAGGAACCATCATTGACACAGGCCTAAACATCACTTTAAGGTTGTCAGGGAGTTCAGTTCTTCCAGCGTAGCCGGGATTCATAGTGATAAACACTCCCATCGTAGACTTCAGCCTGGGCTTTTTGTCTTCTAAGTAGAACTCTTCTTTGTTTTCGTCCTTTGCGTTCTTTATAATCCTGAGTTGCTGAGCAATAACTGACAGCACTTCTATGTCTATTCTGTTGAACTCGTCAAGGCAACTCCACGCCCCAGTGTAGCAAAGCCCTACAAACAACTTTTCCATCATTTGGTAAGTAATTTGCTCGGAACAGTTAAACACTATGCAGTACTGCCCCATTGCCTTCGCCAAGTCCTTAGTTGACTCAGTTTTCCCTGTGCCTGCAGGTCCTGCTGGGGCTGCACCTAGGTTAATTCTAAGAGCTCCTGTAATGGTCATCCAACACCTGTCAGTCAAACTAGTTATTACAAGTCTTGAAGTGGCCCCTATAAACTCGTACCCGTAAGGAAACTCAGCGTTGACCTGCCTGATTCTGCACTCGTTTTCAAGATCGTCCCAGTAGTACCTGAGTTGCTGCTGCCACTTAAAGTCGTGCATATCTTTAAGACCCTCGTCTCTCGACATGCTTTCTACAATGTCCCTGTTGTGGACGTCCTGGGTTACCAGTGCCACTACCTTTCTTCTAAGCACAAAGTTGAGGTCTTCCCTCACTAGCTGGGTTAAGTCATCTAAGTAAGAGTTGATTTCTTCGTACCAGTCGTCAAGAGCCGCTTGAACAGAGTCAGATCCAGAAAGACACTCCTCAGTAGAACTGCACCACATAATCATTCCTACTGCCATTACAATCTGGCAAGGGTACCTTTCGTCGACCACAAATTCCCTTCTGCTCATTGTTTTGTAGTCCTTAACAGCTTCTCCCATGAGCATTCTGAGTTTAGTTACCATGGCTCTTTCTAAGCCTCCTAGCCACTCCTCAATGTTTCCTCTGGCTTTGGTGCCTGTTGGCATTTCTACTCTTTCTTTTTCAGGAGAAAGTATTGCAGCAATGTTGTCTTTGCTTTCTCCGTCTAACTCAAGTTCGTTAATAGCTTCAAACATGTTTTTCAAAGAAGGCTGGACTTTCACGATGTTTTTCGAATTTGAAAGGATCAGAATGAGCTCGTCGTTGGACAAAAAGAAGAACCTGGGGAAGTTCTTTCTTTGGTTGTCCAAAAAGTTCTCAAGGTTCTTCTGGAGCTTTTCAAAAGAGTCGTTCCACAGTTTAAGCGTTCTGTATAACTCAGGCTTAGTAGCAGCTTCCAATGCTTTAGGGCGTCTGTAGGTGTCTTTCATGAGTTGTCTGAACTGCTCGTCAATTTCCAGAAACTTTTTAGACTCTTTGAGTTTTTTAGCAATGTCTGGGTTTTTGAATATTTTTTCGAGTTCAGCCCACTGTTTCTGGCACTCCAGCCACTCGTCGAAAGTTTGGGAAAATAACTTGAAGTTTTTGTTGTGGTAGTCCACTTCTTCATACACAGGACCTACGAACCTGTTAGTGATGAGCGTAGTAAGGATCACTTGGGTGTCTTCTAGCTTGTTTTGGATGTCTTCAATTTCAGTAAAGATGTAGTAGTCTCCTTCTTTTTCGTACTTAAACATAAACTCAACTTCATTCCAACTACTCACAACTTTGTTCAGTTCAGCTCTGATTTCTTCTTCTTTTTTAGCCCTTAAAGCTATTTCGGCTATTTCTTCTTTGAAGTTGTTCACCTTCATCTCCATGAGTTTTTTCAAGGTTAACTCGGGGTCGTTAACGTTTATGTCTTTTTGCAAGAGTTCCTTGATTTGGTCCCAGTGGCTTTCTCTTAAACTTTGAGATCGAAGGTCAACAATCACAGGAATAGTGTCCCTTAAAGTTTCTATTTTGGCCTTGAGTATCTGGGGCACAAAGTTGCCTTCGTCTTCCAAAGCCCTGCAAGACTGGGCTATTCTATAGTAACTTTCCACAGTTTTGTTCATGTTGTCAACGTCAATGTCTTTGAAAGTGGTTTCGTTCCAAGTCAGTATTTTGAACTGCCACTCGTGGAGTGACTTCCACAGGTCTCTTTTGCGTTTAAAGTCTTTGGCCATTTCGTTCACAGACTCAAATCCTTTAGGTTCAATTTCGAGTTCTACCAAGTAACTGTTGTAAGCTTTGGTGTCTTCCACAAGTTCTTCTACTTCTTCTCCGATGTCACTCAGGAAAGTTTCCATTTCTCCAGTAGGTGAGTCTTTATTGCTGATTCTTTCGTCGTTGAGTTTCTCTTTAAGCAAAGTTACTCTTTTGTCCACTTTGTTGATTTTTTCTCTGAGTTCCCTTGTGAACTTAATTTTGTCACTTTCAGCTTCTTTGTAAAAGTTCTGCATTTTTGTTCTGAGGTTGTCTAGTTGAGTAAGGGTTTCTTTGTACTTCCTTTGAGTTGGTTCAGGGTACTTAAAACTGTAAGAGTCCATTAACTGCATAAGGTCTTTTAGTTCACTTACTCTGTTGGTGATGTCTTCCATTTTGTTTTCAGCGTCTCTTATGCACCTTACGTGCCATACAAAGTCTTCTACTGTTTTAGGAATTCCTTTAAGGTTTCTGTTGCACTCTAGCAAGCTTTCTGTAAGTGTTTTTCCAAGTTCAAAAGCCATTTCTGGCAAAATCTTCTTTAACTTCCTCAAGCATGTTTGAGGTGAAGGAATTAGCTTTTGTTTGACTTTGTCTAAAATGAGTTGGAGCATGCCTAGGTCTTTGCTATTTTGGATATTTTTGAACTCGTTTTCCTGACTCAAGAACTCTTCAATGAGTTGTTTGAGTTTTTCAGGGTCCATTTCTTTGACCTTCTCAAAGTCCATTTCTCCGTTAGCAATGTATTTTTCTATGCTGGGTTTCAGAAACTCAGAATACTCCACTAGTTTTTCAAAAGCCGCTTCTAGGCCTTGCTTTATTTCTTTTTCGGTTTGTTTGATTTTTTCGTCGTTTATGACTGTCTGCAGTAAGTCAAAGTCTTCTTCTACTTGCTTATCTTCAAACTCCTCCACGGCTTTTGTGTAGGTTTCAAAGTCCTCTGCGTTGACAAGCATGAGGTTGTTGAGAAGCATTGTCAGTCCCCTTAGAATGCTGTTGTCAAAGGCCACCTTTAAGTTTTCGCAGTCAGGCAAAAACAGTACATGCTCGCTTTTGAAGTCTCCCATGACTGAAATCAAAGGCGACCTTTTTGCTCTGCGTCGATCAGTCCGAGTGTACTCTACAGCAATAACGTTAAGCACTTTTTGGGTGAACGTTAAAGAAAGGCTGATTTTGGCGTCAATGATTTGGTAGTCACACAGCCTCACAAACTTTGAAAGGCGTTTGTAGTGAGTCCGAATGATGGCTTCTTGGGTGTAGGGCATTTTTTTGTTGGACAAGTCTCCTGCTAAGAAAGGGTCTATTTCTTCTTCGGACTTTTCTTGGTCTTCGTCAAGGTTGGTTTTGCTTTCTTTCTTGAACTCTGTCAAAGACTCTTCACAGGCAACTTTAACAACATCTTTAATTCTTGTTTCTAGTTTTTCAAGTTCCTCTGCTACTTTTTCACGTCTTTGTTCCTGGTGTTCATTGAATGCTTCGAGGCTTCTCACCCTTTCTGAGTTCAGGTCTAGGAACTCAAACTTAAGCATCTCCCAATTTTTGCTTCTGATCTCCAGCAAAGCATTTCCTAGCTTTTCGTCAAGAATAAAGAGCTCGTTTTGCAAGAACTGGGCACGTTCGTTCATCATGTTTCTTCTTCTTGAGTTCTTCCAAATAGAAAAGTTTTTCCAGGTTTTATACTGCTTGAAAAACCTAATTTCTTTTATCTTTTGGTACAGTTTGTATTCTCGTTCCCAGTCTTCCAAGGTAGAAAAGTGGGCTTCTCCTCGGACAAAGTGAGTTACTCCTCGAGAACTAATAGTGAGGTACTCGCTGTTTTGGAGTTTTAATGAAAAGGGCCTCAGTTTAAAGTCGTAAGCGTCTTTGTCCCTGACGAAGTACCAAAAGTCCTCTTGGAGTTCAGGGTCAGACTTAATTACTTGAATGAAGTCGTAAGGGGTTGCGTTTTGGTCAGGAGTTACAAGGTCTCTTTGTTTGAGGAACTCCATGTCTCCGTGGACGTGCTTCTTTTTAGACTTCAATTCTATGGGAGGAAGTGGCTTCTGCTTGGCTGAGGTTTGGTTAGGTAGTTTCTGCGTAGAAGAAAGCACTATGGGTTTTAAGGACTCCTTAGGTTCTTTTTGGGTCTTCAGGTAAGGAGAAATTGGCTCGAGTTGCCTAGGTTTGGGCATGTTTGTGCTGGACTTGGTGTTAAGCGATGCAAGACGGGGCACCAAAGTAGTTTTAGACTTAGGGTGCAGAGAAGGGTTGCTTGCGTTTTTGGATAAACTTTTAGCTTTCACTGCCTTTTTGGGGTTAAGACGTTCTGCTAACTCGCGACGTAGTCTTTCCGACATAATTATATAGAAGAGCTTTAAACTATGACCAACGTAACCGTTACTTTATAGTCGAAACTTTAAATAAATTAAGAGTTTTCGATTACAGCTATTTTGGCCTTGATAGAGTCAATGAGCAGACCACTTACCTGGTCAGAAAATTCAAGGCCACTTAAATTTTGGGGGTCTATAGCTCCTATGTTCTTTTCGTACTTAAGGGCTTCTTTTTCGATGGAACCTGCTTTTTCCATAATAGTTTTAAGCAATTCTTCTTGGTCTAGGTTTGGGTCTTTTAGGTACTTTTCCCAGTCAAACTGTTTTTTGATACTGGGATGTGGAGTTTTGGACTCTCTTTGTTTTCGTTTCTCAGCAAGGTAGTCTATGATCTTAGGTTCCTTTTTAGGAGGAGGGTCAGGAATCATGGTGTTTTTCTTCCACTTTTTTTTGTGGTTGATTCTTTCTAAGCTGTTGTTGTGTGACTTGGAAGGGTTAGTGGACCTACTTCGGATTGACACTGTTGGGTTTTTGAGTTTTTCTTTCATGAGTTCGAGTTCGTTTCTCTTGTAAGGGTCTACTTTGGGAGTGTAAATTTCTTTAACTAAGTTCGAGTACATTTTCTTCCTGTTGACTAGTTCTAGTTTTTTGGACTGTTCTGTTTTTTTTTGGGATTCATGTCTTTTGATTTCTTTCCTTATGGACTCTTGGAACTTACTGCTTGCTTTGTAACTTTGGATGTAAAGCATTTCTACTAGTTTTCTTTGCCTGAATTCTTTAAGTTTTTGCTTTTCTTGTTCAGACTTCATTTCATCGAGTTTTTTGGCCCTTTCAGCTATTTCAGTTTGGCGTATAGGCTGGAACATGTTTCTGCGTTTAGCAAGTTCTTCTTTCTTTTTTTGGAGTTCAGGCATCATTACTTCTTGTTCGTAGGTTTCCTCAATTTGCTTGTAAAGGGGTTTATTCGAAACTACTTTTTTGTACTCGCGGTTGCCTATGTGCTTTAGCTCTTTGATTTCGTTTTTCCTTAACTTGGACTTTTCTTGCATTTCTTGGAGCCTTTTCTGGCGTTGTTGTTCTTTTTCTAGGGCTTTTTGTTCTTCTAGTTCTTTTTGGAGTTCTTCTTCTTCTTGGATTTTAGCAAGTTGTTTTTGGAGTCTTTCTTGTTCTCTTTTTTCTCTTAGTTTGCGTTCTTCAGTTAATCTTTTAGCTAGTTCTTTTGATTCGGCTGCTTTGGAGTTGTGCTCTTCGTAGTACTGAGCCCTTGTTTTTGAATCCATCACACTGGGTTTTTTAGGCGGTTCTGGTGAAACATTGGTTAAATTCTTAGGTTTTTTCTTCTTGAGTAATTTCAACCGTTTAGATTTTAGGTTCGACACTGCGTTTCTAAAACCTAACTCAATGCAGGCTTTAACATCTCTTTTTTGAATGCTTTTTAAGTTAAGTTCATCAAACTGAACTTGGAGGTAGCTTAGTGCCATTTATTACTCAATTGTAAGTAAGTCAAAATAATTAATGAATTAACCAGAGCATGAAATGCAAACTTCCTCTTCTTCTGGGTTAGTTGTATTCTTCACAGGTTTCAAAGCGTTGTTGGGGTTGAAGTTTTCGTCGTTTGCAAAAGGAGCTGCTGACTTGGTGTTGAACCCTGACTTGCTAAGCAGTTTCTCAACGTCAACAGTGAACTTAATAGCATCAGCAGCAGGACGTGACCTCATATAGTACATTCCAGTTTTCAGTCCTTTTTTCCAGCAATAAAAGTGCAAGGAAGTAAGTCTGCCGAAACTAGGGTCAGAAATGTAAACATTTAAACTCTGACTTTGGTCAATGAAAGGCATTCTTGCCACTGCCATGTCTACCAAAACTCTTTGTGGAACTTCCCAAACGGTCTTGTAGAGGTTCCTCAAGTCAGCTGGGATCTCTGGTATTTCTTGCACAGACCCGTTGTTGGCAATAAGTTTGTTTTTAATGTCGTCAGCCCAAAGGTTCCTTTCTATAAGGTCCCTGACCAAGTGAGGGTTTAGACACACGAACTCCCCAGCAAGTACCCTTCTGGTGTAGATGTTCGAAGTGTAAGGTTCAAAACTTTCGTTGTTTCCCAAAATTTGTGAGGTTGAAGCTGTGGGCATTGGAGCAACTAAAAGCGAATTGCGGACTCCAAACCTCTGGATGCGCTGTCTCAGTCCTTCCCAGTCCCACCTGTCTGAAGGTTCAACTCCTCTCATGTCGAACTGGAGAAGTCCCTGTGAAATAGGGGAGCCTTCATAAGTGCTGTAGGGCCCTTCCTTTTCAGCCAAATCGCAAGAGGCACTGAGTGAAGCGTAGTAAATGCACTCAAAGATGTCTCTGTTGAGCTGCATGGCTTCCTGGCTTTCGTAAGGAAGCTTCAAAAGAAGGAAAGCGTCTGCAAGACCCTGCACTCCTATTCCAATAGGACGATGCCTAAGGTTTGAGTTTCTGCACTCTTCAAGTGGGTAAAAGTTTTTGTCAATGATTTTGTTTAAGTTGTAGGTAATTACTTTGGTGACTTCAACAAGCTTGTCAAAGTCAAAGTACTTCCTGTCTACTACAAACTTAGGAAGGGCTATTGAAGCTAAGTTACAAACAGCTACTTCGTCTTTAGAAGTGTACTCACAAATCTCAGTGCACAAGTTGCTGCTTTTGATTACCCCAAGGTTCTTTTGGTTGGAGAAGTTGTTGACGTGGTCTTTATACAACATGTAAGGAGTTCCTGTTTCAGTTTGACTGTCAATGATAGAAGACCACAAAGCTTGGGCCTTAACTACCTTTTTGCCTCTTCCTTCCCTTTCGTACTGCAAGTAAAGCTTTTCAAATTCTTCACCGTACACGTCAGAGAGGCCTGGGCACTCGTTGGGGCACATCAAAGTCCAGTCTTGGTTAGACTCTACTCTCCTCATAAACAAGTCTGGAACCCAAAGTCCGTAAAACAAGTCTCTAGCTCTTTGTTCTTCTTTGCCGTGGTTCTTCCTGAGTTGCAAAAACTCAAAAATGTCAGCGTGCCAAGGCTCAAGGTAAATAGCAAAAGCTCCTTTTCTCTTCCCACCTCCTTGGTCTACATACCTGGCAGTGTCGTTGAAAACTCTCAGCATAGGCACGAGTCCGTTGCTGCAGCCGTTAGTTCCACGGATGTAAGAACTAGTAGCCCTAATGTTGTGTACGCTAAGTCCAATGCCTCCAGCGTTCTTGCTGATAAGGGCGCACTGTTTAAGAGTGTCGTAGATTCCTTCGATGGAGTCATCCTGCATCATCAACAAGAAGCAAGAAGACATTTGGTTGTGCGGAGTTCCAGAGTTAAACAAAGTAGGGGAAGCGTGGGTAAACCACTTCTGACTCATAAGGTTGTAGGTGTTGACAGCAGCTTCTAGATCTCCACAGTGAATTCCTACGGAAACCCTCATTAGCATGTGCTGGGGCCTCTCAGCAATCTTGCCGTTGATCTTAAGTAGGTAGCTTCTTTCGAGGGTTTTGAAGCCAAAAAAGTCAAAGTTAAAGTCTCTGGAAAAGTCTATGGCAGCTTCCAAAGCTTCTTTGTTTTCCGTGACAAACTCATAAACCTCTTCACTGATCAAAGGAGCATCCCGCCCAAGTGAGTCTTTCATGTTGCGTAGGTCACTAACTACCTCGGCAAAGCTAGTTTTGGTCATTTTGTGCAAGTTAGAACAAACAATCCTTGCAGCAAGGCGGGAGTAGTCAGGGTGCAAAATGTTCATGTAAGCACAGGTTTCTGCTGCAAGATTATCCAAGGCAGAAGTCTCAACTCCTGAATAAATTCCTTCGGAAACCTTTTTAACAACTACATCTAAGTTGATGTACTCAGTGTTAAGTCCTTCCATAAGTCTTTCTAGTCTGATGCGGATTTTTTGGGTGCAGATTGACTGTTTGGTGCCGTCTCGCTTGATTACATATCGTTCAGTTCCCTCCATTTTTGAAATATACCGCCTTTTGCATTTGGCACTTATTAGCGCACAAATAGGGATGACTTTTAGGATTTGCGCCAAAACTAAAAGTGCTCTGTGGCAGCTTCCAGAGATGCAAGGGCCATTTCGAGTTAGCATTGACTCTCATACAGAGCTTAGAAAAAGTTGTTAGGAGAGTTTGTAAGTCGGCTTGGTATTTCTAAACTGCTTATACTTAACTAAACTAACTTCTTGTTAAACTTTACCTTTTAAGGTGTTAAGGTTAAATTTCTAGACTACTGTATAATTAGAAATGGGTCAAAGTTGCTCAGGATCGTCTGTAAATAAAGAACGTAATGAGTTCTTGTTTTCACAGAAAGAAGTCATTATACTAGTAGACAATGAAGAGTACTCGATTACAATAGAGGATGAAAACTTAACGTGCGGATGGTTACTTTCAGAAGTAATTCGCAGGCACGGGAAGAGCAAAGAAATAGTAAGCCTAACTTCAGAAAGCCAAACGGAAGCTCTTGATTACTTTCTCACCTGCTTTCATTGCAGGCTTAAGTCACTCCCTAACGGTGAAGTCCTTTTGCCCGTTTTCAAAGAACCCGTAAACGAAATCTTAACAATCAGTGACTTTGATTTGCTGAAAAAAATAGGCAAAGGAGGCTATTCTTACGTTTACCAGGGCAGGAAAAAAGACACCGGAAACATCTACGCCATCAAGGTCATCAACAAGAACTACATCTTCCAAAAAGGAAAGACTCAGCAAGTCTTGTCGGAAAAGCAAATCTTGCAAAAACTACACCACGAGTTCGTGACCAAGTTGCACTGGAGTTTCGAAACGGAGGAGAACTATTACTTGGTTTTGGATTTTTGTGCAGGAGGCGAACTGTTTCACCACTTACAGAAAAAAGGACCACTCGTTGAAGAAGAAGCAAAGTTTTACTTTGCTGAAATTCTGGTGGCTTTGGAGCACCTGCACTCCTTGAACATTATCTACAGGGACCTTAAACCTGAAAATGTGCTTGTCGACTTAAACGGACACATTAAGTTGGCGGATTTTGGTCTTTCAAAAGAAGTTGACTTGAAAAGAGGACGCAGACTGAGTTTTTGTGGGTCCCCTGAGTACATGAGTCCTGAAATGCTTAAGCGAGAAGGACACAGTTTTTGTTTGGATTTTTACTGTTTAGGGGCTCTGTTGCATGAAATGCTAACTGGGCTTCCACCCCACTACAGCAAGGACAAAACAACTATGTTCAATAAGATCATTAGTGAACAAGTCCACCTTCCTAAGTTTTTGAGCAAAGAAGCCCAAAGCATAGTTCAAGAACTTCTAGTAAAAGACCCCTTTATGCGTCTGGGCCACAAATGCGGTGCAGCAGACATTAAAAAGCATTCCTGGCTCAAAGGAGTAAACTGGAGTGAAGTAGCTTTGAGAAAACTCAAGCCTTCTTTCGTTCCTTCTCTTAAAAACTCACATTTCGACACTGAGTGCACCAAAAATCCAGTGGACCTCTACGACTCCCCACTTAAGCAAGAAAATAAGCTCCAGGAACTTTATCTCCAAAAAAAAGTTTTTTCTTGTGACTTTAACGACGGGTCCACTAACGTTAGTAGAGCCTGCAGCCGAAATTCGCTTGACTATGCTGCTTTAAAAGAGAACTATATTTATAAACTGAATCAGAAAGCAGAGAATTATCGGTATTCTAAAATGGGTCTTTCGAAAAAGAAAAAAGAATTCATTCCTCACTTTAGACGCAAGAAAAAGCAGCTTAATAAAAAGTAATTAACACTTAATAAACAATGGAAAACTATAACTTTAAAAGTAGACTTGCAAGTACTCTTAACTCTATACAGAATTACTCAACTTCCAATTTAGAAGAACTCAAAAGAAAAGGCTCACTAGAAGAAGCCTTAGAACTCCTAATCAGAAACAAAACAACTCCGCTGCACTTTGCTTCAAACACTAAAAAAACGTTTAAACTTTTAAAATCTAAAATACCTACAGAAGTCTGGGAAAAGCCACTTGTAAGACGTCTCTGTAGTGCTTTTTTCCACTCCGGAGATACCCTTGAGTCTTGTATTTCTTACATTCAAAAAAGCGCCCAGCCCAAACCACCTACAGATTACAAACTCCATGAAGCAGTTTTTTCGCGGGAACTCTGCAGAATACGCCAACTTTGCATAGGAGAAGACCCCTACTGCTTTTACATAGATATTGACGAAGAAGACCTTTCTGGAAACACTCCACTTATGCTGGCAGTTAAGCTCAGGTACTACGAAGAAGTTTTGGTACTTCTAGACCATGGAGCTGACCCTAAGTTCAGAAGGACTCAAAGCTCAGCGTGCCCGCTTGAACAAGCTGCTGGTATGTGTGACAAACCCCTAGTTAGAATGCTGGTGAGTGCGTACTTCACAAAACTCCACTCTGAGTGGCAAAGACATATTTCAGAGCTTTCTAAAGCACTTAAGCAATTGCCGGACTTTCAATTAGAGTTAGTTTGGAAGTGCAAAAGTAGTTTCATTCCCTTTGTAAGTCGCTACACCCCCTCTGACAAGTACTTAATATACAAGAAGGGGGATAACTTGCGGGTAGACTTAACTTTGGTGGGTTGGGACAAGTACAAGCCTAAAAGAGGAAATGTTTCTTTAGTTTTCAGGGGAAAAGAAGAGAGACTCGTCATAGTTGACCATGACTCCAACCAAGTTAGGGACTTTGCTGGAGACCTGAACATGCAGCAAGTAGAAGCTCAGACCCAAGTAAGTCTTATTTAGTCCTTATTGAGAACTCAAAAAGTAACAGGCGATTTCAACGCCAGTGGGTTCCAAGTAACTCCTAAGAAAAACTGGAGGGGAAAGCACTTATACAAAAACGTTCAAGGTTTTGAATCTAAGAAATACAGTGTTTGCTTTGAGTTTGTAGTAAACTTGCAGAAAAGGGCTGTTTACGATGAATCACTTATAAAGTCCTTTAAAACTTTTAAGGAGTACTACAAGTGCCCCATTCAGGGAAGCACACTGGCCTCTAATTCCAAAAAGTCTACTTCTAAAAGAATAAAAGCTAGTGTTTGGTGCACTCGAAACTTTCCGTTCAAGTTCAAGGATTTTTACCCAGTACTAGAAACACTTTCAAACTTCAGCAAAAAGGCCAGCCGACTCAACAACATTTTGAAAAGCTGCCAACTTGAAGAAGTAGGCTTTCCCGTGAAGATAAAAGCCCCTATTATGTGGACAGTCAAAGCAGTGGCTAAGTTTAAAAATGTACATATAGGCCAAGTGGACTCTAGTTTGTTCGAAGTAGACACAAAAAGATACTTGAAGAACAGCTTCACAAGCTCGCAGTTCAGCACAATATCAGCCCAAGTCAGTCGCGGGTCAGAAGAAGAAGACATAGAGTCGGCACAGTTTAGGTTCCGAACCCTTCCTGATTCTGAAGACGAAGACAAATTTGTAGGTCCCAAAGTAACCCTGGAAACTTCTGCGCAGCCTAAAGTAGACACTTCCCTAGAAAGTTTGGAATAAACATAATGAAGGTTTAATGTAAACCATAAATGGTAGCTAAAGCAAAGTCAGCCGCCCAAAGAACAGCCAAGGCCGTAAGGGGACAAGTGGCCCAAAGGAAACACAAAAAGTGGACCACACTCACTTTCAAATACCCTGAAACCCAAAAAACTCCCAAGTCACCAAAGTACCCCAGGAAGTCAGTCGCATCCAAAACTAAGTTAGACAAATTCAACATCATCAGTCAGCCTCTCGCAACCGAAAAGGCTCTTAAAATCATTGAAGACCGCAACACTTTGGTTTTCCTGTGCGATCCCAGAGCTGACAAGAAACAGATCAAGCAGGCTGCTGAAGAGCTTTACAACATATCTGTGGTCAAGGTTAACACCCTCATCCGCCCTGACTGCAGAAAGAAGGCCTTTGTCAAGGTCTCTCCTGACTATGAAGCTCTCGACATAGCTAATAAGATAGGAATTATCTAACTCTAGTAGTTTAATTATTTGAAAGAACAACGTACAAAAAGTTATCAGGAAAGGACATGTTGTTCCAGAGCCAGAACAAGTGAGTTTCGGGAGGAATGGTTATTCCTTGGACCACTACCTGCAGTTCTTGCTGGAATAGCTTTTTAACTACTTCCCCCACTGTGTAGGGCTCTCCACTTTCGTCCAAAGCCTTTAAAGGCTGCATTACGTACCCTTCATATTGTTCGAAGTACAAAAACTTTACAGGCAAGTACCTAATTTGTTCTGGGTTTAATTTCAGAAAGTCCTTAGCAATGCTCCAGTAAGCTGAGTGGTCTCTATTTTTACTCGCTTCCCAAAGGAAGTCTTCTTGCTGTTTGCTCATGTTCATCACGCTGTTTGCCGACCCTGTCATCAGGGCACAGCTTTCTTTCAAAGAATTGAGAAACAGTGTTCTGATAGAGGCTAGTCCGTTGTAAGGCAGCAGCACGTTTACGGGGTACCTGTTAAAGTTTACTTCGAGGTGCCAAGGCAGTGGTATTTCTGGTCCTGCTAAGGAGTCTGCAAGCACTCCTAGGGGGTACTGCCACTTTAGAACTTTGTTGTTGTAAGAAAACCAAATTTCTTCAGTCTTGAAGACTGTATGGGTGTGGGGTTCGAAGTGCTGAATGACCTCTTCGAGTATCAAGGGAATGTAGCTTACTCTAGGTAAAAGCAAAAACATGGGAGGAGGCGACTCTAGTGATGTTACGTCATGTATTGACAAAGTAATTCTAACTGGAATAGCTCCTTTCCAAACCTCAGTCAGAGCTTCTGAAGGTTCCATTTAAGTTACTCTAAAATTAAGTTTTTGAATTCCTTAAAGCTCACCTTTCCGTCTTTGTTTTCGTCAATATCCTGGATGAGTTGTTCCCACTGAGTTTCTGAGTTGCCTAGGAGTTCTTTGAGCTCTTGAGTTGTTATGTTTCCACTATTGTCAGCATCAAACAGCTCAAATTGCTTTTGGAGGTTTTCTTTGGTAAGTATCTCTTCTTTTTGGAACACAGCCATTAAGAACTCTGAGTAACTAAGTTTTTCATCCTCGTCAACTTCTATGTTTTGGATGATTTGTTCAGCTTCTTCAAGACTCTCGACCATTTGGTGCTTTTTCAGCCCTTCGTAAAGTTCTTCTTTAGTAAGTTTTCCGTCCGAGTTTTGGTCCATACTCACAAAAAAGTCCATGGCTTCTTGTTTTTGTTGCTGAGTAAGCATAAATGACGAGAAAAACGCTAGTAAAGCTTTTTTGAGTTTCTTAGAACAGTAAAAAGTCTTAAGGTTCTTAAGCGTGCGTGGAGAAACTGACTTAGACAAGTTCATGAAGTCAAGTGATCCCGAGATCCAGGGGTCTTTGAGCAGTTCAGCTGCTGAAGGTCTCACAGACAGGTCTGTTGCAAGCATAAGTCTAATCACTCTTTTGGCATGACTTGAAACTCTGCTCCAAGCCTTTTCCTTAAAAGTAACTTCGGCTTTTTTAACCTTTTTAAGAACTTCTTGGTCAGTTTTCCCGTTAAAAGGAGGAACTCCACACAGCAGTATGTAGAGAATCACTCCACACGACCAAATGTCGCACTTGTAGTTATAATTTTTGTTAAGGACTTCAGGCGCAATGTAGTAGGGAGTTCCGACTTTAGCTGAGTTCTTGCTTTCAAACTCTGCAGAAGTTCCAAAGTCAGTCAACTTAAGTGCTGACTTGTCTTCAGAAAACAAAAGATTTTCAGGCTTAACGTCTCTGTGGAAAATGTTTTTGGAGTGGATGTGAGCTAAGGCCTGGAGTGCCTGCTTTATGATGCCTGCTGATTCTTCTTCGCTTAGGGAACCCTTTTCTATAATGGTTTCAAACAGGTCTTGTCCCTTGCAGTTTTCCATAACTATGTAGAGTTTAGTTTCTTCTTCAAAAACATCAAAAATCTTCATGACGTTGGGATGGTCGAATTTCTTCATAATCTCTACTTCTTTTTTAGCTTCTTCAGACATGCTTCGCAAAGGAAGAACTTTAACAGCGTACTCTGAGTTAGTAACCTTGTGGAAGCAAGAAAACACTTTACCAAAATTTCCTTGTGCAATAAGGCTCCCTAGTTCGTAAAAGTCACTGAACTCGTCGTTCCTGAATCCCCCAAACTCCGATATGTGGATTTTAACTTCGCTTTTAAAAGCCAACTTAAAGTCCAGAGCAGGCATTTTGAACCTCATGTTGTTTTGTATTTTCAAGGCTGGTGAGGNAAATTTGTTGCAAATGTTGTTCCAAGTGTTTATGGATATAAAGGACCCACTAGCACTGTGGCAGTCCCTAAGAACCCATCCGTAGTTCTGGAGTTCAATCAAAGCGTGCAAAGAATTAAGCCCTGGAAGCACAATGTCACAGTTTACTCCACTGCCAATGGAAATGCTAGTTTTATCTTTGGTAAAGCAGCAAAGCAGGCCCTCTAATTCTATGTCAAGGAACTCTAGCTGCAACTCAGGTTCTCCGTATAGTTTAGTTGACTTTTTGTACTCCAAAGCAAGTATTCCGGGCTCTTTTAAGTTTCTTTGGGCTTTGCAGATCTTTGCCAAGCACTTGTAGTTCCCTAAAGTCAGCACAGCGCCCTCAAATATTTCAGTGGGGTAGTCTTGGACCTGGAGACTTAAGTAAAGTTCACCTCCGTTGTCTACGATGTAGTAGCCGTCTCTTTTGGCCAGAATACTGAACTGTGCAGGTTGGATCCTTAAGTCTGAGTCTTTGAAACTAATGTCATTACTGAACTCTTTAGAATTCCTTCCAAAATAAGTCGCTCGGTCTCCACGGAGTCTAGGAGACTGCTCATACCCCTTAGAGCTTATTTCAAAAGTCTGGCCCTTTGTAAAAGAGGCCTTTTGAGTTAATGGGTCTGGATATGACTCCTCTACTGCAAGTACTAAGTTGTAGCTTAGCTTTTCAATGGGGTTTTCTTCTTTCTGGCTGGCTTCCTCTAAAAGGGCATTGGCGTTTTCTTCGCTTTCTAAGTACTCAAAAAGAGAGTTAATTTCAGCTAAGTCAATGATTTGGTTTTTGTTAGTGTCTAGTCTGGACTTCAACACCTTTTTCAAACCTGGTTTTACTTCGTAACCCCTAAAAGCAAATTCTTTTGAAAAAGCTTCGTAAAACGCAGCAAAAGTAACAGAGAAGGTCTTAAGGTACTTACTGTGGAAAACCCTTGCGCTTTCGTTAGTAAGGAAGTGGTTTATTTTGTCTTTGAGGCTGAGTTGCGAAATGTCAATAGGAAGGGACTCGCTGTACTCCGTTCCTTTAGAAGTCTCACTTAACTCCTTTAAGAGTTTTTGGTTAGTGCTTGAGTCCATCAAGAACTGAAGTGTCCAGCGCTTATCCTTGCCCCCAAGGACTTCTGAGATGCAGTTGTAGAAAAACTCTTTGCTTTGATCGGTGACTTGGTAGACTAAAGACTCAGACTTGCACCCTCTTAAGTAGTGGAAAAAGTGCATTGGAGACAGTTCAACACTGTTGTTCCACATTTGGGGTTGGTCCTTTGAGGACTTCCTAACTGGAAGAGTGTTTACTTCAAGCTCTTCTTGTGACTCCTTAAAACTAATCAAAGCATGCAGCTCTCCTATAACTTGTTCTAGTTTGTGGAGTTCTTCTATTGCAGTTCGGTTTGCTTCTTTAGTAAGTCCGTAGCCTGATATGATTATGTACTGGTTCCTGATGCTTAGTTTTTGGGTTTCTCTACTTAGAATTTCTAACTTAGTATCTGTAGTAATTTTGCCTTTTTGTATGTTTTCAGCTAGTTGGTCTGTTGCTTTAGAAGCTTTTTCAAGCAAGTAAGGAAAGCTTAAGTAAGGAATTTGGTGCTCCCAGGCAAACTTTTTAACTGCTAAGTTTCCTGAAGCGTGCTTGGACTGCACAAGGATCACTTTTTGCTTAAAGGTGTTTTTAACCTGAGTTCTTAGTTCAGCTAGAGAAGTTTGGTCAGTGTCAATAGACAAAACTTCAGGAACTTTAAAAGAACTGTATTCTTCTTGAGTGACTAGTCTTTTGCTCAGCATCCAGTTTTCAAACAACTCAGCTTTTTGCTCGGGGGGAATGGGCTCTTCTTCGCCTAGTTCGTTTTTGGCAATAAACCTGTTTTCGATGCTTTTCATGCAGCAGTTTAGTTGAACTAAACTTAAAATGCTCAGTTCCTTCAAAAAGACTCTGAACCTTTCAGAAAGGTTGGAAATTTTCTGGAGCAACAGTGGATTTTCTTCTGGAGGCAATTCAGGGTCTACTGCATCTTCAGGGGCTTCTAAAAGAGGGTAGAGGGGGTCTTGTGCCAAAAGTACTTCATTAGGAGGAACTCCGTCTATGACCTTGAGTTCCTTGGGGTTCTTTTGGAACTCATACTTAATTCCTTCTATGATTTCAGAAAAGGTAAGAGTTTCTTTAGGACTTTCTTCTGTCGATATTCTTTCTTTGGTTTCTTCAATGATGTCTTGGAAGTTAGGAACACTGTATCCCATGCTTGTCAGAACATTAGCTACTTCGCTTTTTCCACTTAAAGAAGGCCCTATCACCTGGACACAGTAACTTTCTTTTGGAGGACTGGCATTGCTCAGTTCTTTAAGTATTAAGTCTTCGTCTTCTTGGGTGAGTTGCTTCGAAAAAGACAGTTCTTTGTTGCAGACTGAGGTAAGTAGTCCTTTGAAGTAGAAGTAAAAGCTAACGGGGTCTGCTATACTTGGTATTTCTTTGTACAAAAAGTAAACCTTTTTGAAACTGGCAATCCTTCTTTCGAACTCGTCTACAAGTTCTAGTTTGGAAAGACCAAAGTTGTACAAAGCAAGCTTCCTAATGCAATTTCCATTAAAAACAATAGAGCTCAGGATGTCTATCAGTTCCTTGTCGTCGCTGTAGCCAGACTCTGAAAAACTGCGACTTAAGCCCCTAGCTTCCCTCCAGAGTTTAAGTAAGTTGCAGCAGTTGACTAGTGTATAGCCTTCTTTTTTAAGCCACTCCAGAAACACAGGCTTTATGTTTCCTCGGACCATTACTACTTCAGGCTCCAAGAAGTCTTGGGCTTTTCTCAGGGTCTTCTGGAACTCAAGTGAAGAGTCCAACTTAGCAAAGTTAAAGTTACTCATGTAAGAAATCAGTTCTTCTGCTGGGGCTATGCTCTCAGAAAATATTTCAGTAAAAGAAGTAGAGGAAATGTAACTGGCTTCACCCAGTTCAAGGTTTCTTTCTTGAGCAACGTCTCTGCTACACCTAAGGTAAATTGCTAGCTCAGGCTTTCCAAGCATTCCTACGAAAAGTTTAGCCTGGTAAGCGTTTTGGGGAAACCCGTCTACAAGGACTCTTCTTTGGTGCTTGATGCTTTGCAAAGCAGAAACTAGATGCCTCACAATTTCTTCGTCATCTTTGAGTGTCTCAAAACGCCCGAATTTCTTGACCCTTAAAACGCTGTTTAGGTCTAGGTAGTGGTACCTGAAGGGCTCTAGCAGAGCTTTAGAAAGCTTGGTCTTGCCGGCAAACTTAGCACCACTTACAAACAAAACCTCAGGCCTCAACTTGCAAATGACTCTTTGGAAGACCTCTGGAATTGTAGCCAAGCAGTCCACCTTCCTTACAATCCCAAAAGGCTCGTAAAGATTCAGAACAGGCATGCTTTCTGCTTTGTAAACCATGAACCGGTTAGTGATAGTTTCTTCGTTGTCGTCAGCTCTTCCACTGGTTTTTCCCCTTTCAATTAACCTGTTTAAAAGGATGTCTTCTCGGTCAGTGTCGAAGTGCAAAAGAAAGTCTACCTTCATCCCTGTTTGCTCTAAATAAACGGCTTGGTCAACTGACCTAGGAAACCCATCGACAAGCACTGTGTGGGCCTTTGTGTTTCTCAAAGCTTTCATGAGGAGTTCCACTGTAAGTTCTTTAGGAACCAAATTGCCGCTTTGAACTATTTCCTGAATCAACTTTCCCTGAACACTTTGGCTCTTTAGCTCAGCGCGCATTAAGTCGCCTATTGAGATGTGGGAGTACCCAAACTCCTCTGCCAGGAGGGGGCATTGAGTTCCTTTGCCTGTTCCCGGGCCTCCTGTTACAAATATAATTCGAGGTGAGCTTTCAGACTTCAAGTCCATTTTAGAATAAAACTGAAATTCGAACGTAAACCCAATAGCTTAAATAGTAGGTTTAAATTAGTGAAATTACTTCTGTGAACCACACATGAACCGAAGGAACTTTTTAGTTCCCTTTTTGGAGTAGTTGGGAGTTTCTATAGAAATGGTTCCTCTCCTTTTGTCGTCTAGGGCAACTCCGCAGGTTTTGCAGACCCTCACTAAAGAACTGTATCCAAGGTGAGGCAAAGTAGTGAACACAGGCGAACACTTTGCACAAACAGAAGCTCCGCACTCTCTGCAGTGGTGTCTCCTAGAAACCACTCCAAAGGACTTTTTGCACTCTTCGCAGTAGGACTTTTTGCACCAAAAGGGTCTTTTTAGTTTTTTTAATAGAGATGTCCAGTTAATAAAATCGTTAAGGGTATTGGTCTTTATTTTCCAGGTGTTTTCTGCATTGTTTTCAGTTTTGAAATTTATGGTGAAGATAAGATCTTCTTGCTGTTCGTTGACTAAGTTGAAGTCAGAGTCAATGGGTATCATGTGTTCGGCTTCTCCAGAAAATCTGCATTTCAGTGCTTTTTCTGACAAAAGAAACTTGCACTGAAACCACTCATAGTCTTCTTCTGAGGGGTTTTGGTTTAGGAAGATTTGAAATTCTCCTTCTAGAACATTTTCTCCTAAGTCCAAGCAGCTTTCGCTTTTACTGCTTTGCTGGCTTCCCATATTTTATTTACGGTGCAGACTCATTTCAATTCTTAATTCATTATTAAAAGATGAAAAAGGCCTACAGCTTTCTTTCAAGCGAAGAAAGAGAAAAAAGAAATGCTTTGTTCATGAAAGCTGAGTTCGAAACTAACCTGGCTGAAAGAGAACTCGGAGAGTGGAGACGCAAAAAAAGCTTTGACATAGACACCTACGAGTTTTTGGGCGGCACTAAAATTAGTTCTATTGCCAACAGTTTTGAACAACCTAAGCCAGATACGAAACCATCTTCTCCTAGTTTCAAACAGTCACCTCCTGTTACAGAAATTCAAAAACCACCTCTTCCTAGGCACTCAACCGACTTGTTTCCTGAAAAAGAAACACAAGACCCCTGGAAAAAGAAGTACGAAGAACTCCTCAATGACTTCCAAAACCAAAAAAACCTCCACTCAGAAGAAGTTTGCAGGTTCGAAAAAATCATCGATGAAATTCAAAAAAAGCGAGAAGAGTCTAAGTTCGAGGACCAAGTCAAGTTTAAGGTAAAGCAACAACGCGACGAAATCAACACTCTGAAAAAAGCCATCAAGGAAAAAGAAGACAACATCAAAAAACTCCAACAAAAACAAGAGACCGAAACTAAAGTCCAAAAAGAAAAACCAAAAAGACCTCTTAAAAAACGCGCCCAAAGCACAGAAAGAATCACTGCAAAAACTCCAAGTTGCCGCGAAAACAAACTAGAAAACCAAATAAACATCCTAAGACAGAAGAAACTAGACCTTCAAGAAGAAGTAAAAACCCTAGAAAAGAAAAAAGAAGGTCTGCTTCCTTCTAAAGACATAATTCCTTACTACGAACAAAGAATTTCTTTACTAGAAACTTCTCTTTCGAACTGGAGGAACAAAGCCACTGAGTTAGCCACAAAGTACTACTCAGCACTTAAAACACTCAAAACTGACCTTAGACAAACCAAAATAGAAGTTTCTAAGATGCGAAGAAACAACAAAGAGCAAATAAACTCAGGTGTAAAGAACTTGAAAGACCAGTACGAGTCTGTGATCGAAAAACTCAAAAGACACTGCACCACTCTTGAAAACAATAGGAAAAGAAAGTAACTCTGTTAATATTTAAGCCATTACTTAATTTCAAAGTAGTAAAATAGCTTTAGAATAGTAAATGCACCTAAAGCAGCTGAAACTTTAATGAAGAGTTTGTCTTCTTTGTTAAGTCCTTTCTTTTTGTTTTCTCTGAACATTATAATCAAGGCAAAGGACAAAATCACCACCAGCACTATAGAGGCCACGAACCCAACTATGTTTTTGATGTAAGAAAGCATAAACACCCCCAGAAATCCTAGTTTTTGTTTAGTAAAACTTTGTTTTTCCAAAAACCTAAAAATAACACAGCTAAAGGGTATGTAAACTAAAGGCACTCCCACTGGCACCCAATAACTAATCAACTTTAAGTTCAAGACCAGGAGTGCAACCAAGTCTACTACGTTTCCCAGGACCCACAAAACTCCACTAAGCACTAAAGAAATCTGCTCAGTAAGTGGAATGTAGTTAGATAACAAAACCACTAGAGCTATGAATGCTGAAATACTCNCCAGAAGTAGCAGTTTGTACTTATACACACTTGATTTCTCTTTAAAGTGAGCACCCAAGTTCAGGATTTCATTTTCTAACTTAAGTAAGTCCAAGTAGTCAATATTGGTTGAAATCAAAGTTTCTTCTTCTTCGCCTTCTTCATAAGTCAAAAAGAAGTCAGTTTCTTTAATTCCGTAAAAGTTCGCAACGATCGAAGTCAGTTCTTGTAGGGAATTGGGTATTTTTGTGATTTTAAAAGCTTTAAAGCCTTTTGAAGTGACCCTTATCATTTTTATGAGCAAAAAAAAGTTACCTAAAACGCAGTCTGTTGGAAACTTAACTCAAAGAAACCCTTTGAAGAAGCAAGAAAGCATCAACTTTTCAGATCTAAATTATACTTATGACTTTGCGCCCAACATAACCTTTTTCAAGTTCTTAACGACTCACTCCAGCAAAAAGAAACTAAAAGTTTGGGTTCCAGACACAATAGTGTACAACGACACCCAGGAACCTTTTTGGATTTATTCGAACTTGCAAGGAGAAGTTTGTAAGCTTTTTTCTTTTTCAAACAATACGATTCTAACAGCCTTTGGCAGAGGAGCTGAAGAATCCCAGCCTGTTGCTATACTCAAAAAGCAGTGCTACAATTACAAACTTGACAAAGTCACAGGGACAACTGGGAGTTTGCTGATGCCTTTGGACTTCCATGAAGAGCTAACTGAAGCGCAGAGGAAAAACAGACAAAAGTGGTGTGTGCAGAAGTTCATTAAGAGTTCAAGACCTTTTATTTGCAGAACAGTGTTTAGCAAGCAAAGAATGCCTTTCTGTTGGGTAGTTGCTAAAGAGTTTCCTTTGCAGGAAAATGAAAACTCAACTATTTTCCAAGCAAAGAGCGGAAAGTTTTTTGCGGAAACTCTTGAAATAATGAACAGAATGGTTAAGTTTCTAGAAAAGCACTTGTGTATAGAGTTCAGTGAGCTAGTTTGTGACTTTGTAAAAGACCAGGGAGGCTTGTGGTGGTTGCTAAACGTAAAAGCTTTTGAACTAGTGAGTGGACCCAAACTAGACTTAAACTGCGAAGGAAACTCCAAAAGTTCTAAGTTAGCTGAGTGCAAAAAGTCAAGAAAGTGCGAGTTTTGCAAGGTTGCTTATGAAAAGCTTAGCTACCAACTTACTTTAAAAATGGTATTTGAAATTGAGGAACACCTTAAAAAAAGGGGAAAAACTGTGTCTTGGCTAGAAAACAAAGAATACAAACATATGGACGAAGCTGTTTTATACAGGAACTACTATGTGTGTGAAGTTTGCTTTAAACTTTACACCTTAACACAAGAACTAAAAAGCATTGAAAAGAAGTTTGCTATTGCTTTTAACATTCCTAATAAAGACAAGAAACCAAAGACTCAGAGTTACCACTTAGAACCCGAAAAAGCCCTAATTGTAGTTAAAGACTCTTCAACTAACGAAAGCAAGTTTAAGTTTTTAAACAAAACAAGGATGCTAATAGTGCTGAATAGAGTTAGTGGTTTAAAGAGCAAAGTGAGTGTTGAGTATGAATTTTTAGGAGAAGTTGAAAAGTACTTTGTAGACTCTACAGTTCAGAAGCTAAGGTTGTTTTACTTTTTTACAAAAGACAGAAGGACTTTGAAGAAGTTCCTAGAGTCTAAAGAGTCCATAAAAGTAAAACTCTTAAAAGGAAAACAAGAAATAGGAAGCACTCGGTTATGCTTAAAAGACTTTAAAAGTCCTTTTGTAGTTAAAAAAACATACAATCAACGTATGACACCTGAAGGAGCTAGTTTAGAAGCTAGCATCGGTTTAGTGACTCAAAGAAAAGTAAGGGTAGACAACTTGAAGTTAAGGCATTTTGGAGGAGTTTATATTCCGCCTGCCAATTATGTAAGCTGTGATCCCATACCTCATGACTGGTTTGAAATACTTCCAAGCATTGAGTCTCTTAAGCCCCAACTCAGAATAAGAAGCAAAACTCCACTTAGGACTTTCCGAAAGAATAAAAGTGAGGGAGGCCTAAAGAAAATCAACGTCTCAAAAATTTGGAACTTAACAGTCTACGTTCACTCTTTAGTAGGGATAAGTTCCTTTGAATCTTCTTGCACTATCAAGTGCAGTTTTCTAGGAGAAGCTAAAGTTTTTGAAGGGTTCAAATCCAGTGTTAAGTTTACACTAAAAGAATCCCTTAATTCACTAAGAAGTACCCTAGACCAAAACTACATTTACTTTGAATTGACTCAAAGTCAACTCAGCGGAGAAGGAAAAGTGCCAGTTAAGTACCTTTTAGAAAACAAAGATATTAAACAAAAAGTAGTTATTGACTTCAGCACAGACATTGGGCTACTCAATGTCAAACTAAAGCTAATCAAAAGTCTAGCTAGAATTTAAAAACTAATAAAGCGCCTAGTAATAAAGATGAAAGTTACCTTGAAGCCAGACGACAAGATAGTGCCCTTTGGAGAGTTAGAAGAAATTCCCCAACAAGAAGTTTTTGGAGTAATCAAGAAGCCTGAAGACCCTCCAATAAAAAGCTTACTTGCCTGGCAAGAGCCTGAATCCCCCACACGTCCTCAACCCAAAACTAAATGGGCCACTGAAATGAGGGACTCTTACAAAGGTTTCTTTATGCTTAAAGACCAAAACAAACTATTTACAACGAAACAACCTCTTTTTGACCGGTCTGCAGTCAATAACCCCCAATTCAAACAAGAGGATTTGAAAGGCCGGGAGTTAGAGGAAAAGAAAGAAACTTCTTACTTTAAGCCCAACCCTAACTTTTCACAGGAGTCAATCATCGAACACCAAAGTGAAGCACCTTCCCAGCCTTTTATCAGCCAGTTCGAAACAGAACAAGAAGCCAAAGAAACCCAAAAAACACCAAACCAACCTCAAAAAAACACCAAATCTGCCAAGTCTTTGTCCGTAAAGCCTCAAAGGCCCAAAACTGCCCAAAGCAAAACTAAGTCTGCTAAAAACCTACAAAACCAAGACGAAAGCAATAGTTTAAGGCGCAAAAGACAAGCCGAAAGAATCAAAAAACTCCAACAAACTTCTCGGTGGCTTCCTAACTCAGCTTTTACTACCTATTTTGGGAAGCCAGCCTTTGCTAACTACGGACAGGGAAACACCAACCCAACTTGGGGAGGTGTAGGGGGGTATGGTAGTTACATGAAAACCCACAACGTAAATCCTCACGAAGGCAGCAACAAACCCAAGTTTGAACAGGTTTACCAAACAGCCGAAAAAAAGGCCCTTACTAAGAAACCCCGCTCTCCAGAACCGCCTCGCAAGTGCAAAGATGAGGACAGACTGAACCCTCAAATGATTGAAGAAATCAAGAGAAGGGCTCTTGTACTTCCGCTTGAAAAAAAGAACCCTTCCAGACCTATTGCTAAGCCTAACCTATTCAACGTTAAAACTTTCAAGAGCGAACATAACACTCCCGAACCTTCCTTCGAACAAAAAAAAAGCTCCAAGCCCTGGAAACAAGCTACTCCAGTGCCTACTAAAACCAAGAAACCCCAAGAACCTAAAGACGCTCCCAAAACTATTGCTAAAGAGGCTCCTAAAGTAGTTCAGGAAGTTCCTAACCAAGTCCCACAAGAAGCTCCCAAGCAAGTTGTGCAAGAAGTTCCTAAAGAACACCCCGAGCCAATTATCCAGGAACTTCCTAAGCAGCCTGAACCCATAAAACAACCTCAAGTTGAAGAAAGCCAAATGAAGCCTATCCACAAAGACGAAGCGGTGCAATCAGAAGTAGCCTGTGACGAGTGCCTGTTTGTAAAGCCTAGTCTCAGAATGTCCACTACCTACAAAGAAATGGCTTCTGCAATTCCACATCCCTCAGCACCCAAAGTTTCAGAGCCCTACAAGTACTGTATAAACTGCCTTAAAGCACTTTACCCCGAAAAGCCTGATTTAACTCCTGAAGACATGGTGATGCCCCCTAACAACCTAGGAGAAATTCCTCCAGAAGAACTTAACCCTAGGAACTACAAAACCCTTCCCTCCAAGTGGACTCAAAGAATTCCTGCAGCAGGTAAACTCAGTTACAAGTCTCCATCAGCCTATTCACTTATTTTTTGGGACGACCAGTACATGTGACCTTTAATTTAATGAGACTTTTTAAATAAACTGTTAAGATGGAAAACCTCTACACTCAAGTCTGTAAGCAAAACAATACACTCCCCTTGGAAGAAGTTCTTAAAACTCTAAACCAAAAGAAAAACTGCCTGAATTTGAGTTTCAAAGAACTGGTAACACCTAAATAGACGGAAAAAGACCTTTACCCGTTGGCAATGGCTCTGCAAGAAAGCCAGGGCTTTCTGGAAGAAATAGTAATTAGTTGCATTTTGCTCAATTCAACAGCCTTGGACTACTTAGCTACTGGAATTAGAAACAATTCTTTCCTTAGAAAACTAAGTCTCAAAAAAGTAGGCATTTCTGGAAATATTTCAACTTTAACTGATGGAATTCTAAACACAAACATAGAACTCTTGGACTTGTCTGACAACGAAATGAACGACAACTGCAAGCCCGCTATAGCTAGTTTGTTAAGCAGTAAGTGCTTGCTCAGTTTGTATATAAACAATAACCAATTCACCAACTGCTCTTTTGGCGAGTGTCTTAAACAAAACCAAGTTTTGAAGAACTTTGGAGTAGCTAAGAACCCCTTGAGTTTCCAAAGTGTAGTGGGCTTGCTGGAAATGCTTACTTTGAACTTTACGCTGGAGTTCTTGGACTTAAGAGGAATCAGTTTTAAAGGAACTGCAGACATCAAAGAAAACAAAGCTGAATGCTTAACTAAAGAAGAAGCCGTTATTTTAAAGTTTGCTTATGTCTTAAGGTACTCCCAAATATCAGTGATAGGGTTGGACATGGACCCTTCTGCTACTATGCAGTTGATGGAGGTTGAGAAGTCTTTAGTTAAGTACAACTCTAGTTTAGTTAAGATCCTCAACAACAACTTAAGCTGGAAACAATCCCAGAACTCAGAAGTGCTACTTGGAATCCAAAGGGCTTTAAGGTCTAACTTCTACTCCAGAAAAAAGCCCTCAAAAGGCCGCACTAAAAGCATGGCAGACTTTGACACTACAGTTTCTGAAAAAGGAATGATTGGAAACTCTACTCAGTACGAGTTCCAGGACTTTCATAAGCAAGAACACGAAATGTCTTTTGGAAACGCAGACGTTTCAGACAGTGTCTACCAGCAACTTAGCACTCTTTCCAGCGAAATGAACTTAATGCACCAAAGCATACTAAGCCGTTTAAGTTCACTAGACCAAAAACTAAACACCCTAGAAAACAAAGTTTCTGAACCTCAAGAAAAACTTAAAGTGCTAGAAAAGCAAATAAAAGACTTAAGAAGCAACCAAAAAACCAATTGCAGTAGACTTAAAGTGTGCGTGAGAGAAATCAAAAAACTAAAAGAACAAAACTCCCCAGAAAAGTTTTCAACATTTACCAACCTTCTAAAGAACCTCAATAAAAGCCTACTTGAAAAAATACAAACACTAGACTCTAAAATCAACAAACAGTGCAACCAAGAACTTTATGAAAAAGTCCTGCAACTTGAAGAAACAGTTTACAACCAAAAAGTTCACTGCCAGAACTTAGAAAACGAACTTAGAGAAGCACAGAACAGACTTGGAAAACTAGAAGAAAACAACTCAACTCTAGAAGACACCTTTTGTAAAGTCAAAGAACTGGAACAAAAAGTCTTTACAACTCCCAAAAAAAGCCACTACTCTAGAAGGACTCCAGATTCACAGAAAAGCTGCAGCTTGAGGTACCAGCCATTTTACAGAGCCCTCAGTCCAATTTCATCCTCCTTTTCGTCATTAAGTTACTACTCAGAAACAGTATCTCCACCCAAAAGGCACTACAACGACTTTTAAATAAAAATGTTACACGTAATTCTTTTAGCAAAAGTGATACTGGCCCTAGAAAGAGACACAACACTAGAAGGAGAGTCGGACTGCACCTACAGACCAATGGCCGAAATCTACGGACTGTTTGCTTCTGACAAACTAGAACTCGATAAAGGTTACGAGTGCACAGTTTGCTCGGGACACCAGGAGTGCAAAAAACTTAAAGAAAAACTCCCTGTAGTCCCTTCACCCGAAGACGCCTTTATAGGCAGACAAACTCCAATAGAAATATCGCCTACCCACTTTGTACTAGGAACTAAGTTGCATCCTCCTTTTCCCCAGGAAATGGAAGAAGCTGTTTTTGGAATGGGGTGTTTCTGGGGAGTAGAAAAACTCTTTTGGGAGCAAAAAGGAGTTTACTCAA
>PR_CR_10_Liq_1_inCRDRAFT_1000116_pt1 | contig 43502 bp, 40 predicted proteins | sample PRCRCaboRojoPR_3_FD_10241 | JGI IMG/M metagenome (IMG submission 10241) | reverse complement strand
TTTTTGATGGCTCCGTCTATTTGTTGTGCTTTTTGGTTTGGCCATTTAGCATGTTCTTCGAATTTTTTGCTGCAGAGGACGATGTCGTACAAATACTTAAAATTACTTATCAAATTTTTCAATAGCCATAGAAAAACTAGAAGCTAGGTTTTGAGACCCGCTGGGAGGGCTTGCAGAGTCCTTGTCTCCAAGTTCTTGGCGCTTTTTTTCTATTAGGAAGTTAACGACATCCTGAGGTTTTTGCAAAGTGCTCAGATTCTGCTTTTCTTTGTTGAGCATAGACTTAACTCTGTTCTTCACAGAGCTTTCAGTTCTATTGGCAATTCTTTTTGCGATTAAGCTCCACTTGTTGCCTAGAAAGCTGTAGCATTCAAGGAGCTTCAGGTCTTCAGAAGGAGTCCAAGGGCCCCTGTTGATGTCTGGATTCAAATGGTTGCTCCACCTTTCTTTGCATTGCTTGCCTGTGCGCACTCTCAAACCTTTGTGGAAGTGTTCGTTGAGTAGAGAGGCTATAGCTCCCCATTTTTGCTTGCCTGCTTGAAGCAACTCCTTCATGTAGGAGTCTTCTTGTTCCGACCAGACCCCAGGCCGCAGAGTCCCACTTGACATGACTTCGCGTACTTTCTTCATGCACATTTCAGCGCCTTGGTTGATTTCTAAATCTATTACTTCGAAGTCTTCTAAAGTAAGATCTTCCATAAGTTTTGATGCTTGTGCACAGTACTCTTTGGTTTTTAAATACAATTGCTCGATTTGTTTCCGACTCCAGGTGCGGCGGTACTTTTTTTTTTCACCACTTTGTTGGGGCTGAAGTTGTGGGTTAGGGACTGTTATCCAAGGCATGTACATGAAAGGAAAGTAAGAAGGCGGGTTGGGCAAGGGAATTTGAAGGTTTTTCTGCCATTCTTGTTCTTGGTTTTCCATTTAAGATTATTGGATTGAACGTTCAATTAATCAAATGAAGTCTTAATTTAAGTTGAATCAAGGAACAATTCAGTTATAGTATTTCAAGTACATTATTTAATATTCTAAAATGATGAGGTTTCCTTTTCTCAGAAACAACAAACCCATGCCTAAGAAAGGAACTTTAGAGTACAAGCAAATGCAAGAACGCCTTTTAGCACGCAGGAACCCTAAAGCTACAGAGTCCACCCAAGAGCCACTAGACACCCTGACTATGGGAGCTCCAAAGGTGCTTAAGTGGATACTTTTGTTCAGCACAGTTCCAGTTGGGATAGGAATAGTAGGGGTTTTGAAGTCAGACTACTACACTGAAGAATACCAAAGGTACTTAGGAATGACTAGTTACTGGATTGCAGGCTGCAGTACTTTTCTAGGAGCCTCTTTGGTAGGTCTGGAGTTCATGAAGTTCAACCCCTACGCCTACTCAGCTGCAAGCAAGTTTTTCACAGGTCCAGGTAGGATTTACGTGAGTTTAGCACAACTCCCTTTAGCCATGCTGTGTGTCCACGCTGCACACAAACAAGACTGGAAACTCTACTTTGGGTACCTACTGGGCCAGGGAGTGACAACTCTGTTTTTCTTGAGTTCCTCACAAAGGGCTTTGGTTCCTCAGTGGCTCGCAAACGTGCAGTGGCCCTGGATACTGTTTTGCCAGATTACAATGCTGTTTATGATATATTCTTTGTTTAGCAAAGAAGCCCACACAGAAAGGATGAAGCAACTCCAAGAAAATATTATGCAAGGCACTTACGAAGAGGATTAGTTAATGATCATGTTCTTCTAATAAACTGCCTTGGCCTTTAAGAACTACTTCTATGTCTGGTCCTTGGTCAACTATTATTCGGTACATTGACTTGTAGAGTTTAGGCAGCTTAGGTCTGAACAACACGTGGATTGGCAAAGGAGGGGTGTGGGTAGGTTTCACAGGAGCAGGCAGGGCAGAAGCAGTTGGAATGTGCTTGACTGGAACCGTGGGTCCTTGGAGACTCCCTTCACTTACAGAGAACTGGAACACAGAGGGGTCGTCTACAATAGTTTGGTCTTCTTTTTCTTTCCTAGTCATAGTTCTGTGGCCGATTGAAGCTTTAAATGGGTACTTTGCGTAAGTAAGACGCCATTTGCCCTCTACAGGGGAGTCGTTGCAGAGGTGCAGAGTGAGTTTTTTCTTGCTTTTGATGTTAATGGTGCCGAAGTCTTGCTCCTCTAGTTTGTTGAACTCATCACTGATGGGTGACTGCAGGGTTAGTTTAGGTCTGTAAAGCCTTCCTTCAAGTTTGATGATTTGAGTGGCTCCGTTTGAAAAAGCAACTAAAAGTTTCCCTTTCATGAAAGAACGCGGAACGTCCGGCCAGGTTTCGTAGTCCGAAGGGTTAGGCTTTACGAACTTGAGTCCTAAGTTAGCGAAGTCCTCAGGATTCAGAGTGTGTTTTTGTTGGGAAATAGGTAAGTTGCTGCTGGTTCTTTTGAGGTTCTTCCTTTCAACCAAATCGGCTACTTCAGATCCTTCGTACTCGTCTAAGTTAGACAAGTCAGAAGTTTTTACTTGTGTAATCATAAAAGGCCCTTCTTCAATGCTTACGTTGAAGCTTAAGTTCGAAGGAGTTAAGTTACGCAGAATCAAATCTTTTTTGGGAACAGGACCGCCTACTGCGTAGCAGTCAAAACTTACATAGTAAAAGTTGTCTTCTCGAGGTACTTTGTCTACGTGCAGCCAAGGTTTCAAAGTTTTGGCTTGCAAGTAAACTCCCATTTTGCTTAAAGGAGCAGACTCTTCGTCTTCTTCGAGTTTAGGGTTTGCAATAACTACTGCGTCGTGTTGGTTTTCCTCTTCGCTTTTAAAACTAATAGAAAACACGAAGTTCTGGCGGCCTTCTATAACTGCTTCTTTGGGTGAAATCGAAAAGTTGCAAGGAGTTTCTTGGATTTCGTTGGCTGCAAACTTAACGTCGAAGAAGTCGGGTTTCTCAATCTCAGACTTAGAAGGCTTTATGGGGTTTAGGCTGATTTTGAATATGTCGTCTGATCTACTAGCTAAGTCCTTGTAATTAAAAACTTTCCAGTCAACTGAGATTGGTTTAGGACCGCTGTTGAACAGTTTGAGTTTCCGAGTGGCAAAGTTACCTCCTGAAGGCACTGTGCCTAAAGAAAGAACTGGGGGGTCTAAGTTGTAGTTGATGCCCAACTGGTTAGGAGCTAGAATCAGAGGTGAACCCTTTACTCTGGCCTTTACAGGAATTCTGTGGGGTGCTAAACCTTTAACTTTTGAAACCATTACGTCTTCGAACCTTCCGCAAACGTCATTGTACAGAGTGACCGTGACAGTTACTTCTGAGTAAGGCTGGACCTGCCCGATTCTGGGGTCAGCAACTATAGCAAGGCCTTGGTTGTTGCCTAAGTAGAACTTAGAAGACCTTTCTAGTTTTTTAGTTGCAGTAAAAGTAGCTCCTTCTTTAGTGGAAAACTTGTTTTTTTCTTCGTGGGCGTTAGTTAGTAAGGGAGGTAGTTTGTTCCGGCTGGGTTTCTTCTTTTCAGAAGTTTGGAGTTTTGTGTTGGCTGCAAAAGTGATTTTTTTAGGCGAAGCTTCTTCAAGTTGCGAGTAATTGGGCTGCTTAGACTTGAGTTTTGCTCTGTATTCGTCTTCAAATATGGAAGGATTGAACTTTTCAAAGGCAATTTCAAAGTCTGTAGACAGTCCAGAAGAGTTCTTGATCACAAAAGTTAAACTTTTAGGGGTCCCAATTCCGCAGTTCCCGAAGTCTAGCACCTCGAGTTTAGACTCTGAGTCAGGCTTCAAAGCCATGCTTGACAGGAAGCTTTGCCTGTCAGTCATATTGTACATCGAAGGAGGAAGCATAGAGCCGCTTTCAGCAAGAGGATCACTGAGCAAGTAGGAAATTTCTAGCCCCTTAACGTTGCCCTTAGCTCTGAAGCCAATAGGTCTCTCCATTCCTTGGACGTTGCAGACCCACACATCTTTCATCTCACCGCCAATTTGGGGCTTTATAGAGAACTCAGCCTTCAAGTAAGACTTCGGAGGAATACTTCCTGAAGAGGGGTTTATTAGGAGTTGATTTTGGTCTTCCGGAGCTTCCCACTCGAATTCAGCAGACAAGTTTCCGTAGTTGACTATTTTGAAAGTCTTAGTTTTAGACTCTATGCCTACAGCAAGTTGCCCCATGTCGAATTCGTACTCTGAAAGGTAGACTAAAGGCTTTTGCACATTTGCATACAAAGAAATGAAGCAGTTGTATCCGTTTAGAACCCCGACTTTTATGGTTTTTTCAATCACTTCAATTTGGGCAGACTGCAAACTTACCTGTATTTCTTTAGTTCCGTAAGCAGCTAGTTCGCAACAAGAAGGGAAAATACTTATCTTTGGGTCGTTAGAAACGTTTTGGCCACTAAAGCTGAGTTCCTGGTCACTCAATCCCAGAGCAATCTTGTTGGCTACAGGAGTGTTGTTTTGTACTTTGAAAGTAAGAGTCTGTTTAGTTCCAGCACGCACCAAGCCAAAGTCACACATAGTTTCGGGTATAGAAACAGAGGGTCCTTGCACAGTTCCTCGAACTTGGAAGTAAACAGGTGGTCCGTTTTCCACACAACACATAAACACTCCTAATTTTTCGCCTAGTGACTCGCAAACCCACTCTATTTCTACTTCAGAGGAACCTTTGCCTATGATGTAGCCTTGTATTGGACTGAGTTTGGCGTAAAGGCCTGGAGATGACTTTTCTGGAATCTGGCGAATTCTAAAGTTAACTACTCCGTCTGAGTTGTTTTTCAAAGCTACTTTCGCAGTGTAGGGGCAAGAAGGCAGCAAGTTTTCTGAGAATATGTAAAAAGGAGGGCTGAACTCTACTTCGCAAAGGTTTCCTCTTCCTTGCAATTCAAACTGGAGTTGAGGAATAGGCAAGTGCTGTCCGTTGCTTCCTAAGAAAGGGTCTGGAACAGCGTTTTCAACATTAAAGATGTGTTTAAGGTTCTCAGGCACGTTTTTAATACTGTGGATGGGGACTTCTTCTACAACTAAGTCTAAAAACTCAGGAAAAGGCCTGGCAGAGGTTGGTGTGAAAGTTACTTGGAACTCATTGACGGACTTAGCTTGCATGGTTCCGGTACTTGGAGTGGCTTCGTAGTGAGTGTTTTGCTTTTCTAAAGTAATGTTTTCTTCGGAGTCAGTGTATTGTGACCAGTGGTAAGTAACTGGCAAAGCAGACTTGTTTTGGATTTTCAAAGTGCGGGTGGCTGAAGAGTTAGGGTGTGTAGAAGGGAACCAAAGGGCTTTTAGGGGGTTGGACTCAAAGTCAAGGGTTTTGTTGTCAATCTGATCAACAGAGAGATCCAACACAGCTCCTTCTCCTCTTAGGTAAAAGAACTGGGAAGTTTGGTTGTCGCAGGCTAAAATCACTTTGTTTTCTATGAGGCCTTCTTCCATGGGCTGGAAGCACACGTAGATGTCGATGCTCTGGCCTTTCATTAGGTAGAACTGCAGAGGAAAGATAGTGAAGGGCCCACTTATAAGTACTTCTTCTCCTAAGGGCGCGTCGTACTCCTCGAACTCGTGGAAGAACTTAAAACCTGCACTGCCTCCTAAGTTCCTGCACCTAAAAGTCATGTCAGTTCTGTCGCCTACCCAAGCAGTGCCTGCTTCTAGTACCTCTTCTAGAGTTAACTGGGGTGGCTCGAGTCTTGCCCTCACTGGGACTTCCAAGGTGCCTTCGTCGCTTTTCACTATGAGTTGGTCGTCTAGTTCTGCAACTTTGATTGCGTGGAAGTGGACAGTAACCGTAACACTCATTCCAGAAGCAACCATTCCAGTTTCAGAAGACGGGTAAGTAACTTCGCCCAAACTGAAGAACTCAGTAGAGGGTCCTAGTATTTGAATTCGTTTGAGCACTCCTGAGACATTAGTGATGGCAAAAGGAATCTTGTAAACAGCTCCTTCTTCGTAGTCTGTAAACAAAACTGCTTGAGGGTTAAGTCTGAACGAGGACTTAGCAGCTAAGGTTCCAAGTTTCTTGTTGAGCTTAGGCGGGAGAAAACGAGGGTTCTTTAAGAAGGTTATTTTTTTATTCATGCTTTGGATGAGTTTGATGTTTTTGTCCTTTTCTATTTCATTCATTGTTTGGAGGTAAGGAGGCAGTTTCTTGGAAAGTTGGTTTTTGGGGTTGAACTTGTCAAGCGTAGTGTCGGCTTTGAGCGTTGTAATTCCTTCCATTTTAATATTAGTTTCTTACACTTATGGTTTATATAAATGGCTCAAGATATCAACGCAGTAGCTCAGCAGTTCGTGCAGTACTACTATGGTCTCTTCCAAACCAACAGGGAAGGACTCAGAAGCTTGTTCACAGCTGACTCGATGCTCACTTTTGAGTCTGAACAGTTCAAAGGAGTAGACGCCATCATGGAAAAATTTAACTCGCTCACAGCAGGCACAATAGTCCACCAAGTCCACACATTGGACGCACAGCCTTCAAGCACCCCTGGAGCTATCCTTGTGTTGGTTTCAGGCACTCTGCAGCTGGACCAAGACGCCCCTCTTAAGTTTTCTCAAGTGTTCCACTTAAACTCCTCCGGTGCAAGTTACTTCTGCTATAACGTTTTATTTAGGCTTAACCTTGGTTAGTTTAAGTTTCTTTGCATTGCCAGTGAAGTCATTTTTCATATTACCAAAGAATTTAAAAGAATAAAAATGTTCGGAGATCGAGAGTTTCTGGATGACTCAGAGTCTTCAATAGAAGTCGAAGACTCAGACACTGACTCCAACTTCCAAGAAGACAGGGGGTCTAATCCTTTCTCTAGAACCCTAACTGAAACTCCTTTTGAAAAAAGGGGATCCCTTCCAAACAGCACTTTGGGCCAGATGAGAGCTAAGATGCAGCAGCAAAGGTCCAGCTTCAACAGGTCAGGAACAATCAACCTAAGCTCAACTATCGAGTTCAAACCCTCGGTCCTCAGAAGCAACATTGACTCTATCATTGACTCGAAAGTTGTTTTAAACGGAAGGGATCTGCATCAAACTAAAGAATTCAGAAACTTAGCCGGAGGCTTCGGTTACGACCCAACAAAAACTGTTGAGGAAAAGTTGCCAGAAGCTTTATCGCCCACCAGAACTATTTTTAGGACTGAAGACGAAGAGTCGACTCAAAGCCAGTCTGACAACAACGTTAAGCCTCAAAGAAACGAGGTAGAAATCCGACACCCCCAAACCTGCAAAAACCCTAAAAGCAATTTCCAAGGATTCTTTCCAGAAGACGCTCCCAAAGTGAAGTTTGCTTACCAAGACGACTTTCACCAGAGCCCAGTAGAAAGGAATGAAACTGAGTTTACTCCAGAAGAAACTAACTTTGCACCTACAGTTCCAGTTGAATCTCAGGAAGAAACCAAGGAACCCAAAGACACCCAAATAAATATCCGAGAAGCTTACTTCGTTATCAAGCAAGAAATGTCTGATATGTTTAAGTTTGTAAACTCGCCTCTCAGAAAAGACATAAAACTAGAATGCACCATCCGCAGAGACAGAAAAGGCTTTGGAAGAATCTACCCTAAGTACTACTTGCACCTATCTGATGGCTGGAGCTTCATTTTAGGAGCTAAAAAAAGGCCAGGCAAAAAAACACCTAACTTTTTGTTGTCAATGAGCAAAGAAGAACTTTCAGTCAAAAGCGACTTTTACTTAGGGAAACTAAGAGGGAACTTTTTGGGAAGCAAGTACTTTATATACGATAGGGGGCTTAACCCCAAAAGCAAGTATGCAAATACCAACAACACTAGACAAGAACTAGGAGTCATGCTGTACGAAGGCAACGGAGGAAACTGCGGGCCTCGGAAAATGAGAGTGATCATTCCGGCTGTAAACACAGACCAGGAAAGTGTTGTTTGGAAACCTGCTTTTAAAGAACAAAGTATCTTGGAAAACTACAATGCCAAAAACTACTCTGGAATGTTTGCTTTCTATAACAAACCTCCTGTGTGGAACGATGAATCCAAATCTTTTGTTTTAGACTTTAAAGGACGCGTTAGCATGGCTTCTGTAAGGAACTTTCAGTTAGTGGACGACAAAAACGAGGACAACACCTACATCCAGTTTGGACGTATTGGTGAAAACCACTTTAACTTAGATTTTAAGTGGCCTTTCTCGCCTCTTCAAGCTTTTAGCATTGCACTTTCGAGTTTGGATAACCACTTAGTTTGCGACTAACTTAATTAAGTTGTGCTATTGATTAGTTAAAGTATTCAGGGTTTCGTAAACAATTTTAAAGTGGGTGATGAGGCTATCCTTTACTGAAGCACTTACAGCTTGGACTGCTTCAGGTATGCTAATTTGTCCAGTCCGAATTTGTTCAGTTGTGGATTCTAAAAGGTCCACATCTGCAAATTCCCAACCAGGGTACCTCACAAACTTAGGGAAGTCAAACTTGATGTCTAGTGAGTCCTTAGTTTTTAAAAACAAGTCGTAAGGAGTTATGTTGGCTTCTTCATAAGTGTTTACTTCAAGTACTTCGTGCACGATTTCTTTTCTTTTTTTTTGGGGTTTTCTTTTGGGGGCTTTTTTGTTTAGGAGGTTGTAGATGTCTAGTAGGGTTTTTTCTATGTCGAGTGCTTCTCGTTTGCGTTTTTGAGGAAGTACACAAAGACTGAACTGCTTTTTAACTTGGAAAGAGTCTTTAGTAGAGGGTTTTTCAGGAACTTGTTGGTCCTTAACTTTTTCTCCAGTAACTTGCATCCCCTAGATTAAATTATTACATTAGGAACCCCTTGTTGGAAGTCGTAAACCCAGCGGTTGTTTTTAGGAAGAGTTTTAAGTTTTTCTTCAAACTGGTTTATTTCTTCGCTTAGGGCTTTTGACTGTGTACTTTTGCAAGGAGTTCTTAAAAAGGCTTGGGATGTAGTTTTGGGTCTGAAGGTACTTGCAGTTCTGCGCTTAGACTCTGAAGTCACAGGTCTGGACTTAGTAGTTGAAAACCCTTTGGAGTTGAGTGTTTTGGAGTGCAGTATTTCAATTTGTCTTTTACTGAACCTTTCAGGACTTTTAAGGTTGCTTTGGTAAGTTATGATGCTGTGGCACTTTTTAAAGCCTTTTTGGGAGTCCTTTTGTTGGTCCCAGTGCTTGTAAAAAGATATTTTGCCTCGGAACTTGGGCTGTTCTTTAGTGCTTAGGTCAATTCCTTGCAGAACTTTTACAGAGTCCAAGTCAGTGATCATTTTGTTCTGAGTGTATGAAGAGTCTAGGTACTCGAACTTCTGTGGCTCTAAGTAACGGTACTTTTTTAGTTCGGAATTAAAAGCGCCTGGTGAGTAGTGCTTGCCGGCTACAACTTGGTTTTTGGCTTTAGTATCTAAAACAATTGTTGCTTTGTTATGGAAGTGCCCAGGGGCTTCTTTGCTGACTCCGTAGTTCAGTTGGGGTTTAAGAGACTTAGAAGAAAACTGCTTTCCACGGTTAGGCAACTTAAGTGTGTGCTTACTAAGGTATTCAGTTGGAAAATCATAACTTACAGCTAGAACTTTGCCCTTCATTATTATTGTTACCCCCTATAAATAAAATGTCAGAGAGAAGTTCTTACGGCCACGATCGCTTCAGACCAGACACAAGAAACAACTACACACGAACCAGACCTTACGAACAGAACACAAGACAACACTACACAAGGGACTTCCAGAGACCCCCTCAGAAAGACTCAATGGCAGGAGCCAACATCCGCGAAATCGACTGGTCCGGACAAGAACTTGTTCCTTTCAACAAAGACTTTTACAAAGAACATCCCTCCGTTTCCTCGTTGAGCGAAACTGAAGTGCGCAACATCAGAGAAGACCTTAACATTACAGTTTTCGGCAAAGACATTCCTAAACCCATTCGGACTTTTGAGGAGGCCAACTTCCCAGAACACATTACGCGGACCATCAAAAACGCGGAGTTCGTGCACCCTACAGCTATCCAAAGCCAAGGCTGGCCTGTAGCCTTGAGCGGAAGAGACCTTATTGGAATTGCTCAGACTGGCTCGGGCAAAACACTTTCCTTCACACTACCTGCAATACTTCACATTCAAGATCAACCTCGTCTAAGGGTAACTCCTAAGCAGAACGGCGATGGACCTGTAGCACTGGTACTTTCTCCCACAAGGGAACTAGCAATGCAGACCTCTAATGAGTGCGCTCGCTTTGGACGGCCTTGCCGTATCTATAATGTCTGTGTGTACGGGGGCGCGTCAAGAGGACCTCAGCAGCGCGAGCTAGAGCGAGGTGTTCACATAGTAATCGCCACTCCAGGTAGACTTCTTGACTTTTTGGAAAGCGGAGTCACTAACCTCAAAAGGGTGACTTATCTTGTGCTGGACGAGGCTGACCGCATGCTCGACATGGGTTTCGAGCCTCAAATTCGAAAAATCATTTCGCAAATCCGGCCTGATAGGCAAACCCTGATGTGGAGTGCAACCTGGCCTAAAGAGGTGCAGGGGCTAGCTCGTGACTTCCTTCGCGATCCTGTGCATATCCAAGTTGGCTCTTTAAACATCACAGCTAACAAGGATATCAAACAAACCATAGAAATCGTGGAGGAACAGGAAAAACTCACAAAAGTTCTGGGGCTCCTCAAAGACATTGTACAGCATGACACCAAAGTAGTTGTGTTCTGTGAAACCAAAAGGGGCTGCGAGTCTCTTTTCAGAGACTTAAGAGGCGAAAGCTTCAAAAGTGCTGCTATTCACGGCGACAAGAGTCAAAGGGTATTATTAACCTAGGAACGTGACCAAGTTTTAAGAGACTTCAGACAAAACAGAATCCAAATCATGGTAGCTACAGACGTTGCAGCAAGGGGACTTGGTAAGTTTTACTCAGACATCAAAAACGTGAGCTTCGTGATAAACTACGACTTCCCAGGACAAGTGGAAGACTACGTACACAGAATTGGAAGAACTGCACGTGCAGGAGCTTCGGGAACTGCTATTAGTTTTTTCACAAGAGCTAACAGCAGACAAGCCAACGACTTAATCAACGTACTTAAAGAAGCTAAGCAAGAGGTTCCAAGGCAACTAGAAGAGATGGCCTACTTCAACAGACCAAGGCCTCAAGCTTCGAGGTGGAGAGGAGGAGGACCTCAAAGGTTCCCCAGGTCCAGAAGTCCCAGAAGGAACTATTCTAGGTACTAATATCTTATAAAGTTAAAGAACTAAAACTAGAGGTTGAGTACACAAAAAGGTTTGTTCCAGAGGACAAATTCCATACTCTGATTGACCTATCCCAGCCCCCAGATACTATAAACTCGTCGTCACACGAAATTGCAAGTGAGCAAATTGACCCAGTGTGGCCTTTAAAAGTTTTAATTGCTTGGCCAAGCTTTGCGCTCCAAACCCTAATTGACTTATCGCCGCTTCCAGACACTATAAAGCTATTTTCGTGAGTTACAACTACTGACCTGACTGTGCGCGAGTGGCCCTCTAAAAGATGGGTTTGGACACCACTTAGGCTGTTCCACACTCTAACAGTTTTATCCCCACTGCCCGAAACTATAAATTCATTGTTGTAAGAAACTGCAACGCACCAAACTATACAAGTGTGTCCTTGCAAAGTGTGGGTTTCTGTGCTACTTAGAGTATTCCACACTTTAAGGGTTTTGTCTTTGCTTCCTGAAACTAAGAACTTGTTATTAGGTGCAATTGCTGTGCACCAAACATCCTCATTATGCCCATTTAAGGCCTGGACTTGGTTTGTTGGTAAGTGCCAAACCTTAAGGACTGAACCTCCTGAAACTAAGTACTCGCTGTTTTGAGATATAGCTACTGCCCTAACTGGACTGCTGTGCATCAAGCAGCTTATTTGAGTAGTGTTCCAAACTCTTAGTGACTTGTCATAACTCCCTGAAACAATGAGTTCTTGGGTACTTGCAACGTCTAAAACATCGGAAGTATGCCCTTTAAGAACTCTAGTTTCTTTGCCTAGCTTTAAGTCCCAGACTTTAATGCACTTGTCTAGTCCAGCAGACACTAGTCTGTACTTTTTTTGGTAAATGCTTTTGCAAGCTGACTTGAATTCCTTATAACTGGGCTTTTTTGGAATTAATGAACTAAAACCAGGCAACATGCAGTTTAAACACAGAAACTTTCCACTTCTTTCAAGTTTAAGTTTGATTCTTTTGTTTAAGGCTTCTAGTTGGATAATTTCTCTAGGTAGTAACAGTTCTAGTACTTCCTGGAATAAGTTTTGGCTGATTTCTTCCATTTTGCAGTTACTTAAACTAAGTTATTACTTCTGTTTGCTAAGAGTTCTTTGATTCACACATTTGTAATGTCGAAGCTGATACTAACAGGGAAACTACAACCTCAGGAAGAGCTCATCAAAAAACTAAGAGACTTACTTGGAGACCAAAACTACGGTTCAGGCTTCGGAACCAACCCTACACAAAAGTTACTTGAAGACATTCCTAACCACATAAACATTCTACTAGAAGGCACAGAAACAGAAGTCCACCCCAGGTTTGTACTTGTAGCTTACTTGGTAAAGGACTCTCTCGAAAGCATCAGTCCTATTTTAGAAGCCATCTCCTCAAACACCCAGCACCCAGTTTCTGGAATGCAGGCTTTGTCACTGATGCACGACTCCATTAGCGACTCTTACTCCAAGTTCTTAGTCTTCAAGCACTTAGTCAGAATAGCTGCTTCTTCTTCAAACCTCAACCTTATAAACCTACACCTTAAAAAAATAGAGTCACTCCAAAAGCACTGGAAAAACGTTCCTCAGGAAGAAAAGGACGAATTCCTTTGGGAAGTGAGCCAGCTAAACCTCAAAGCGGACTTGAAAACTAAGTTTTTGATGAAGTACTTAAGCGAAGGAGACAACCCCAACAAAGAAAGAGTCGAAGAAGCCTTTGCACAAGTAGTTAACTTTGGCGAAGTAGAACAAGTCCATCAAGTGCTTTTGATGCCCTGCTTAGCTTCACTGTCAGGTGCGTCTAGTGAACTAGTAAGTATTTTTTCAGAGGCCTCTATCGGTAAGTTCCAGGACTTCAAAAACCCCAACAGTGAGTACTTGGCTCAAAAAGGGTTTGTTGTTGAAAAATGCTTGTCAGTTCTAAAGGTTTTGGCTTTGTGCCAAATAGCCAAAACCAGACAAGAGTTCACCTTTGAAGAAGCAATGGAGACTTTGCAAATCCAAGAAAGTGAAGTGGACGAGTGCATAGTCAAGGCTTTGTCTTCAGGACTTTTTGAAGCTAGAATAGACCAAATTGAAAGGAAAGTCAGAATCACTAGGAAGATGGAAGAAGACTCAGACGTGTTTTGGAAAGAACTAGACCAAGTAATGAGCAAGTGGGAACAAAGAGTTAAGTAACTTTTAATACTCAATAAGTATGGACGCCCTGAGCAACCTTAAAGAAAAACTAAACAAAATGAAGGACGAAAGAGACTCCTTAAACTCAACTGTGCTGAACGAAAGGTCAAGTGTCTCAGAGATGGAAGCTGAACTAGCCCAGTTAGAGACAGAGTACTACTCAGCTTACTCCAATTTGAAAGAAAAAGAAGAAAAACTCAAAAACCTAAACCTCATGGTTCAAGAAAGTGAACAAGCGTACTCTAAACTCTTGGGAAACGTAAATAAACTCCTAAAAGGACTTGACCAAGAAACCTCTGAGATCTCCCGATTATTCAAACACTAATTTATTGAACACTAGAATTTAAAGCTTTAAGGCGCTGCTGGGTGATTTCTAAGTTGTGCAGGAGTTTTTTCATTTCCTCTGCTTCAGGACCTAGCTTTTGGAAGTCCACACTGCTGGTTTCGCTGCTTTCGACTTGCCAGTTCTGGGTTTTGGGCATAGGGTACATTGCAGTGTTTTCAAGTTCTTCAGTAGTTTTAACTGTTTCGAGTTGTTTGCGGGCTGAGTCAAGTTGCGCTTTGGTGCTTTCTAGTTCCAAAGCTGCTTTGCATATGCACTTGATTCTTTCCTTTGTAGGTTGGTTTATTTTGTGGCCACTTAAAGCCAAAACAACTAAAGCAGAGTCTTCTTCAACTTTGAGTTGGTTCACTCGGGCTTCTAAGTTAGTAAGTTCTTCTGCGACTTTTCTGTACTGTTGTTCAGCGTGTTGATGTGCACCTTTGTAAGCTTGGATTTCTGCTTGGAGGTTGCTTGCTTCTTTTTTATCGTGGGACAGTTTGTTGCGGCACTTTTGCACAGCGTCCATTAGCTGTCTGAGGGTGTTTTCTCCGTTGGTCACGGCAGTTCTGAGTTTTTCGACTTGAGTGTAGTGTTGGTTTTCTTCTTCTGACATCTTTTGGTTGATTGAGTCGATTTCTTTAAGAACTACTTGTTTTTGGTTTTCTACGTTTTGCAGGGCTTCTTTTAACTTGGTAGTTTTGGAAGTGTAGTGTTCAGACTCTTCTTTGAGTTTGTTGAGGTAGTTTTCTTGGGACCAAATGGAGTTTTGGACTTCTTCTAGTTTGTGGGAGTCTTGTTCTAGGCACTCGTGGTTTTCTTGGAGTTTGGCTTCAACTGCTGAGAGTTGTTCGTACTTGGTTTGGAGTCTTTCGTTTATTACTTCGATTTCGTCGTTCTTTTGGTGGTATATTGAGTCGAGTCTTTGCATTTCAGAGCTGGAGGAGCCTAGTCGGTCCTTAACTGACATAAGTTCGTTAGCTTTGTTTTTGGTTTCTTCATTGAGTTTTTCTAGTTCTTCTTGTTTAGTTTGTATTTGTTCGTCTAAGTTGTTGAGTTTTTTTTGTTTTTGTCTGAAGTTTTGGGTCTGGAGTTCTATTTCGGACTTGATGTGGTTCACTTCGTGTTCGTAGTCGTAAATGGAGTTTTCTAGCTCCCTTAGTTTTTGTTGGGCTAAAAAGTGGTTTTCTTCGAGTTTTGCCTTTTGGTCTTCTTCGTGTTTGAGTTTTTTGTGGACGACTTCTAGTTCTTCTCTCTTTTTAACAACTTGTTGGTCGAATTCTTTTATTAGGTTTTGGATGTTGGTCAGTTCTTGCTTTTTGTTTGAAAGGTTGTGGCTGAGTTCTCTGAGTTCTTTGTTGACTTTTACTTGTTCGTCTGTGATGTTGTTCTTGAGTTTACTTAAGTAGTCTTCACTGTGGTCTATTTCAATTTTAAAGTAGTCGTGTTTTTCTTGGTACTTCTGGACTTGGAACTTCAGAGTGTTGAGTTGATTCTCAATTTCAAGGTTGGCTTCTTTTTGGGAGTTGTAAGAAGCTTTTGCAGTTTTAAGTTGTGCAGAGATTTCTTGGTACTTTCTAGACTCTGCTTCAGAGGCTTCTTGGAGTCGGTGTGCTTCTTGTTTTTCTCGGGTTTTAATGTCTTCGTAGGTGTTAATGCTTTCTTTAAGAGAGTTGAGGTGTTCTTCTAAGCGTGCGTTTTCTGTTTGGAGTTCAGAGTTCTTGCCGTATAAGTCTTCATTTAGTCTATGGAAGTAGTTGATTTTGTCTTCAAGTTCGTTTCTTTCTTGCAGTAGAACTTGGTGCTGTGACCTTTCTCGTTCGTTTTCAGACTTAGCACGTTTGAGTTTGTCCCACTCTTCTTGGAGTTCTTTAGTGTTTTTTTCGTACATTTCAACGAACTTAGCTTTGTTTTTCTGGAACTTGTCAACTTTTTCTAGGTTGTTGTAAAGTTCTTGGATTGCTTTTTCAATGTCTGTAACTAGTGTTTGGAGACTGTTTCCTGATATCATGATTCCAAGGGTGTCTGCTACTTTGTTTAGAGCTCTTGTTGCTTCTTCTTTTTCTTTTTCAGCTTCTTTTAAAGGTTTTACTTGCCTGAGTTCAGACTGAGCTTGCTTTATTTGGGTTTCTAGTTCGTGTTTTTGGTTTTCTAGTGTTCTTAGTTTAGCGCGAGTTTCGCTTAGTTCTTCGTGGTGTGACTTCAGTTCTTCTTTGGCCCAAATTAGTTTTTCATGGTTGTTTTGGCAGTCTTCAGTGAGACTTTGGAGTTGTTCAGCTTTGCTTTGGCAGTGTAACTTAAGGTTGTTGAGTTTGTTTTGGTAGTTTTCGACTTCTTGGCCGATTTGGTTTTTTTGATCTTGAAGGCTGGTTTGGAGTTGGGTGTGTTGTTCTTGGAGCTGGGTTATTTTGTGTTGGTGCTCTTTTATTTCTTCGTTTTCTTTTTTTTCTTGGAGTTCTTTTACTTGTTGCTTGGTTTCTTTGAGTTGCTGACTTAAACTTTGGTTTTCCGAGTGGATTTGTTCGTTTTCGACTTGGGCTTCTTGAAGTTTTTGGGATATTTCTTCTATTTGTTTTCTGAGGTGTGAAATGTTGGCTTGGTCTATTTTTTGTTGGGCAGAAAACTTAACTAGTTGTTCGGATTCTTTGGCTTTTTTAGAAATGTGCTCTTTTAGGACTTCTGTGAACTTAACTACTGCTTTAGGAATGTCCTCGGACTCGCCTTCCCAGGGCGAGCTAGAAACTTTTTCCCAAAGAAACTTAAGGTTGTCCCACATCTTCCTTAGGTTTCCTGGAGTTCTTAAAGGACTGTTTTGGGTGTGTCTTGACAAGTACTGTTCGCACTCGTCAATTTTGTTTTGGTAAAGAGTGATTTCTTTTTCGTACTTGGAAATTTCCCTGTCTAGTTCGTCTCTTATGTCTCGGAATTCTTTTAAGTTAGACTCAAGCCTGAAAATGTAGTTTTTTAAGTCTGGAATCATTTCGTTAAGTTCAGCTTTGCGTTCAGAAAAGTAGTCCCGAGTGTCTTTGTCTATATTTCCAGAACTAGCTGACTTCCGGTACCTGCCCCACCGCGGAGTAACTTCTTCACGACTAGAACTTATTCTTAAGCTGTCGATTTCTTGTTCGAGTTCAGTTATTTCTTCAGTGGTTTTTTCTAGTTCTTCAATAACGTGGGAGTACCTGTTTTCCATTTCAAGAATTTGGTTCCTGAGGTTCTGGACTTCAAGTTCGTTTTCAGGGCCTTCAGAAACGCTTCCGTAAAGTACGTTTTCGTAACTAGAGTCTTGGAGGTTGAAGACGCTGGATTCTTTAGACTCTAGTTGTTCTCGAGCTTGGAACAAAAGTTGTTGCAACTGCAGAGAAGAGTCCCTTAACAACTCAGCTTTTTCAATCAAGTGCTTCATAATGGCTTTTTTCTCTTTGAGTTTGGAGTCTGGGGAAACTATCGCTCCTTCGATGTCCTGCCACTCTTTTTCAGCAGACTTAAGTTCGTAGTTAGCTTTTTCTAGTTCGATTTCTAGTTTTTCTACTTCTTTTTGGACTTCTTCGTACTTGTCTAAGGACTCTTGTTTTTTGTCCTGTAGAGAGTTCATGTTTCTTCTATAAGAAACAAGGTTTTCTCTGGTCACGTGGAGTTCTTGAGGCGGTCCTGAGTACTTGCGAGTAGCTTTGTGTCTAAGGGCAGCTCCAATCGCAGTCCCTTCGATAGTTTTGAGATGCTGCAGGTGGTGCACTAAGTAAAGCTGGAACTCTGGCAAATCCGAAACAGGGTTTCCGTGGACCCAAATATTTTCAAGTCTTCCCAGCACAGAAAGGTTCCCTACAGCGCTTTGTTTGGAAATTTTGTTCCTGGCTATTTTCAAACTGCGCAGACTTTGGAGAGTTTCTGCAGAAGCTTTGGAAATGTCTTGTAGTTGGTTTCCGTTTAAGTTCAAGTCTTCAAGTAGCTTGAGTTCTTCCAAATTTTCAAGTTTCTTAATGTTGTTTTCAGACAAGTTGAGTACTTTGAGTTGTTTGAGTTTTTCAAGGTTTTCAATTTTAGAAATGTAGTGGTAACTTAAGTCTAGCTCTTGGAGGTTAGTGCACTCGTCAAGTCCTTCAATTCTCTAAATATGCTTTACCCTTATTTTCCCGCCTGACTTCAGTCTGAAAGACAAACTCCGGATGCTTTGGAAATCTGGTTTCTGGGTGATAGAAATAATTAACTGGGAAGTGATACTTAGAGTTGGAGGTTCTTTTTTTCCTCTTTTCTCTTCCATTTTAATTATTTATAGTTGTAAGGGCTGCTTGAAGTCTTTGCATAATGCTTTCTCTGCGTTTTTCAATGGCTTTTTTGCGCTTCAAAAGAGTTTTTATGCGCTTTTGGTACTCAGGGATCTTTTGGAACGTTGAAAGGTCAGCAGCACTTTCTTGCAAAGCTTGGGTTTGGGAATTGAGTAGTTCGTGGAGTTTGCTGTGGAGCTTAGCTGTCTCAGCTTTTTTGTAGTTAATAACTAACTGGTAAGCCTGTTCTTCAGGCTCCTCAGGTTCCTCAGGTTCATCTTCTTCTTCAGAACCTTCTCCGTAAACCTCAGTTACTTCATACTCACTCATGCTTTATAACTTCATTATTTGAATTGTTAAATGGAACGAGAAGACTGCTTAACAGAAGGAGACATCACAGAACGCACACTTTACACCTCCAGGTTCGACGTATCAAAGCAAGACATAGAAACCGAAAACGCTTCTTTCACTATTTACGACACTTTTAGCTTTTCCAAAAAAGCAGCCAGCAAACACCTAAGCCAAAAACCTTTCCAGCCTGCTAGGTCCCCCAAAAAGCACGGACTTCCTAAAAGCACCCAAATTTTCAAATTAGAGCAGTTGCTTGCTTTCAGCGAATACAGGTACCAAGACTCCGTAAACCAACTTTTGCAAGCAATTTCGCGGAACAGAAAACTCTCAGCTTTGTGCATTGTAGGGTTCTTTGCCAGAGTGCTTCCCTTTTTAAGGGCCTTCAACAGAGAACTCAGAAGAACTTACTTGTGGAGATGGAGGGCCAACAGCTCTCGGTCTAAACCCCGTCCCAAAAAAAGCTCCTGGGCGCAAAAAGTTGCTATCTGTATGAAGCAACTAGACAGGAACTTTAAGCAAGGCTTGCTGTCAACTTTCCTCAACTTCAAAGAAAATTCCTACATGGTCCACTTGCTCAAACAAAGAGCCCCTGAAAAGCTTTCTAGAAAGGACAGTAAGGTTGGCGAAAACACTAAAAAGGAATTTAAACAAGCCATGAAAAGAAAACACCATAATGAAAACCGAATGTACGAAAGGGCAATGGGAAGTTCTTTTTTCAAGTAATGTATTTAACTTCTTTTAGAATTACATTCGTACAAGTCAATGATCATGCGCTTCCTGTTTTGGGCAGTGTTAGGACGTTTGAGTTTTTGTTCCGACACTGACTTTTCGAGCTGTCTGCTCCTAAGGCGCAATTGGCAGAGAAGTCTTTTTTTAGCAGGGTTTGTAATGGGCCTGCTGCCTTTATGAGCAGGGAACTGGAAAGCCTCTACACTTCTTTCGTAGGGGTTGCCTTTAGTGGCCTTGTTAATGTTAACAATAGACTGCTTAAGGTAAGTGTTTGTTCTAGTGCCAGCAGAAGACCTGCACCTAGGTAGAGTTTTGGAAGAGCACCTGAAGAAGTGACAAGTTTTTCCCTGAATGTTCATTCGTTTGCTTAAGCAAGTTTTGGAACTATACCGCTTAGGTGTGAGTTGGCCCCACCCAGTTACTTCTATGGACAGCTTTTCTTTTTCGAGGTCTGAGCAGTCAACCTGAACATCTTTACTTATCATTTATACCTTAAAGTCGTCCCTGAGTACGTTCCATTTTGGTGGCTCTACTTCGTATTTAACGATTTTTCTGGCTTGGCTTTCTTCTCCAGCCCTTCTCATTCTTTTCTTGAACCTTTCTGACTGTTTGATTCTTTTGATTTCTGTCTTTTTGTTGGACTCGCTTTTTTGTCTTTGGTTGATTTCATTGAAAAGCTTAACAACGCCTTTGAGGGCTAGTTTTTTGAGTTTTGTTTCTTGGAGGATGTTGGTTTCTTTTGTGTAAGTTTTGGGTGCTTTGTGTTTCTCAACTTGTTTGAGTCTTTTTTCTTTGAGTTCCTTTTTGTGTTGCTGTAGTTTCTTTTCTGGAGTTTTGTACTTCGAAAGCACTAGAGGCCTTTCCTGGGGAACTTTGGAGTCCAAAACCTTTTTAAAAGCTGTGGTGAAAGAGGACTTTTCTTGTTCCATACTTATACTTATGGAGGGGCTGAGTATTAACTTACTTTGTGAAGTGCTAAAGTTACTTACTCCTAAAGAAGTAGTTAAGTTGGAAGTTGTGAGTAAAAAACTTAGACACAAGTTAGTTAACTCGGGAAACTTTTTATGGAGGAACTGTTTTTTAACTGGACTTTGCTGTTTCGAAAGCAGTGACTATTTAAGTTTTAAAACAAAGCTGAAAGAAGTAACCAAGTACACCCTAGCTTTTACAAGCGGGGACAGCGTGAAGGTTTGGGACCTAGAAAAAACCCAAGAAGTTGCTAGGTTCCAAGGAGGCTCGTGTTTGTGCCTTTCAAAAGATAAAAAGTTAATTGCTTTCGGAAACAAAGGAGGAATAGAAGTGTGGAGTTTAGAAACTCAAGAAAGAGTCAAAGCATTTGAAGACACAGAAAACATAAACTCTGTTTCTATATCTCATGGCAATATTTACTTGGCTTCTGGTGGCCTAGACGGAATGGTAAGGGTTTGGAATCTTTTCCACGGTCAATCACTTTACGCTTCAAACCATGGAGACTCAGTTTGGTGTGTAGAAGTACACTGCAACTGCATAGCTTCTGGGGGATCAGAAGGCACAGTGAAGGTTTGGAGTTTAGCAACTGGAAACTTAAAGTTCACTTTAAAGGGACACACTTCAGTGGTTTGGTGCTTAGCTATGTACAACGAGTTCCTAGTTTCAGGTAGCAAAGACGAGTTTATAAAAGTTTGGAACCTAACTTCAGGCGAGCAAGTTTACTCGGTAGAAGGACACTCTAAGGGTGTAAAAACGCTAGCAGTGTCACAAAACAAAGAGTTTATGGTGTCTGGCGGAGAAGACAAGTCTGTCAGGGTATGGAACCTGAGAACTATGGAGCAAAGCTCAGTTCTAAGAGGCCACAAAAGAACAGTGTTTTCAATAGGGATTTCCTGGGACGGGGAAGTGGTTGTTTCTGGAAGCTGGTTTGACTACTTAAGAATCTGGAAGAAGAACCAACAAACAGAAATCCAAGAGTTCAGTGTTTCGGAGCACACCCTAGTAGCTATGTAAAGTAATAAATTTCCATTAATATTGATTGTGGCACAAATGGTGAGATTTAGTTAGGGAGCAATTAAGTCACTGAAGCACAAGAAAATAATGGGAAGGGCCAGAAAACAAAACAGACCTATGCCAAGGTGGATTTACTACAAAACAGGCAACACCCAGCGATACAATGCTAAAAGGAGGCACTGGAGACGAACAAAACTTAAGATCTAACTTGATTCTTTCGTAGAAGTAGCTTAGTTTAGGCACTTATTAACCTCTGGCAGTTCAGACCGCTGCTTTAAAGAAACATTCAAAAAAAAACAATTAAATGGAACTGAGAGTAGGAGGCAAGTACAGACTAGGCCGGAAAATAGGCTCAGGAAGTTTTGGAGAAATCTACTTAGGCACTAACATTCAAAACAACGAAGAAGTTGCTATAAAACTCGAAAAAGTAAGAACCAGGCACCCCCAATTGCAATACGAGTCGCGGATTTACAGGCTGTTACAAGGAGGCCCAGGGATTCCTTACATCCACTGGTCAGGAGTGGAGGGCGAATACAACGTTATGGTTCTGGACCTTTTGGGGCCTTCTTTGGAAGACTTGTTTTCCTTTTGTGGAAGGCGCTTTTCGTTAAAAACTGTGTTGATGCTGGCAGACCAGATGATTGCCCGGATAGAGTTCCTCCACGCTAAGAACTTTCTGCACAGAGACATCAAGCCTGACAACTTTTTGATAGGACTGGGCAGAAGGGCTAACTTAGTTCACTTGATAGATTTTGGACTGACCAAGAAGTACAGGGACCCCAAAAGTAACCAGCACATTTCTTATAGAGAAGGAAAAAGCCTCACGGGAACAGCACGTTACGCCAGTGTAAACACTCACTTGGGCATTGAACAAAGCCGAAGGGACGACTTAGAAGGAATAGCTTACGTGCTGTTGTACTTTTTAAGAGGCCAACTGCCCTGGCAGAGTTTGCCTGCAAACAACAAGAAAGAAAAGTACGACCGAATTATGAACCGCAAAATGAATACAAGCGCAGAGGCACTCTGTAGAGGATTCCCAGTGGAGTTCCAGACTTACTTGAACTACTGCAAAGGCCTAGGTTTCGAAGAAAGGCCTGACTACGGGTACTTAAGGCGGCTCTTCAAAGAACTGTTTATGAGGGAAAATTTAGAGTACGACTTCGCTTACGACTGGGTCGTTAAGAACTTGTCTAAAAGTCCCAAAGAAGACTCTAAAGAAGAAGAAAAGGCTGCTAAAATTATTAAAGCCAAAAAGTAATATAAATTTGGCAATACTTAGTGAGTGCACTGGGCCTTCAGGAAGTTTTTCCAGAGTTGGAAGTCTTTGCTGTTGGTGAATTTGGCCAGCAGCTTGGTTTTGTGGAGAGTAAGAAGCAAAACGAGTTGGCTTTCATTAAACACAGAAACTTCTTCTAAAGAGTCTGACTGGACTTTGTCGTCTCCTTCCGCTTGGTAACTAAAAGTTCCTTTGATCGTTTCAAACCAAACAGTGTAAGGAAAGAAGATAGGCCTTCTTTGAGTAGTTTTTATTGCCATAGACACTTTGATGAGCCAGGGAGTACTTCGTTTAGGAGGTCTAGGTGGAACGTCTTCTCTTAACTTTTCTTTGCGTTTAGTTAGCAGCCGGTGGTTTTCTTTTTTGGCCTGAGAAATTTCTTTGTTGAAGTCCCTAATTACAAGTTTCATGGCTTGGAGTTGTTCTTCGTCACAACACCTCACTGTGAACTTGAGTGTTACCAGAAAGCACTTAAGCAAAGGGTAACTGATGTAAGAAAGTGTAGAGTATACGTACTGCATCTTTTCGTCCATCCAGAATTCAAACCTAACAATGTAGTTCTCGAACTTGTACAGAAGTTTTACAGCAACACTGCTTTCTAGCATTAAAAAAGAAACTACTAAAGTTTTCCAAAAGTAGTAAGTGGGAATCCAACCTATTAACCAGTCAATGCAGCTCTGAAGGTACAGAATTACAGTGCAAGCTATCCACTCCAGCATTGTCTTTTTAGACTTGTCAACGTTTTCATTTTGGTTTTTGATTTTTTTGAAGTTGAGGTAGCCGAAGTATGCGTACATGCTGTATCTAAGTAAACTTTACATGATCAATTCTGAGTAGTGAAATGCCATTTTACACAAGTAAGTAAGTCATTGAAAAATGGGCTGTGGAACAAGTGCAGATAAGTCCAAACCAATAGCAGTTAGAACTTCCCAAACAGAGTTTACTGTAAAAGTTGTGAACCCAGAAACAAAAGAAATAGAAGAGTACACCTGCGATATGGAAACTACTTACGTTTTGCTTCAGACCCTCATGAACGTTTTAGCTTTTTCGCCGTCAACCGAAGTCCAACTTAAAGCTAATTTCATTTCGGTGTATGACGAGCATAAAAAAGATTTTAACTACTTCGTGCAACAACTTTCTGGAGTCAGCATGGAAAACGAAGAAGAACCTTATAAAGGCAGAATCTGGGTTGTTTACTTAAACAAGCAAAGAAAAGACTGGAATGAAGCCTGCTACGAAGACTGTTTAGTCCAAGCAAGTGATGAAATACTGTGGAAGTACGAGAAGCTAGATAAAACTGAACACACCAATCCACAAACTATAAATGGAACTTCTTTAAATGTTTCTTACTGAGTAACTAATTACCAATATAAATGTCTTGTTTCCACTTTTCACAAATAAGAATATCCAAGCTCAGACAAAGACTTAATGGAAACTTGAAACTGGCCAACTGCGAAACTTGTCAAGAAGAGTCCCCTTGGTTGTGCTTAAGTTGTTATGCCCAGAACTGCGGTAGGTACCAGAACCAACACGCAATGCAGCATGCTAAGTCCAAAAACCACCCAATGTGTGTATCTATTAGTTCTTTAGATGTTTGGTGCTACACTTGCGACAGCAGTTTACAAGAACTAGCTGAAGCATTTGAGTCTGAAGAAAAGAAAGAACGAGCCTTAGGAGTCATGGAAGACGTTAAGGACTTAATAATCAAAAAAAAGAAAAAACAAGCAAAAGAACTAACCGAAGAAAGACAACCCAAACCCTCAAAAAAGCCTTCCAAAAAACAACTCTCCCAGCCCCTAGAAACGCCCCCTGTAAAGCAGGCCTCTTACTTAACCGGACTCTCTAACTTAGGAAACACTTGCTTCTTTAACTCGGCCATGCAGTGCTTAAACGCTACACAGTTGCTTACAAACTACTATTGTGGAAAGTTTGAAAACCCTAAAAAAGGTGGAATCAACACAGCTTTTTCAAGTGTTTTAAAAAGCATGAGGAGTGAATCGAGAACTGTAAATCCAGGAAAACTCCACTCATCTGTGATGGGTAAGTTTCCGCAGTTCAGAGGCTATGGACAACAAGATTCCCACGAACTCCTAAGATGCTTGCTTGACGCACTGCACACTGAAATAGAAAACCTGAATAAAAAGCAAGGCCTTAAAGAAAAAACAATTATAGAAGAAGTCTTTGGAGGAAAGCTACTAAGCACAGTCAAGTGCTTAAGATGTTCGAATGTTTCTAGAAAAGTAGACCCTATTCTAGACCTTTCTTTAGGAATTCCTTCTAAACGCAAACAGCATTTCACTGAAGACGCAGTGGAGTTTAATCCTATTCCTAGAGAAGAACTGCCTGAAGAGTGTAAAGACCAAGAACTTCTAGAACCCAGTATTGCTTGTTTCGAAAACCCCCACTCTCTCAAAGGGTGTTTGGAAGAATTCACTTCAGAGGAGTACCTCAAAGACAAACACAACCTTTACGACTGCGAAAAGTGCTCAGAAAAAGCTCCGGCTGCAAGGCGGTTTCTGATTTACGACTCTCCTGAAGTATTAGTAGTTCACTTGAAGCGCTTCTCAGCTAAGGGTTTTGGCTTCCAAAAAATAGGACACCACATAGACTTTGAACCCGAACTAGACATTAGTAGGTTCATGGTCAAAAAGGACGACAGAGGGCTTTACGAGCTATTTGGAGTGGTAGTGCACTCAGGAAGCATGATGGGGGGCCACTACGTGGCTCACGTTAAGCACGAAGACTCCTGGCACTTCTGCAGCGACTCACGCGTTAAAACAAGTTCACAGGAAGCAGCTCTTAAGGCTGAGGCGTATGTGTTGTTCTACAAAAGAATTAACTTATAAAAATATTAGTATAAGTAGGGCCAAAACTCCTAGCGCGTTTGAGAACGAGCACTTTTCGGATTCTTTAGAAGCACAAAACGTTTCATAGTCTTCTTCTGGGCATCTGTCTTTCCAAAGTTCGCACAAAAACTCGCAAATTCCTCGTTGAGGCTCGTCGTGGGTGCAGTAAGGAAAAGAGTAAGCACAGTAGAACTTACGAGCTATTGCCAGACACTCCAGTTTAGGGTGGTCTTCATCACCTTTATTCAGGTAACGCGTTTTCAAGTCAAAGTAACGTTCGTAAGCTTCTTTGTTTCTTTGCCAGCGTTCTTCGTGCACTGCAGAGGATACTTCCCAGTCTAGGAAGTCATCACAGTAATAACTAGGGTAGTTTTTTTGATATTCTACACACTGACTAGCTGCAAGCCCCAGTAGCAAAGCCAAAATCATTATTATTTCTAGAAATGATTACTTAAAGATCCAAAGTAACTTTTCCGCCCACTACTTTTGCTCCTTGTTCACTGAGGCCTCCTCCCACTTCTATTGCGGGCTCTTCGCCTGGAGTAAATGCAGGATACCCCCGGTAGGGACACCCTGCACACCTGTAAGCGTCCCCAAGGTTGCACCTGCCACAGCTGCTGCCTGGCTCTTTTTTGACTTCGGGTTTGTTAAGTTCATCAGCCCGACCACAGCTGCAGTTCTTGCAAGGTTTGGGCTTAGTAAGGCAGTCTTCAGGGTTGCCCAGGTTCTTGTACTCTTCTTCTTCAGCCAAGAGTTCGTCTTCATCTATGGTCTGGTTCTTGGATTCTAGCGGAGTAGCTTCTGTTGTTTTTGGTTTGGAAGCAGACACTTCTGAGTCTGTTCGGTTAATGTTTACAAAGCCTGAAAATAGCAAGGACCGCCTTAGTTTCTTAAATTCGTCTTCACTCAAACTAGGCACTTGAATTTGCAGGGCTCCTTCTGACACCAGTGCAGAGTACAGCTTGGAAGAAGAATCAGGCTTAGAATTGAACACCTCTAAAGGCAAACGAATGCTTTGTTTGGTGTTGCTTTGTAGTTGTTCAAGTGCAGAAACTTCCTGGATTGATTCCGACATTTATTAATTATGAGTCCCTATTAGAGTATTGAGGTCTATGATAAGGACTTTGTGGTTTCTTGGAGGGACTGCTGCCTTTTCTGCTAGGACTTCTTTTTACAACTGCGTAAAATGTTGAAAAGTTAGAGTTGCCTCCCGAAAAGGCGTCCTTGATTATCTTAGTAGCTCTTTGGGGAGAAACCTCTGACCTCCTGCCTTCAGCAGAGCGCTCAACTGCACTCGCACCTAACTTACCCAGGATAGAGGCTCTTTTAGCGTCTGCAACCATTTTCTTTTTGTTTTCGTGTTTTTCGAGTTCAAGCGGACTGTAGACGTCAACGAACTCATCGATCGACATGTAACCTCCACCTACCCTTACGATGATTTTTCCGTTTTCTAGTTTAATGAAGACTCTTTTAGTTCCGAACAGGTAAATTCCTGGGTCTTCTCTTACAAAAGGCACGTCCACTCGGTGAGTGTTTACGTACTCAGCAATGGCTTGGTCTACAGGGTCGTCTTTTACAGGCACATAGCTGTCTCTAAGTTTCTGGAGTTCGGAAACCATTTCCCTGAGAATCTGGACTTCGTGATCCTTTTCAGCTATAAAGTCGTTGAGTTGGTTGATGTACTTTTGGTTGTTGAAGCTTTGTTCAGCTTGCTTCAGACAGTACTGAGACAGGGAGTCTAGGTCTTTGTATGTTTGGTTTTGGAGTTTTTCATTGTTTTGGAAGAGGCTAGAAAGGTCTTCTTTAACAGTAAGGTTGTCTTGTTGCAGACAGATCTGTTGTTCTAGTTCTTTGATTTGGGCTGAAAGGTTTTGTTTTTGGTTGTTTAGTTGTTTGATTTGAGTAGTTTTTTGGGCCGAGTCATCCTCTAGTTGGAACTTTTCAGCTTGAACTTCTTTGATTTTACTAAACAAGCTGTTTTTTTCGTTTTCAAACTTTTTAATCTGGTTGGAAAAATTACTTGAAATTTCTTGAATCTCAAGGTTTAACTTGCTAATTTCGCTTTCTCTTGCCTCACAAAGTTCCCTCAGTTCAAGGTTCCTTTGTTGGGTTTTGGCTAGCGCAGCTATTTGGGAGTCTTTATCTGAAACCTGGGCTTCCAGGCTCAGAACTTTGCTTTTCAAGGTGTTTATTTGGTTTTGTTGTCCTTTGTTTTGGTTTTCTGATGTTTCAAGTTGAAGGGTTAGTTGCTGGTTGTCGTTTAGGATTTGTTGCAAGTCTTTTTGGAACTTTTCTTTGGCTAGGGTGAACTGCTCTATGGCAGTTTCCATGTTGCTGCGCAGGGTGTTTTTAGCTTGGGTTTCTTGTTGGAGCTGAGTTTGTAGGCTCTGAATCATTTGGTTCATTTTTTCTTGGTTTTCTAGTTGGACTTGTAGTTCATTAGCTTCAGAGCGAACTTGTTCGTTTTCAGACTTAACGGAGGCTAGTTCTTTTTGGGTGCTTCTGAGTTGTGACTTTACTCGTTCAACAACTTGGTCGCTTTCTTGTTTTTCTTTTTTGAATTCACTAAACATTGAGTAGTTTTGAGCTTTTAGCTTCTCTATTTTAGTGCATGAAGAGTCGAGTTTAAGTTGCATTTTTTCTCTGGCGTTTTGGCACTGCTTTGAAAACTCCTCTGCTTCTTTAAGTTTGATTTGGAGACTTGCAAAGGAGTTGAGTTTTTCGTTTAACCCTAAAAGCAAGCTTCTCATGTGGGCAGCTTTGTACCCAGTAATGTCTCCTTCTCCAAAAGCGAGTTTTTTGATGTCTAGACTCATCTCTTGAATGTTAAGCTTCTCTGGAAAGTGCTCTTGAGGGCTCAGTTGTTTGAGAATCTCCAAAAAGAAGTTTTGAGAACTTTTGGTAATTTGGGTACTTCCTCTTAAGTTCTTGCACTTTTCGCACTCCTTAACAGTATGGGGCTTTTTAGCAGGCTTTTCAAGTTTAGCAGACACTTTCATTTTCCCAATGGACTTCTTTTTTGGGGACCGGTTAGAAGGGGATTTTTCAGGAGACAACTCGCCTTCAGAAATCGGGTAGAGAACCACCCACCTTTCGATGTAGTCTGCTATAGCAAGTTCTTCAAGAGGAAGTAGGCTTGTGGCAAGCATTCCTCTTTCGTTTGCTATTTGCAGTTTAAGGGTGCTTTCAAGGTCCTCGCTAATTTGCAAATCCATGTGCATGAAAGGGTACGAAAAACTCACTCGGTTGCAGTCAACCTCCATGTAGATGCTCAGACTTGAAAGGTCGTGAGGAACTTCCAGCGAAAAATGCTGCACATTTAACGTCAAATTCATATTTTTTCCATTTAACCAGAATTAGTTTCAACTAGAGTCTTCGGCAGCCATGTCTTCGTCAGAGTCTTCTTCTGAGTCACCGCTGGCTTCAGAGTCTTTGGCCTGGGTTTCTAAGTACTTGCTTTTCTTCTTTTTCTTTTTTTCTTCTAATTCTGGGTGAATACTGGGCATTACACCTGCTGTGGGAATTATAATGTCTTTTCCGCAAACTTCTTTTAAGTCAGGGTCGTTCTTCAGGGCAATTGAAATGTGCCGGGGTTTTAACATTTTGCGCTTGCCTTTAGACTCTTGTGTGCACACTTCTCCTGATACTTCTAAAAGTTCAGCTGTAAGGTATTCAAGCAAGGTTGCCGCTTGCACAGCTGCGTTGGGTGAAATCCTTTGAGCTACTCCTGAGTCCTTCATAAGCCTTAGGATTCTGGCGACTGGAAACACTACTCCTGCTTTTTCGTGTGATGTGACTCGCTTTTTTTCAAGCTGGTCTTCTTCTGGAAGTACGTTTTGGGTGGTTTGGTGGACTTTAGGTTTGGGTTCCTTTTTAGCTGGCATTTAAATTTTAAGTGTGGCGGGTTATATGAACTAAACCTTAGCCCCTAAGTCAGTTTGGCAACTGAGTAATAAATATAAATTTACTTTGAATTAGATAAATGAAGCAATTTAAGCCTTTAAACGTACCAAATAAATCTCTGAAAACCAAAAACCAAGTGCCTAACATCGGTAAACTTTTAGAACTAACTCGAGAGAAAAAGTCAAGAATTAAAGACAAATCACTATCTCCCATCTCCCCCATTCAGAGACCCAACTACTCCAAAACACCAAATTTACGTATAAAAAGGGTCTCTCCTGTGCCTTATACACTCAAAAAGTCTGGACCCAGTACATCACTGAAAAAAAAACTAGATTTAAACCAAAGGAAAGGGTCTAATCAAAGCAACCAAACTTTGGAAGGTATAAGGAGCTCCAAGCGACTGACTTTCAAAACAGAGCCTGCAAGACCTACTCATTCTAGAGCCCGAACACGATTGCAAGAAGCCCTTGACTTTGATAAAAATCAACAAGAATCCAAAAACGCCTCTAGCAAGTTTACTTCTCCAGCTGCTACTTACGAGAAGCAAGACGAACTCTGCGTTACCAACGGTAGCCAAATACTTTACTCACTAAGCAACACCCACAGAAACAACAAAGAATACACCAAAGAAGAACTCATTGAAGAAATCAAAAGCACTAGCAGTGTAACCAAGTATCATGAGTTCAAAATAAAACTCATCACCCAGGACCCACTTTTAAACGGAATTAAAGGTTCTCTGAAGAAGTGGAAGGTCGGGGAGATTCTAGGACATGGCAGTTTCGGACAGGTTCTTAAAGCATTTGACGTTGACTCTGGAGAGATTTTTGCCCTTAAAAGGATTTACTTTAACCCCGACAACTCTGTACAAACTAAGTTTATTGAGACTCTGAAGTTTGAAATCTCGATTTTGAAAGAAATGAGTCACCCTAGCATTGTTAGGTACCTGGGGAGTGAAGTCGTGGAGGACAACTTTTGTGTGTATTTAGAGTATTTGCCTGGAGGAAGCATTTCAAGGCTCCTGAGCAACTTAGGTCCTTTGCCCGAATCCATGGTTAGAGAGTATATTCGCCAAATCCTGCAAGGCTTAGTATACTTGCACAGTAACAAATGCATACACAGGGACATAAAGGGTTCCAACATACTACTTGATGCGTTTGGAAATATTAAATTAAGTGACTTTGGTTGTTCCAAAAAGTACTCAAACTCCGACTCAGAGTCAGGAATGGTGACAAGTATGAAAGGCAGTCTGCCTTGGATGGCCCCAGAAGTTCTGAAGCAAACTGGATACGGACGGAAAGCTGACATTTGGAGTGTAGGTTGTGTAGCTTTGGAAATGCTTACAGGGCGTCCTCCTTGGCCTACTGAAGACAACTTTATGTCAATGCTTATGAAAATAGCTATATCTCCAGACCTGCCCGAAATTCCCTCTGGAATATCAGAGGAAGCCAAAGGTTTTATCTTTTCTTGCCTTCAGAAAGACCCTTCCAAAAGGAGTTCAGCAAGAAGAATGCTGCAGCATAGTTTTCTTAATTAATTGTTTACACTTAAGTAACTAAAATAAACCAAGCCAAAAACAAGTAAAAAAGAAAAACAGGGTACTCTGCCAAAGCCTTTCTGTCACTAGGAACCAGTGCTGAAATAAACCCTACTGAAGCCCAAGTAGACCACCCAAACCCCGCTAGCACTAACAGGATCCTCAGCACTCCAGGCAAGAAACTCAGCACCACTACCAATATTGCTGACAAGCACATAGGAAACACACAGTAACCCAGCAAGCACACACTTTGGAAGAAAGACACCTTGCCTCCTAGAAACAAAGCATTGACCGTGACTATGCCGGCTCCTATCCAAATAACTACAAACACTACGCCAAAAACTAAACTAGCAGTGTCTGCTGAGGAGTCAGTTGAGTTGGCAAAACTCAAAGTAAGTGCCATGAACAAACAAATCAGCAAAGGGCCCCACAAGTCCCAGTCCTTTATGTACATAGCTTTTTCTTCTGGACCTGCCCGAGGAAAAAGCACGTACCTGAGCTTAACACCAATTCTTTTCAAGTCTCGCATCTAAGTAGCCAATACTATTGAAACAGTCACTGGTTCTTCAAGGGTTAGTTCTGGAGTTGGCTGAGCTGGGTTTTCTTTTTCAGAACTTGAGTTTATTGCGATATTTCCTGACAACTCTTCCATTTATTACAGATAGAAGCACTTAACTTGTCAAATAAAAACTTAAGCAGTTCTCACGAACTGGGTGCTTTTCTAAACTAGTTACTTTTATTGACCTGCCATGCAACTCTGTTCCAGATTCTTGCTTTTTGCGAAGATTGACTAGCTTGGCAATTCAGAACTTAGACTACAATCTTTTTGAGTCCTTCAGTAGTTTCCCAGTTCTGGAAAAACTCGACACACTTAGTATCAACTCAAACAACTTGCTGGAGCTTCCTGATTCCAGCAAGTTTCCTAACTTCAAAACCTTAGTTTGATGGAGAACCCTGCTGTCCTTTCTTAAGACACAGTTCAACTGAAAACGAAGTAAAAACCTACAAACTTAGAGTTATCAGTAGTTTCCTACTTTGAATTGTCTTGACGGAAGTTTTGTGACTCAAAGTGAAAGCAAAAAAGCTCTACAAACCAAAACACACAAACTCAGCGTTTTAGGTGCAAAGTCGCCATTAAAAAACCTGAAAAGCCCAAGAACTACTGAGTGAAGGAAATAGATTCATCACTAATGAACATTTGTAATCGCAGTAGTAATAGTTATAAATTCAGGTTAGTTTAGAGTGGATTTTAGAACATTCGATTAAATATTTAAACTGTGTTGCTGACTAACGTCATAATTAAAGGCCATAAAATACATGACGGAAAGAGGACACAGCAAATCAGCAATAATGGGGGCATCCGCCTTGTCAACCTTCATATATGTATCAGCACTGACTCCTTTTGACGTAGTTAAGAATTTCTCTATAGCATCATTTCCTCCAAGGACTTCACTGGAGTCCTTCAAGCACATCATTTCCGAAAACAAGGTCAGAGGATTGTGGAGGGGCTTCTTTCCAGGCATAGTTTCAAACGCAACAAGTAACATGGTTTACTATCCTATATACGAGTCTGCGCGCCCTTGGGCAGACAAGTATTTTGGAAGCTTAGGCTCAGGAGTAGCAGGGGTGCTTGCAAGGGCAGCCTCGGTAGCAGTGTCTTCACCTGCAGAACGCATTAAAACATCAGTGCAAGGCACAGGCGCAGCTACAATAGTTTTTAACTGGAAAGCTTTTACAGGACTGCAAGCCACCCTTTACAGAGACATAATGTTTTCAGGGGCATTTTTTTTAATAATGGAAAACCTTTACAAGAAACTAAGTGAACAAGAAGTAGTGGGAGCAAGAATCATTAGTAGTTTGGTGGGGGGCAGTGTAGCAGTTTTGTTAACTAATCCTTTTGACGTGCTTAAAACTAAGATTCAAACACAGTACTGCTGCTTCGAAGACTACGAAAACAAACCTTTCAAAGGGATGAAGAGTATTGCCAGGAACGAAGGCTGGAGGGGTTTGTTTTGGGGAGTAGGGCCTCGGCTTAGCAAGCTTGTTTCAGGCCTTGTTATTTACATCAACACTTACGAATACTTTAAGTCAAAGTTGTCATTTAGCTAATGACTTTGTTTCTTAATACAAGCTTAAAGTTATCTTAACCACACAAGTAAAAATGGTAAATTATGCTTTTGTATGCAACTTTCAGGACTGTTTCAGGACTTTTAGAACCAAGTTCAACCTTAAAAGGCATATAAACTCTTTCCACTTCAAACTAAAAAGGTTTAAATGCGAGCAGTGCAGCAAGTGCTTTGCTAGTAAACAAAACTTAAAGGAACACTCCTATATACATACAGGGGACAGATTTTACAAATGCCCCGAACTCAATTGTGGCAAAAGGTTTAAGCAGCCTTCCCAGTTACTAGTACATAATCGTATTCACTTACGTGCAAAAAGCTTGGTTTCAGAAGAAATCTTACCTCCAAAACTGAGCTTAACTGACGAGTGGTCAAAAGTTACATTTGGAGCCCATTTAACTTTGCCTAAAATCAAGTTCATAAAGAAACAACCAAAGGTTAAGCTTCCTTTGCCACCTGGTGTACTTTTTAATTAATAAACTATTTCTTGAGCTTAAATACTGGGCAGTTAGAGTCATAAGAGTCGTGCATGAACTCAGGCATAATGGTAACTTCCCAACCTTTTTCTATAGCTAACTTGTAAAAGTCTATGTTCCAAGTAAGCCTAATTTCATTGCACAGAAGCACAAAACCTAAAGTAAGCTTTTCTAGTGTGTTTAACAAAGGTTCGTATAAAGTTGGTGAATAAACTACGTCACTTCCTATGACTAAGTCGAACTTTTGTGTTTCGCAGCACTCAAACCAGTCTAAAGTTTCGACTTGGACGTTGGAAACTCCGTTTAGCTCAACATTGGACTTTATGAGNTCTAGGGCTTCTGGCAAATCAGTAATAGTTACTTTTAAGTGAGGAAGTGACTTAGCTAGTGCAATTCCACACATCCCTGTTCCACCACCCACTTCCACTACACTTGCAATACCTTGAAGGTGACTTTTGTTTTTGTTTAAAAACTTACTTAGAATCAAAGCTCCCTCCCAAACAATTCCACTCATTCCTTTTGCTTGGTGGATTTCTAAGTTAAACTCCTGGAAACTAACTAACATTTATTAGAATTACTGAGCAAGTAACTCTTGTGCTTGCTTAACTAAGTCTTCGTCTAGGCCTTGAGTGTTGCTTAAGACCCTTTGAATTTCTTGGGTGTTTTTGGCTTGGATGAGTTCAGACAGGTCTTTATTCTTTTGGTAGGTTTCAAGCTTGGTTTCCAACTCCGAAATAAGTTGACTTAAAAGTTCCAAAGACTTTCCTGAGTTAATCACTTCTTTTAGCTGCTCTAAGTCCCAGTTCTCTAGGTTTTCTAAGGCGCCTCTGAACTTGTGTGCCAGTTCACAGACTTTTTGGGCTTTGTTCATAACTCTTAAGTCAAGTTGGTGTTCAATGCTGTGTTTTTTGATTTCTTGGTAAGTTTCTTCTAACTGGTTAAGGTCTTTATCCTGGATAGCTTTGTAAAGGTTTTCTTTGAGTTTGGATATTCTTAACTTGTGCAGAGTTTTTTGGGCACTTGAAACAAGTTCAAAGTTAGAGTCGCAGGCTACAGCTTCTTCAATAGCGGTTTCTAAAGACTGGAGTTCAGGAGTCTGGAGTGCTGTTTGGAGTTTAGAAATGGCTTCTTTTCTAGCTTCGTACCTTTCAAGGTACTTTGTTCTGGAGTTTTTGTAGTTTTCAAAAGCCTGATCAAAAGTTTCCTTGATTTGCATTAGTTCTTCTTTAGCTTTTTCTTTGTCAGGAGGAGTAAATTCAGGTTTGAGTTTTTGCTGTTGAGGTTCTTCAATCGTACTTACTACGTCTTCTTGTGTTACGTACTGCTGTTGGGTGCCTGTTTTAACTATGAGTCTTTCTGAGTTTAGGTGACATAAAAAGTCTTTGACCTTTTTCATAACGTGCTGCTGGGGCTCTTTTACTCTCGCTTGTGAAGACGAAGGTTTTTCTTCTTTGGCTTTTTTGTCGTCTTTTTTGGCTTTTTTGGGGTCTACTTCTTTCCGAAGCTTCCTTCTTTCTTCCCAGGACTCTTTAAGGAGTTCTTGTTCTTGTTCTGTGAGTTCGTGTCCTTGACTTTGCTTAACAGAAGCAAGGTACCGAGCCCTGGAAGTTTTTGCTGATTCTGCCCTGCCAGGTTGGGCAGTTTCCCAGGACTTTCTGATCGAGTCTTCGTAGTCCTGTTTCCGAGTATCTCTGATGAGAGCTATGGTTTCATTAGGCACTATCCTCACTACCCAGTTTAGGAATTCTGTTTCTTCAGAAGACTGGGTGCATTCAGGCCAATGGTTCAAGTCGTACCTGCATATCATGTTAAGTTCTGGTCCGAACTTAGAAAGGTTTATGTTTGAAATGTAAACTTGGTTAAAGCCCTTTTCTTCAAAAACAAGTTCTTCTTCTTTGTAGACTTCTAAGATAAGCAGTCTTTGGTTGTAGGGAGGACTTTCTTGAGGAGGCTCTTTAGCTTTGGTGCCCTGTGCTTGGAGTCCTCCGTTTCTCATTCGGACATGCATGCTGAAATGAACGTCTTCAGGAACTATTAGGTGCTCTTTGAAGATGATTCCGTACTTGTTAGGAAAGTACTTTTCAGTGAACTCAAAGGGGTCAAGCATGTCTCCTGGGGAGAGTTTCAAGGCTCCTTCTTCTTTAGTAAGAACTTCTAAGGTAACTGACCCTTCTGGCATAGCAAATGGAAGCATTGAAACTAAGATAAGTCTACTTTCACTAGGCAGTGTAAGTCTGCGCTCGTCTAGAGTTTTTATGTCTAAAACTTGGTAGTCTCTTTCTAGGGGGTCTGAGTTCTTGTTTACAAGCAGCAGTTCTGAGTAGTTAAAAATATTAGGGTTGGTGGTGTTCAAGCTAAAAAGCACAGGTGAAGAGTTTTCTGAAGAGCAGTCAACTTTCAAAAGCACGTGCGGACCGCCTTTAGAAAGTGCACTGTGTTCAAAAGTAAAGCTTTGACTAGACCAAGAACACACTCCTGTCAAGTACTGGACTTTCGAAAGGTTCTTGACAGGTTCTGTGCTCGCAATCCACATAACGTACCCACAAGGCGAGCAGTTTACAAAAGGACGGAAAGAGTATTTGTCTGCAGGCAAGGACACAAGCTGTCCTTCTATGGAAGTTGTGTTTAGTTTGATCTCTTCATCCCATTCAATGACTTGCTCTTGTTCAAAGTCATACTTTTGCAAACTCAAAGTTACGTACTTAGGACTAAACTCAAGTTTTTGGGGAATCAAAGGTGCAAAACCCACCATAATTCTAAGTTCAGTTTCTCCGCTTTGAGGCTCAACCACTAAAACTTCATTTTCGCACTTTTTGGTGTAAGGCTTAGTGGTATCTTTAAGCAAGTCGTCCAGTACAAGTTTGTAAGGGAAAAAGGCAGTTTCGTGGTAAAGAGAAAGGTTCTTGAAAGCACAGGGAAAGTCTTCTGCGGAAAGCCAAACTCCTCCAGCTAGGCGGTCAAAAGGCTGGACAAGCTCAGGAATCTCTTGGACTTCTTCTTCTTTGGACTCCTCCATTATCCCTGAGTCCTGCGGGTCAAACAACTCTATGTCTTCTTTTTCCATGAGTTTCTCAAGTTCCATAAGTTCTTTGTTCACAAAAAAGTCTTTGTTGAGCATGCGAATCTTGGCTTCTTGTATTTCAGAGTTGAGAAAAGGGCAAGCTATGTTGAGGACTGGAATATTTGTAACTGCTGTTTTTACTCGCATGAGTTTGTAAATTTCGCACTTTTTTGACTCTAAAAGTTTGTTTCTGCGTTCTTCTTTTTCTTTTTCGCGTCTGGATTTTCTTTTCTGGTACTCTCTCAGTCTAGCAGGGCTTTGGTGTCTTTTCAGTTTCCTGGCTGGAGAAGTAGCTTTGGCCCTCATTAAAGAAGCCTTGATTTCTTCTTGGTGCTTCACTTTCTCCTTCTTTTGCACTTTTTTCATGTCAAAGTCTTCGGGGTTACTGAACACCTCAAATAGAAGGTACCCAAAGCCCTGGATGACGTTACAGCCTCTGTGTGAAGCAGACTTTGGAGGTAGCGTTTTCCCTTGCTGTCCAAGGGACTTTTCAGCAGCTTCCCTCATGATTTCTTTGGGAGTTCTTAGTTTTTTTCTCATAGCTTCGGAGGACTTTCTTTCAGAGTGATTTGGGTCTTCAGGGGTTCTTTTGATAGAAATCTCAGGAGACTGCTCTTGGGAAGGAACTTCTTCTACGATTTGGTGTTGTTGGGATTTTTCAGGTTCTTTTTCTTGCTTTTGTTCTTCAGGAGTGTCGTACATCGAAGGGATTGAAGGAGTCATACTCAAAGGACAGTGGACAGACACTAAACTGCTGCACTTTTCCCAGTTTTCTTTAGAAAGCAGCTGGTTTAAAAACCTCCACTCTTGGTCTTTGATTTTGTCTACAGCAAGTTGCTGAGGAAGCATTCCAGTTATAGAGTATATAAAAGACCCGTCTATTTCTTGGTCAGGGGAACTTATGTAAGGGTTGACACTTTTCCACCTGAAACTGTGCAACTTGAAGTAAGCCTTTGACAGAAGCATTGGCCACAAGTCCCTAATCACACTGGCTCTCGGCAACAGCAAACTTCCATCTCTAGTCACTGGAACTTTTCCGTCGATTTCCACAAGTTTTTCTTCCCCAAAAAGGTGCAGTTTGACCCAGTACTTTCCATTGGGGTTGTGCACAGGAATTCCTTCTTCCTGAGGGTAAATTCTGCTCCACAAGCCTTGGTTCGTGTTAGGGTCCTTCCAGTCTCTGTCTTTGAGGATCTGCAGTTGACTACTCATCCACTTGCAAAAAGCAGGCAGGGGTTTGCCCATTTCAATGTTTCCAATAACTACCTCTTTTACAGTTTTGGGCTGAGGTTCTTCTATTTTCTTCTTTTTACCCTGAGCTTCTATTTCTTTTTGTCTCCGAATTTCAAACTCTTCAGGAGTCTCGTCCCTTTCTTTAGTAGTTACTACTGCAATTTGCTTCTCAGACTCCACTATACTGGTTTCTTGCTCAACTAACTTGCTGGAACTTATGTTTGAAGTCCCGATTTTTTGAGTGATGTTAGCAATCGAAGGGTTTCTTTTTAGACGAGTGTTGAACCTTGACTGGATTTCGTTTTGAGTAATGATTTCCTCAGGCCACTTCCAGTAGATCTTGTTTTTTGCAAACTCGTAAACAGAATTAGGAAACACATACTCAAAGTCGTCTTCAAAAGCAGTTGCAAAGTTGTGAGTTTTGGCGGCTTCGTTTCCAGGCCAAGGAGGACACAAACTCGGAACAGAAAAGCTTTGAGGAACCTCTCCTGGAGCTTCAACTACAGACACAGTTTGGGGTTCACGGGGTTGCTTGCCTATTCCAGGAGGAAGAATTTCTTTGACATTCTTACCCTGCTTTTTCTTGACTTCCTTTTTTCCTTTCATTTATAACTGTTTTATACTTATTACTTTTTACTTCCGTAAATCCGAATTTGGAGTGCTTGTAACGAAGACTCTAGTTGGTAGTTCTGGGTTTGAAGGTTTTTCGTTTTACTTTGAAGGAAGCTGTGCTTTTGAGTCAGGTTCCTAGTTTCTTTTTGGGCTTCTTTTATGGAGTACTTAAGCATTTGGATGCTTTTATCTTGGATTTCTTTGCTGTGGTTAAGTGAAGCTAGTGCTTCTTCTAAGACTTTTTCTTCGGTTTTAGATGAGTTTTCATTGAGTTCTAGTTGTTTATTAAGTTGTTCCCTTTCAAGTCTGAGGTCCCTTATTTTCTTTTGGTTTTCAAGCAGAACACTGCGCTTTTCATTTAGCTTGTCTAAGTGTTCTTGGGAAATTTCGTGGACTTTTGTGGAGAAGTCTGAAGAAAGGGTTGCTTCTTGCTTGTTTAAGGACTCTTTGTAAAGCTTGATTTGGTTTATTTCGCTTTTTACAGATTTAATTGAAGAGTCTAAGTCTTTTATGCGATTTTTAAGGGTGTTTTCTTGGGACTTTTGGACACTTTCGAGTTCTTGCAGCTGTGATTGGAGTTCCGAGTTAACTTGGTTCTGCTGCGAAAGTGAGTTTTGCAAAGTTTGAATAAACTTGTTTTGCTCAGAAATATGCTGGTTGAACCTTTGAGCAATGTGCTCGCTTTTCGACTTATAACTAGCTTCCAAAGTAACTAAGTCGGACTCATGAATCTGTTTAACTAAGGAAAGTTGGTTTCTATAGTAGTCTAGTTGTTCAGAGTCAGATATCATTAATTATGGTTACATGTTTTGGCTGTTCCAAAAAGCAGAAAACAAAGAAGAGTTCCTTCCCAAAGAAGGCATTGGAGGGTCTTCTTGCTTTTCTTGCTGAGTAGAAGCCCCTAGGTCATTGTACATCCAGGAGCAACCAATAGTAGAAAAACCCCCTTCGCTTTTGACTATTACTGAGTTTTCTGGTTGAGCTCCCAAAACTGAGTCTAGCTTCGCAAGTATGGGCATCTGAGGTTCTTCTTCTTCACTTACGGCTTCTTGAGCGTCTTGCAAAGCCTCTGACTTTTCTGAGTCGATTAAATGCAAAGAATTTATGCTGCTGTGCAAGATCTTGTCTTCGGGAGGAGCGTTTTCGTGTTGGTAAGGAGGAGCCATGTCTAGTATTTCGTCCACATAGTAATTGTAGTGGTGAACTTGTTTTGAGGACTTGGGCACTTGTGTTAGTTCCTGGAACTTAGAGTTAAGCACTATTGGGTTAATAGCTATTTGCTTGCCGCAGCGCCTTATAAACACATTATAAGCGCGGGCAAATTGTGGAAACTTAATGGAAACATAAGTTTTAAAGGGTTGTATGTCTTCGTTCAGGTACTCTTTAGAGGCGTAAGCACTCAAAAATAAAAGAACCTTAAAAGGAAAGCCAGAATGCCCCCAAACAAACCTTTCTAAGTAAATGTTCCAGACAATGATTTCCATCTCTTGCATGATCATTTCTTCAACAGTTTGAGTCAGCAATTTAAGAATAGGCAAACTTCTGTACTCAAGGGGAACTTTGGAACTGTTTGCTATTTTGCGAAGCATGACTTTAGAGCGCTGTGAAGGTTTGAAGTTCCTATGCATTTGCACGTACTTTAGAAGCATAGTGTTTTGTTGCTGGTTTAGTTGCTGCTGGAGCAAAGTGGGATTTATTTGAGGCTTGACCGGCACGGGCGTGTGTAGGATAGTTGTGTCCTGAGCTTTTCTTTTAGACCTTCTTAAGTTTTTGGGCATTCTATTCTGATGTTACTAAATATTAATATTGTGGCCAGAAGTAAGGTATTTAAACTAGGAGTGCTTAGTAGAATAACACAAAAATTAGTTAATTACAAAAAGTTTGCTCTTGTTAATGTTGTGAGCAATAGCTAAGTGAGTAGCGGCTTTAGGTAGAGTTAAAAACTGAACACATGGCAGGTCTAGGGTTTTAGCCTTTTTTTGGGGAAAGCCTTGTTCAGACAGGGTTTCTATTTCTACCATGAAGCTTGCCAGTCCCAGCACTGCCGAAACTCTTTTTTCGTCTTTGCTCCGAGTCCAGGTTTTTGTGCGTCTGCGAGTTTCGGTATCTTTTGGGAATTCAAGGTGCTTAGTTGCAATGTAGTTTTTCTTCGAACCATTGATTTGGTCCATATCTTTTTCGATTTCAATTTGGGTTGCTTTGATGCTGGTTTTTTTGTTGTGGACTGCAGGAACTAAGTTCTCACAGCCTGAGTTTTGTCTAGTTTTCATGATTATAAATATGTCTTTGTGTCTTGAGTCTCAAAAGTCGCTTCAATAACTGTTGAGTTTCTAATATGTAAATTTGGAATGGATGAATTCCAAGCAGTAGTAAGCTTAAGTGTAGCAGCACCCTTTGTCATAGCTGTTCAAAGTGGGTTTTCTGAGTGGAAATTCGTCCTGCCTATACTGGTGACCTCGATTCTAGCTTACTTTGCAGTGCTAAAACTCATTCCTGTTCTGAAACACTCTACTTTAGAAGCAGGTTTGGGTGGAAGAGACCTTAACAAAACATCCAAAAAACAAATGTAACTTTTAGTTAGTCCAGAAGCTTTAGGACTCGTTCCTGCTACGCTGTACCTCATCACACTCATTATCTCCCAGATCTTTTACGCAACAGACAGGGAAACCCAGCACCAGTACAACGCAGCTGCACTTTCAGTGTGCTTTATGATACTTTTGGGATTTTGCGACGACGTTTTGAACCTTAAGTGGAGGTACAAGCTGTTTTTGCCTAGCATAGCCTCTCTTCCACTTTTAGTAGCTTATTCAGGAACTACAGCTGTCGTGATTCCTAAACCACTAAGGTTCATTTTGGGGTTTTCTTTGGAGTTAGGACTCTTTTTCCAAGTCTACATGGGTCTTTTGGCAGTTTTTTGCACCAATGCAATCAACATTTACGCAGGAATCAACGGACTAGAAGCGGGCCAAAGTATAGTTATTGCGTGTGCAGCACTAGCACACAACTTCATTGTAAGAGTTACATAGGAAATAAGTCACGGCTTATCACAAGAAATAGCCAGTCACCACATGCTTTCAGCAAGCTTTTTGATACCCTTTGTGTTTTGCACACTAGGACTCCTCAAGTACAACCAGTACCCTTCTAAGGTGTTTGTGGGAGATACTTTTTGTTACTTTGCAGGAATGAGTTTTGCTATGGCAGGAATACTAGGTCACTACTCCAAAACTTTACTTTTGTTGTTTATTCCACAGATACTCAACTTTTTGCTGTCGCTTCCGCAGCTAGTAGGCATAGTGGAGTGCCCTCGACACAGACTTCCTAGGTTCAACCCTAGAACTGGGCTGCTTGAAGCTGAGCCAAAACACTTCACTCTTATCAATTTAGTTCTATACTTAACTGGTCCTAAACACGAAAAGCAACTAGCCAGTATACTAATTGGACTTCAGATTGTGTGTTGTGCAGTTGCTTTTTACATAAGGTACCAGCTTCCGACTTTTCTATATTAAAGGTTTAGACCTATATTAAACTTAATTCCATGGAAAGTTGTTCTGCCATTTATACTCAATGCAAAGCACCACTCAGCAAACTACTAGCGAGTCAGTTTTAAGCACTTTGCAAGAGGGGTCGCAAAGCATTTCTAAAGCCATAGAAAAGTCAGTTAAAGAGCTAGAAAAGCTGGAAAAGAAGAAACAAAAAGAAATAGAAAGGATGATTGAGTACCAAGCAAACATGGACCAACTAGAAAAAGAAGTTGAACTGCGCGAGCACGAAAAAAAGCTCAAACGAGAAAAACGCTACAAATTCTTAATTGAAAAAGACCTGGAAGCTGAACAAAAACATATAGAAAGACAGAAAGCTAAAAAGGCAGAAAAAGAAGAACTCGAAAAGAAGAAAGATCAAAAACTCGCAGAAGAAGCTGAGTGGAAGAAAAAGAAAGAGCAAGAAGACCTCCAAAAAGCTAAAGAAAGAGAAAACATTGCCCAGCAAAAAGACCAGTTCAGACACCAAAAACGCCTAAAAGCCCTCAAGCTCAAAGAACAACAACTCCAAGAAACTAAACAAGAAGTCCAAACCAGACTGAAAACCATTGAAGACAGACAAGTCTCTGTCAAAAACAACCTTGAAAAGTACAAGTCTTTAAAAGCCCAGGAGAACTTTAGAGTTCTCAGCCAGAAAAAACAATTCAAAATCCAAAAAATGAGTGAAATAGCAGCAAGTCTTAAGGAACTAGACACCAAAACCAAAGAAAAACTCAAAACCACCGAAGAAAAGCGCAAAAAACTTGAAGAAGAAAAAGAACAGAAAATCTTAGAAAACAAGTCTAAGTTCGAAAGCAAACTTAAAGAAATCGAACAACTAAAACAAAAAGAAAAAGAAAAAATCAAAGAACACAAAAAAGACTTAGAAAGAACACACACTCTGGCTGAAAACAGATTTGAAGAAATCATCAAAGAAAGAGACGACAACATCAAAACCAAAAGAGAAGCCTTTGAAGAAAAACAAAAACAAGTCAAAAACAAACTACTGGCTAAACAACAAGAATTCCAAAGCAAAGTAGAAGAACAACTTGAAAAGTGGAGCAGAGAACAGCAAAGAGTTAAGTCAGTCCAGGAACAAAAACACCAAGAAGTCGTCCAAAAAGTCCAAAAAGAAGAGCAAAAAAGAAACGAAGTAATGAACAACCTTAAACACGTCAAAGCTAACTTTGAGTCTTTCAGAGAACAAAACAAAAAAAGAATTGAAACCAGTGCGTCCAAAATTGAACTGTTGCAACAAGCCAAAGCCGAAATCAACAAAGAACGACGCAAAGTCCTAGAAACTGCTTCTAAAAACCGCCAAAAGATCATGAACTTAGTTGACGAAGCCAAAAACAACAAGAAGAACCTCCACTCTTACGTTTCACAGCTCTCTACAATAGCTACTATAAACTCCAGCAACGAATTTATGGAGAAGTTCAAGAGGCTTTCTAATAGAATGTTTTACTAATTAAATCAGAGAAAAGACTCAGGCAGTTCAGCTCCAGTGCCTCCTAATCCACAGTACCCTCCGGGGTTCTTTGCCAAGTACTGCTGGTGGTACTCCTCGGCGTAGAAAAACTCAGTCACAGGCATTATCTCAGTTGTGATAGTTCCCAGCCCAGCATTGAATAGTTCCCTCTGGAAGATCTCTCGACTTTCCATTGCAAGTTCTTTTTGTTCCTGGGTGTAAGCCATTACAATTGACCTGTACTGAGTGCCTACGTCAATTCCTTGCCTCATTCCTTGGGTGGGGTCGTGGAACTCCCAAAACAACTTTAAAAGTTGTCTGTAAGAAACTTGTCTTGGGTCGTAAACTACACGCACTACTTCCACGTGTCCTGTGAATCCCGAGCACACCTCTTCGTACAAAGGATTGGGAGTGTAGCCTCCTGCATAGCCTACCTGGGTTGAGTAAACTCCTTTTTGCTCCCAAAAGAGTTTTTCTACTCCCCAGAAACACCCCATTCCAAAAACAGCTTCTTCCAT